>Ga0070698_100000683_pt1 | contig 36267 bp, 31 predicted proteins | sample KBSK1502metaG_FD_65477 | JGI IMG/M metagenome (GOLD analysis project Ga0070698, IMG submission 65477) | Corn, switchgrass and miscanthus rhizosphere microbial communities from Kellogg Biological Station, Michigan, USA - KBS K1-50-2 metaG | ecosystem: Host-associated > Plants > Roots >... | reverse complement strand
CGCCTCTTTCAGTATCCCGATGATTTGCTCCTCGCTGAATCTCCTCTTCATTTCGTTCTGCTCCTTTTACTTGAGCAGAACTACACTTTTCAATTGTCCAGCTTTTGGGGGTCAGGCCAGGGGCGGTTCTTCAGCAGGAGGTGGCGGCAGTCATTCGGGGGCTGGCCATTCTGGAAGCGGCGGCGGTGGTCATTCGGTCGGTGGTGGCCGTAGCGGCGCTGGCGGCGGACATGCGGTGAATGGTGGCGCTCAGGCGATTGGTGGTCACGGCCAACCGGTCGGCGGTCACAACAATTCCACAAACGGCGGCCGCTCCTCAGCGGGTATACATGCGAATCCAAGTACCGTTGAACGGGGCACTGTTCAGGTCGATAAGAGTCATAGTTTTCGCAATAATCCTTCTGGAGACAGGGCCTGGAAGAATCGCGGCGGGAACTGGAAGCACGGACACGAAACCGCTTGGAATCAACATGACAACCACGACAAGGACGGTCACCACCACCGTCATCACCGTCATAACAATGTTGCCATTGGCTTCGTACCATACTCGACGGGAGGCTATTCGTCCGATTACTACGATGACTACTACTCGGACAACGACTACTACTCAGTCCCAAGCGTGTCGGTCAGCATTCAGGTGTTAGTTCAAACGGCCCTTGCTCGCCGTGGTTATTACGCCGGGCAGGTTGACGGTGTTATCGGTCCGGAAACTCGAAATGCGATTCGAGAATTCCAGCGCGACAATGGACTGCAAGTGACTGGCGACATCAATTCGCAGCTTGTACAAGCACTGAGGCTCGGGTGAGATCGCAATTATCTAAACGCCATGAAGCACGTCGAGTCGATTATATCTAAAATCTTGTCATCAAAGACGACGTCAGAAGTCGATTTTAAAGGCCACTGGGTTAATGAATTGAAGTCTTACATGGACCTAACAATTAGTGGCACTTCGGTAACAGGTAGTTATGTAAGCGCTGTTAGCAAAACCGACGCGCCGACAAAACCTTTCGATCTTTTTGGTACGGTTGCTGGAGATATGATTAGCTTCACAGTGAATTGGGGCAGCAGTATTACAACATGGATCGGTCACGGCGTAATCGAAGACGGAAAACCTGAGATTCTCACGTTATGGCATTTGGTCGTCGCCATCCCAAACGAAACCGACCCCGAGGTACAGTGGAAGACGGTTATGTCGGGAGCTGACACGTTTAGGCGTGCCTGATCGTTTATCTAACTGCGTCACTCTATCTCAGCGGATTGTCTTGTGTCGTACCGACAGAGAACGGCACCCAGGCTGCTTGCATTGACACGCCTGTTGTCTTGAGCCGGGGGAATCTTCTTTCCCTTTGTGGTTTTATCCCTGGACTTGCGTTTATTCCATTCCTCGAGGGCTTCTGTGTTGTGTAGAGGATGGTCCAGGGGAACGACCGGACTGCGATAACGCTTTCTGCGGCGGCCTGTGAAGCAATGGTGGCGGCTTTCGAAGATATTTCTATTGCGTCAGCTGCGCGAATCGCTTGTTCGATCGAGCGTTTCATGTCGCCGGACTGTTCTTGGCAGCCTCTACGGTCTGGCGCAATTTCTTGGCCTGATCTTGAAAGACGTGGAGTGGGAGTAGAAAGATAAATGTTTGGGCGCCTCCAATGATGATAAGTGGTAGATCTTTCAACGCTGGAGTTTTGCCTTCCAGAGCAGCCAATTACAATCACGAACAATCTTGAACTCGCTGACGCTCAAAAAAGCGTGACACGGAGTGACAAACTTAACTTGAGAACTCTTGCTTTCCCTGGGGAGTTGCTACATTTTGAGACGTATTTCTGCCAACGACCAAGAGCTAGAGGTGGTGGGTTCGACACCTACGATATAATTCTCGATACCGCGCAGGTGTAAAAACTCGGCTTCTGAGTAGTCGACTGGCTAAACATGAGCGCGAGACAAATAAGCAGCATCAAATTACCAGCAGTGCTGCGGTGCTGGTCAGGTTTCCACCTGAAACGTTTCGCCCTCTCAAGGCCGGTGTTCTGCAAACAATCTCCATCACCGACGTGCAAAAGACCCGTTTCTTCGACAAGGATGAACCTCGAGGTTTCTGGCTATGTCCCGTCGTAGGGGATCCGAGCTGACGAGCGCGTGAGAAAGCCCTTACAAAAAACCAAAAATTTTGGACGTCGGCAACCTATTCTCCGTATGCCGGGCTTAAGGGAGTTACAAAGCGCCATCTTTCGGTTGCAACAATGCGCGTAAAGAGATCGTCAAGGGACGGTGAAAGATTTGTCAAAGATTCCAGTAGATTGGGTTGCAGAAATCGCCGATGAGGAGGCGAAAAAATGACGATTACACTCTTAGTGCTCGATCTGTTGAGGGTGCTCTTAGTGCTCTTCCTATTGTTGTACGTACTCGTCTTGATCGAGAATTTCTATGATGGGCGCATTTACAGACTGAGGGATGAGAACAAATGGCTCAGGCGGCCTTTTGGCTACCGGGCTCGCGTCTGGAAGAGTACGAAGCTAGAGACGAGATACACGCTATTAAGGAGAAGATTGACGCTTGATAGGGCAAGGAAACTCAGAAACCACAAGTTCGCCGCGCGGGTCCAAACTGAAGACCAAATCAACAATCCAGCGGTGGCAGGAAGCCGCTCAAAAAAGCAGTCGATGGATTGACTGAGTCAGAAGAGATTCCGGGCCAACCGCCGAGCAAGCGCTGGCTTTGCCAGAGTTTCTTACAGAAACACAGGAAGCAACATCTTCGCCAACAGACGGTGAAAGTTTCTGCTTGTTTTTGGGTAGATTTAAGAATGGAGAAGCAAAACCCGAAGTATTTCGAATTGGTCTTGCTTTGCCAAGAAAGCGAGAAACGGGTTTTCTACCGCCTTTACGCCGAGCTTACAGACTTGGATAGAAAGCTATGGAGGGGAGGAAAATCCCTTGGCGAGCTTGAGATGATGAAACACCGCACAGGCATACTAAGCGCTTTGCCGGAAAACGTAACGCCCATTGCCGGGGCCATGGGTAGGCTGATCGACCACAACATAGACGCATGTATCGAAGGCGGAGTGCGCCGAGAAACCGAGAACGGTCACAAGGTGTGGATTGTTAAGGAAGGATGAGGGCGAGAGAAACAAGGATCCTTTCTCTACGAACTCCGGACAGGGAAGCGATTGACTTATGGCCTCCAAGCAGCAAGCCAGCATCGACGGTAGCGGGAATATCGTCATCCAGAGCTCCGGGGACTACGCGCACACTACCATTGGAGTGCCGTATCTGAGCTTGCAACCCGGTGCTGGCCAGTAACCCAAGCAGGGCATTGTAGGTATATGGTCGTAGTGAGTTTCGGGGACCGAGTTCCATCGTGGCTGCCAGCATGCAGCGGATCTCATCGGTCGAGAACAGATACGGTTTACGACGGTTGGGAGCGCTCAGCAAGCCATGATGAGGCACTTCGGTCTCGGCTAAAAACGCGCGCAGGTAGCTAGAAAGTTGCGGACTACACTCAAGCGCCCGGCTTGCCCACTAACTCCTCTTCGTGGCGAGAGCATGCAAGCCCAATCAAGAGCAGAAAATGCCCTGTTGGTAGAACTTTCGTTCCATGGTTAGGTCCTTCTTTAATTCTTCGAACTCGGCTTTAGTGATCTCGTCATGCGCGTACCGTTTCTTCGCGATGGCCAAAGCAGCTTCACGCCGGTCGTCAGTGTCGGCGTGATGAAACGGATGAAAGAGTCCGCGCAAATAGACCAGCTATTCTTTGCAGCCGCAGCCTGCGGATGAGTTGGCTGGCGAGGCCTCTGTTTCATGCAACAAGTCAATGGCTAATTTGTCCATCTTGCCCTGCGCACCCTTGCGGATCAGCTTGCCAACTTCTATCGCTTCGGCGATCTCGTGGTCCGGAATGCCTTGCTCCCGTGCCTTGCCAAAGTGGTATTCAAGACAGGAGTGGCAGTTCGCGCCAACGGCGGTGCCGACGGCGATCAGTTCACGGATTCTGTAATCGAGTTTCATATGGTGTTGTCTCCCTTCATTCATACAGACGAGGTAACACCAAAAAAGGATACGTCCCTACCTCGGACACAAGTTGATGCCGCTACGGCTTTCGGTCACAGGCAAATTCATTTCGGCCGTCACGATAGAAATTGCATCCGGTTTCTAGGCCTTTGCGGAGTCTGTCGCGGGCGCGGTGTAGGCGAATCTGGCGTAGCAGATTAGCACAGGTGTTGCGTAAACATCTTGCCGAATTTTCAACAAAGGCAACGAGATTACGCAACAGCTTTCTCTTCGGAAGGGCAGGAATCAGGCTTTGTTGTGTAAACGGTCGTTTCTGCAACGACGGAAGACACCTACTTACCGATTCTAGGCAAACGCTGTCTCCCGATTGACGCTGAGCAAGTGGCGCAGTCTAGGATTCGGTCGAAACAAGTGCTCGAGGGCGTATTCATCGAGTTTCCCAAGAAAAGCCTGGCGGCTTCTCCCACTGTGAAGCGCGCCACAACGAGGCGCGATCTTGCAGTAGCCCACCTCATATCTGGCATTTGACCACTGCTAAGCCCGATTCCATCTTGCGGACAACTTCCCCCCCACAATCTGGCCTCGTGGGGGATTCACGGCGTTTAACGATGTTGGCCGCGTACGTGCACGGGATGGCAATATAAAGGAAACACTGACCTGAGGCTGCGCGGCTATGCTCATTTCCCTAATTTGAGTTTCAAATAGCGCCCAATTAGAATGGCGGCTGGGTAAGACACTTGTTCTTCAGTGCGGGCATGGAGCACTAGCTTCTCGGCGAGGCGCGCCTGCTCTGGCTTCTTCTCTGCCACGGCTGCTTCGATGAGCTTCTCAAGCGCCGCGACGATGTCCTTATGTTCCGCCAGCATCCGGGGAAGTTCGCCCTCCAGCTTATCCGTCATGGCCAGAACGTCAGCCATTTCTGGCTCGATCTTGTCTTGCGACAGCGCCACCAGCAAGTGGAGCGGAGGCAAGGCGAATTCCTCCTCCTTCACGAAATGGGGGTGGAGCAATCTCGCTACCACCTTTGCGGCATCGCCGACGCGTCCACCGGCTTTCGTCGCCTTCTCGAGTTCAGCGTGTAGCCCGTCATGTTCAGCTTTCATCGACTGGGGTACGGTGAGTTTCATTTCTAACTCCTTTGCTACCATCGCGGGTCTTATCAGTTCTAGATGATCACTTAACCCGTTGACTTCGTTTTTCTTGGATTGCCAATTAATCTTCGTGTTGATGCGCGAGCGATGGTTCCTGGTAATGACCGTGCGCCGGGCTTTCTGTTGCCTGGTAAATTCCCTCGACATAGTGGATGAATGTGACGTAAGTCTCCACGTACTCGCGGCCGGCCTCGACGTCGTCCTTGTTGAATTTCTTTTGGTCCATCGCCTGTTTGAAGTGCTCGCGTACACCATCCTGGACTAGGCCGGTCAAAAGCTTCACTACTGGCTCAATCGAACCATCTTGCAGCGCTTGGTCAGCCGCCGGAATCGCTGGACCAAGATCGCGCCCCGCCGGTTTCAGACCGGTATAAGGCGCGCCTTCGCCAGCCCGGTGCATGCGGACCAGAGTTTCGAAGAAATACATATCTGCCATTTCTTTGGCTTCTTGGCCTTGCTTGCGCACTGCAAGCGCTTGTTTGAACGCCTTGTCGATAGCTGCCTCATCGTCCTTTTTCACCCAAATCAGCACGAGGTTTACATTGCCGGTTTCAAGAGCCTCCCGCGCAGCTTTGATGACCGGACCATCGAGCCCGTCGCAATGCGCAAAAACCTTGTCGGATACAAATAGCGCAGCGATGAAGCTCATGGCAAATATTGTCAGCGCTCTAAAAATGCTGTCACTTTTCATCAGAACTATTCCTCTCATTGTCGCCTCGAAGAGCCGTTTTGTTCGTCGTAGTTGTTAAGGCTCGTGAGTGCTCATTGCTCTTCTAAGATGAACTGGCAGCTGCATCTTTACGGGCTGTGTCAAAGGCCGCCCATTTTTTGTTCTTTTGTTCTCATTGCGAATCAAATGTGTCCTTCTTCTGAAAGGCTAGCGGTGAGAACAAGTGAGCTGCACCTGCTCCTTAGGAGTTTCTTCTGAGGAACTTGTTTACGCACGCTATCTGGATTCCTCTCGGCATCGATGATTTTTGCGCGGCGCCCGTTCCGACTCGGCTTGGGCGGGCTTACGCCTTGAAACCGGACACGTCCCCAGCATAGGATCCCAACGTTCTTTGATCCCCGGAAAGGATCTCGTTTGCATGAAGGAAACTGAAAAGCGCAGATTCCTCTTATCTAAGGCTTGGATTTAATCTAAGGCTTGGATTTAGGCGGTAATTCTAGTCTTTTTGTTCGGATTCTTTGTTCTTGGATTTCTCGCCTACCGCACCTATACCGAGGAACCGCCGATCCCGGGAAAGGTCGTCGATTCCAGTGGTCGCGTTTTATTTACGCGGGCGGACATTATGGCCGGTCAGAGGGCTCTCCTGCGCAATGGGCTAATGGAGTATGGTTCGATCTTTGGTCACGGCGCCTACCTTGAGCCGGACTTCACCGCCGATTACTTGCATCGCGCCGCGACCATGTCCATCGACGCATGACTCGGGGCCAGCGCGGCTCGCTATTCCTTCACTGTTGAGGACTTACCTTTTACTCTTTGCTGATCTCCTGGCACACTAGCGTACAATTTTTTCCGTTTGGTGTAGTGACGCCAATAAGGAGGAGATTTACATTTTGGACACAAGGTACCCACGAAAAACCATAAACGAACCAGAGGTGATGTCGATTCGTATGCCTGTTTGATCCGTGATCTCGCGTTAGGAATAGTTCGGGGATACGAGCTAGACCTAAAATGACAAATGGCTGCCGCGTCGTTAATCTTTTAGGCGTTCCTCACAAACGAGAAATAAGCATGCTCATACAATGTGAAAATCGTTGCCGAGGGAAGAGATTAAGAGAAACGCAGTCTTGAGGCTGTTTACCGATCGAGACGCAGTAGAATTTTTTATAAAAGAGATTCTTATTGGTGATGGTAACTGTTAGCCAAGCGGTTTGAGAGTTTTCTTCGTCCGGTTTTCTGGATCATGGGTGCTCGATGTATACAACTGACCGCAACCAATGACTCGAAGACTCGATTGGGATCGATTGCGTCGGGATGAGAGGATATTTACTGCGAGGTTCGTCGCCTAACCGGCTCGTTGATCGAGAATTGGAGCTAGAGGACGAATAGACTCTCCAAGCTGTCGCCACGGACTGGTAGCACACGTTATAAGTGATCGCTTGGCCATCTTTTCTCTCGGGGTATGAAGCCCGAGCAGGGCGTCGAAGTGTGAGCGGGTGACTGGCGGCCAGCCACGTTCTTTGCCAATCTCAGAAAAGCTTCGCGCGTAACCGGGAAAGAAGTCATCTGCCGCCATTGCCATTCTCGGCGACGTAGCCTAACGAATGGATACCCACCTTGAGCTGACCCGGAGAATGGCCAGCGCGCAGAGCGGCCAGGTGGTAACGATCGATCAACGGCCGAAACCGGTGCGGCTCACCGCCGATGATCGCGACCATCAGCGGCAGCCCGAGTACGCCGGCGCGAGTGAAGGAACTCGGCGTGCCGCCCGACACCGAGCCAAACCGGCAACGGGTTCTGGAGCGGGCGCGGGTAGATCCCTGCCCGGTGAGTGCCGCGCGGTGCTTGCCCGACCAGTGAACATGCACGTTCTCGCGAATCTTCAGAAGCAGGTCCAGCTTCTCGGCGAACAGTGAATCGTAGTCCTCGAGCTCGAAGCCAAAGAGCGGGAACGCTTCGATGAATGACCCGCGCCCGACGACGAGCTCCGCTCGCCCGTTCGAAAGTAGATCAAGCGTCGCGAACTCCTGAAACACACGCACGGGGTCGGCGGCGCTAAGCACAGTGACGGCGCTCGTTAGTCGGATGCGGCGTGTCCGGACGGCGGCGGCGGCGAGGATCACAGTCGGGGCGGAGTCGAGGAACTCACGCCGGTGGTGTTCGCCGATGCCAAACACATCCAGACCGACTTCGTCAGCCAGCGTGATTGCTTCAAGGAGTTCGCTGAGATGTCTCGCGGGGTCGACTGCCGAGACGCGGTCAACGGGTGCCGCTACGAAACTGTCTACGCCGATTTGCATGCATTCCTTATTCTGGGCTCCGCTCACGAAACAGATGATAAAGCACGTCAAGCCCATGGGATAAGATCGGTGCGGCCGAATTCGACATGGATATTGTGAAAAAACTGTAGCAGCGCTGATGAGAGAGCGTATTGGTCGCTAAGAATCAAAGTTTTTTTTGGGACTCTATACGGTCGGTGAACTGGCGAAAGAACAGGAGTGATTTAAGCGAACTTGGGTTCGCTGGAGAATGCGGAAGTGAGACCGCCCTGGAGCGCGACGCGGAGAAAAGTCCTTTTTCCCGAAGCCGTTTGCGGGTACAGGAGGACGCATTATTGAAGGAAAAGGCAACGCGGTAACAGCAACAAATGCAGCAACAAAAAACCTAGACTTTATAACCAGCTTATACACAATAACTTATGAATGTAAATGTGCGCCCTTTGGAGGCGTTATTCATGGTTCGAATCCATGCGCGGTAGCCAAATTGGCATTTGGCCTGGACGTTTAATTTTGCACCTCTTTGACAAAGCACCTCGGATTTTGACAATGGCCGATGTCGTTTTGATATTTCCTCAGTGAGTAATCTGGACTTAAATAGCTTGTTGGATGGGTTTCCACATGAGCCCGGCCAAGTGAAGGCCCGCAAAATCATTGGGATCGATGGGCGAGAGAAGGTCCAGTTGCGCATCGACCTTGGCCTTATCCAGATGGAAATGAACGGTCGGCCCGATGGCCAACGCCCGTTCGGCTTCGAGTCTTTGCTACAGTACCATCAGGCCAGAGTCCAGAGCGCCGAGTCACGCGGCAGCCCTTACGAACTAAGCGAAGCGGAATTGGTCGCGCTGCAACAGGAGAGCGTCCAATATTATCACCGTTACCTGAGTCTTTTTCAGCTTCGTGATTATCCCAACGTGATCCGAGACACGCAAAGAAATCTGGAGCTGCTTAACTTCGTCTCGAAATACACCCAGGAAGATGAGTCAAAATGGACCTTCGAACAGTTCCGCCCCTACGTAATGATGATGAATATCCGGGCGCGAGCTTCGCTCGAAATTCAGGAAGGGAATGCCGGGAAGGCTATCCGATTGATCGAAGAGGGTAAGCAGCAGATTGAAAAATTCTATCGCTCCGTCAATCAACCGGAGTGGATTGAGAGCAGTTCGGAGTTGGCTTTTCTCAATGAATGGCTGCACGAGGTGCGGGAGAATATCCCGTTATCGCCGGTGGAATTGATGGAGCGGGATCTCGAGAAAGCCATTGCCGAAGAGGCGTATGAGCGGGCGGCGGAGTTGCGCGATGCGATTCTGAAAATGTCTCGTCGAATCCCCGATGAATCCGTCGATCCTTGAGCGCAAAGAACGATGGGCCAAAAAAATGGCCGGACAAGGTTCTCGCGTTCTTGCGCGATCAAGCGAGCGGCTCCCGCCCGGACAACATTTGACGAGCGGCTTCCCGGTTCTCGACTTGGGTATCCAACCCGACATACCACTCTCCGAGTGGTCGCTTGAGCTGAGCGGTGAGCTGGAAGAACCAATGAAGCTGTCTTGGGATGAGTTCTCTCGATTACCGCGGTTTCAGGATATCAGCGATTTTCATTGTGTCACTACCTGGTCAAAGTTCGACTGCCGATGGAGCGGTGTAGCGTTCTTTACGTTGGTCGACCTGGTAAAGCCGAAACCGGACGTGAATACTCTTTTTGTCCGGAGTTATGATGGCTACAGCACCAATGTTCCATTCGAGCCTTGCTTCGATGACGATGTTTTGATCGCGACTCACCTGGACACTCAACCTTTGTCCCGGGAGCATGGTGGTCCGGCCCGGATGATCATCCCGAAACTTTACGCCTGGAAGGGCGCCAAATTCGTGCGCTCGATTGAGTTTAGAAACTCGCTGATTCGCGGCTATTGGGAGGAGCGAGGGTACAGCGACTACGGTGACCCCTGGACCGATGATCGATTTCAGCGGACGTAGCCTGATGTCTCCTCCTTTGTTCCCCGCCAACCATAACTTCCGAGGACCAGCCAGCCCCACGACGCTAATGCGCTACGATCTGAAAATGCCGGATCGACGGGATTATAGATGGCGACGGGCTAGCGTGCTGAGGTTAGGGCGCCAGGCTACAAGGAGCGTAAAAACCACAAATATTTCGGTTGCTTCCTGCAAGAACGATTGTAGGTGGCCCATTACAATTCGAGAACTTTGTGATCATACTTTTATCTTGTAGACCGTTTCGACCCTTTCTTGACCGGGCCGGGAAATACACTCGTCTTACAGTCTCTCTGGTCGTTGCGACCCTTGCCGCTTCCTTCTGCAACTTCGCTCCCGTTTGGGCGGATGAAACCGTGAAGTCTGACCGGCCAGGGACCTCACCGGCCCCGAAACTTCAGTTCCGCGATCTCCAAGATCAGGCAGCGCGCTTCAACTCGGTTCTAACCCTGCCGGATTGGGAGACGACCACGGCTCAATTGGACACGAATGTCGATGCGGCCATTGCCGACGCCAACCACCAACTGGACGCAATTGCCCGCGTAGATCCGAAGGGCGCAACGTTCGAAAACACCGTTCGGGCACTCGACGATGTTTATGCTAAAATAATCGAGACGGGGCATCGGATAGTAGTTCTGGAGCAGGCGCATCCCGACCCCAAAATGCGCAGCGCCAGCCTCGATGCGACCCAAAAGCTAGACGAGTTCGTTGTCGGAATCGATTACCGAAAGGACGTCTATCGTTCGATCAAGGCTTATCTCGACACGAACCCTCACCTCGAGGGCCAAGATGTTCGTTTGGTGGAATTCACGGTTCGCGACTACAGGCGGGCCGGACTGACACTTCCAGATGAGAAACAGCAAAAAGTCGAGGCTTTACGGAAACAACTGGCAAGCATTCAAGCGCACTATCTCGTCAATGCGAACAATGCCGCTGCCCCCTTGAAGTTTACCAGGGACGAGCTGGAAGGCGTTTCCGATGACTTTCTCCGGCAAGCAAAAACCGGAGAGAACGAATACACCGTCGATGCCAACGTGCCTCCTCAGTACATCTACGCGATGACAAATTGCGTCAAAGAGGAAACGCGTAAGCGCCTCTGTATCGCCCACGACACGCGCGCCAAAGAAAAAAATCTGCCACTGGCGACTCAGGCGATTGAGATCCGCGCTCAGTTGGCGGAACTTCTCGGTTATAGTTCTTGGGCCGATTACCAGGAGGAGGTGAAAATGGCCAAGACCGGCAAGGCTGCGCTCGATTTCGAAGAGCATTTGAAGACCGCCCTAGAGCCCAAGTATCAAGCGGAAACCGCGGAATTAAAGAAGGCGAAGGCGAGCGTGGCCGGAGCCATAACTCCCGATGTGAAACTCTGGGACTGGTACTTCACTTGCGCTCTCCTCCAGAAGCAAAAGTATAACATCGATTCGGAAGCGCTTCGGGTGTACTTCCCGTTCGATCGCGTACTCGACGGTATGTTCAAGATCTATGAACATATTTTCCAAGTCGAGATTCGCCCGGTCGATGCACCGGCGGTCTACCAAGACGATGTAAAGCTGTACGCCGTGCTCGATCAACAAACTCGCGAGCCTTTGGGAATGTTCTATCTCGATCTATTTCCTCGGCCGGGGAAATATAATCACTTCGCTAATTTCGCGCTGATCAACGGAGGACTATTGCCTGATGGAAAATATCGGCGACCTGTCGTGGATTTAATTTGTAACTTTCCGCCCCCTTCGAGTGACAAGCCTTCACTGGCGTCGCAACAGGATGTAGTGACGATTTTCCATGAGTTTGGTCATGCGATGCACGCCATATTGACGACGGTGAATTACGTTCAGTTTTCCGGATTTAATGTTCCGGGGGATTTTGTGGAGGCTCCGTCGCAAATGCTCGAGTATTTCGCTTGGGACAAAAAAGTACTGGACAGTTTTGCCGGAGATTATCGGGATCCTTCGAAGAAGATTCCAGCAGAAGTACTAGCCAAGCTCAAGGAGGCAGACCTGGCAACTAAAGCCTGCGCCTACCGGCGCCAGCTCTCCTTCGGTCTGTTGGATTTATCGATCCATCAGCCGCTGACCCCCGCGCAGAAAGAGGATATCAACGGACTCGCCAATTCCATCCTGAATGATGTCTTCTTTCCGTCGGATCCTTCGACTGCCATGCTGGCCTCTTTTGGGCATCTGTTCGATGGATACGACGCCGGTTATTATGGGTACGCTTGGGCGGACGCGATTGCCGCTGACATGGCGTCAGTTTTCCAGAGCGCTCCCGACGGTTTTCTCGATGCAGCGGTTGGCCGGCGACTGCGAGACGAAATCTATGCAGTGGGAGATTCGCGTGATATTAACATTTCGGTGGAGAAATTTCTCGGTCGCAAGCCTTCAACTGACCCATTCCTGAAGAAGCTGGGTATCAACCCGCAGTAATCTCATGAATGCTCGGCCGTTCTTTCCTGCCGTTACTGCGGCTCTTCTGGTCTTCTCTTTGCTGAAACTCAACGCTGCTACTCCACCGGCGTTGGAGGAGGCGAATCGGCGCAAAATCTTACTGATCTGCGAGGGAACCGAGCCGCGGACTCTTGATCCCCATATTTCGCAAGGAGTCCCCGAGCATCATATCATCATGGGGTTAATGGAGGGATTAATGGAGCACGATCCCAACGATCAATCCAAACGGTTGCCTGGTCTGGCGGATCGTTGGGAGCACAACGAAGATTACTCAGTTTGGAAGTTTCACCTGCGAGATAACGCCAAATGGTCGAATGGAGATCTGGTCACCGCTCAGGATTTCGTCTTTTCCTATAAACGCATCCTTACCGCGACCCTGGGTGCCCCGTACATCGATGCACTTTACATCCTGAAAGGAGCCAGAGATTACGCGGCCGGTAAGATTACCGATTTTAATGAAGTCGGTGTAAAGGCGCTCGATGATCGCGACTTGCAATTCGAGTTAATCGGGCCAACGCCTTATTTCCTATCTGCGATCCTGCACACCTCGTGGTTCCCGGTCCATCCGGCAACGATTTTGAAGTTTGGTAGAATGGACGAGCGCGATACCAAGTGGACGCGGCCAGGTAACTATGTCGGTACTGGTCCATTCATCCTCAAAATCTGGAAGGAAAATGATGTCATCGAATTGGTTCGAAATCCGCTCTACTGGGACGCAGCGAACGTCAAGCTCAACGGGATCAATTTCTACTCAATCGAAAACTATGATACCCAAGAGCGCGCGTTTCAGGCCGGCCAGTTGCACAAGACGCAAGAGCTCTCACTCGACAAAATTCCTTACTATCGCCGGGAGCATCCTGAGCTGATCCGGATCGATCCATATGAAGGTGCGTATTTTTACCGGATCAATGTAAAGCGAAAACCGTTTGATAACCCCAAAGTGCGCCTCGCCTTGAATCTCGCGATCGACCGGGAATCGATCGTCAAAAACATCACGCGCGGCAAGCAAAAGCCGGCAACCGGTTACGTGCCGCCCGGGATGGGGGATTACGAACCGTTGGACGTCATCCACTATGATCCGGATCAGGCGCGACGATTGCTCGCTGAAGCCGGATACCCGAACGGAAACGGTTTCCCCAAGTTTAACATCCTGATTAACACGAGCCAGTCGCACCGGACTGTAGCGGAGGCGATCCAGCAGATGTGGAAGCAGGAGCTGAACATCGACGTGGGAATAGAAAATCAGGAATGGAAGGTGTACCTGGACTCGCAGAATAGTTTGAACTACGACGTTTCGCGTTCCGGATGGATCGGCGATTTTATGGATCCAGTTACCTTTTTGAGTGTCTGGCGAACCGGCGATGGCAATAATAATACCGGCTGGAGCAATCCGGAATACGACAAGCTGCTGGATCAGGCTGCTCAGACCGCTGATCCACAGAAGCGTTTTTCGATTTTGCATCAGGCCGAACAGCTCTGGTTGAGTGAGCCTTCGGGAGTCCTTCTCTATTGGTATACGCTGGTCTATAACCTGGATCCGAGTGTCAAGAATTGGAACCCATTGGCGCTCGACGATCACAATTACAAGTTTATCGATCTCGAGGAGAATGGAATTCCCAAGCTTTCGCTCGCTCATTAAATTTCATGATCAAACTGATCGTCAGCCGGCTTTTGCAACTGATCCCGGTAGTATGGATCGTGCTGACGGTCACCTTTTTCCTTTCCAAATCCATCCCCGGGGGTCCGTTCAGCGCGGAGCGACAGGTAACTCCGGAAGTCAAACAGAAGCTCGACGAATATTACGGGTTAGATAAATCGTTATTGGAACAGTACGTCCATTACATTGCGAGAGTCGCGCATTTTGATCTTGGACCCTCCTACACTTATCAGACTAGTTCGGTTAATGAGGTCATCGCACGCGCGTTTCCAGTTTCCCTCCAGATCGGAACGCTGGCATTCATAATTGCGCTAGCTATTGGTGTCACGGCGGGAGTAGTAGCGGCGATCTATAAAAACCAGATTTGGGACTACCTGCCGATGTCGCTCGCGATGGCCGGCATTTGTGTCCCCACCTTTGTGATGGGACCGATTCTCGCGGTCTACTTCGGGCTGACACTAAAAATCGCGCCGGTAAGCGGGTGGTATGGCTTAGATTATGCCCCCTTGCATCCGATGATTTTACCCGCGGTTACTCTGGGGTTGTTCTATGCCGCCTACATTGCGCGCCTCACCCGAGGCGGGATGCTGGATGTGCTCAATCAGGATTTTATCCGCACCGCGCGCGCCAAAGGAGTGCCCGATCGCGACATCATATTCAAACACGCTATGCGGGGTGGGTTACTTCCGGTCGTATCATTTCTGGGGCCGGAGTTTGCCGGCCTGATCAGCGGTTCGTTCGTAGTGGAAAAGGTCTTCAACGTACCGGGTCTGGGTCAAGAATTTATCAAGTCAGTCTTTAATCGAGACTATCCTCTGATTCTCGGCACGGTAGCATTCTTCGCTGTGCTCATTGTGGTATTTAACTTGCTCGCCGACTTGCTTCAGAGTGCGATGGATCCGCGCACTCGCAAATGATTCTGCATGGCCTCCGCGACTGACTCTCCCGTAATCGTCCCGGACGAAATAGAATTCGTTCACGGCAGTTCGCTCTGGACGGACGCTTGGCACCGGCTTCGAAAAAATAAATTGGCTCTCTTTGGCCTCGGTTGCGTTCTCACGATCACGTTCCTTTGTCTGATCGGACCGCTGGTGACCGGCTACACCTATGAGCAAACGGATTTAACTCTGAAGGCCAGCCCGCCGTTGGACAAAATCATTAAACGAACCGAGACGCTCAAGAATGACGAGAAAAAGGTTACTTTTTATTCGTTAACCAACATTGAAGACGAGTTTGTGGAAAAGCCGCGCGACGAACGCAAGCGGATCGCTGCCGGATTGGCCCGGGGAGAGGAGTACAGCGAGGGAGCGTTCGTTTACCAAAGTTCCAACCAGAAACATCTATTTGGAACCGATGCACTTGGTCGCGATCTGCTAACTAGAGTATTGGTCGGTGGCCGGATTTCTTTATCGGTTGGCTTTGTTGCTACCCTTATTTCGGTCGCCATCGGCGTCGTCTGGGGCACCACGGCCGGTTTTGCCGGAGGCGTAGTGGACAATGTAATGATGCGCATCGTGGATGTGCTCTACGCTCTTCCGTTTACCGTGATTGTGATTTTACTCATGGTGTTCTGCGGCAGGAATTTCATCCTGCTCTTCGTGGCGATCGGGGCAGTGGAATGGTTAACCATGGCGCGAATTGTCCGGGGGCAAATCATTTCACTCAAACACCAGGAGTTCGTGGAGGCCGCTGTTTCGCTCGGCCTAAGTAGGGCGCGGATTATGTTCCGGCACCTCATTCCCAACGTGACCACGGTGATTGTTATATATGCGACGCTCACGGTGCCGAATGTGATGCTGCTCGAGGCAGTGCTCAGTTTCCTCGGGCTGGGGGTGCCTCCACCGATGAGCTCATGGGGCGTCCTCATTTCGGAAGGAGCCTCAACGATGGAAACATCGCCTTGGCTTCTCTGGATTCCTGCCGCCTTCTTTTCGTTGACTCTGTTCTCGCTGAATTTTCTCGGGGATGGCCTAAGTGATGCCTGCAATCCCAAGTCCGCAAAAGATTGATACCGACTGAGAATGACCGAATGAGAAAAGAGACCAGTGCGGGACCCCGTTATGCCATTGCTCGAAGTTGAAAATCTGCGGACTTATTTTCATACCCGGGGTGGAATTATCCGGGCGGTGGATGGCGTTTCCTTCTCCCTCCAGGAAGGCGAGACCGTCGGTATCGTGGGTGAGTCGGGCTCGGGTAAGTCGGTGACCTGCTATTCCATGCTTGGATTGGTTCCACAACCCCCCGGTCGAATCGAATCGGGAACCGCGCGCTTCGACGGGATTGACCTCCTTCACTGCTCGGGCGAACAGCTCCGGCAGATACGCGGAAAACGGATATCGATGATCTTTCAAGATCCGATGACTTCGCTCAATCCGTATCTTCGGGTCTCCGAACAGATCATGGAACCGCTGCTGGTTCATGAAAAAATCAGTCATCGCCAGGCTTTGCTCAAGGCGATCGTGGCTCTGGAAGAAGTCGGGATTCAGGATGCTGCCCGAAGGATTCAACTCTACCCGCATCAGTTTTCTGGAGGTATGCGGCAGCGAGTCATGATTGCGATGGCCCTGATCAGTCGTCCGGAAATCCTGATTGCGGATGAGCCGACGACCGCACTTGATGTTACGGTCCAGGCCCAGATTTTGGAGTTAATTCGCCAAAGTCAGCAGCATCTCGGCATGGCGGTTATCTTCATCACGCACGACTTGGGTGTCGTCGCTTCCTTCTGTCAAAGCGTCAACGTCATGTACGCTGGTCGGATCGTCGAGTCAGCTCCGACCGAGGAGCTATTCGCCATGCCGCTCCATCCCTACAACGCTTCGTTGCAGCAGTCGATTCCCGCGCTGCATCGAAAGGGAGATCCTCTTTATACAATTCCGGGTGCGCCGCCAGATCTTTCCCATGAGATCAAAGGATGTCCCTTTATTCAGCGTTGTGCTTTTGCCAAAGAGCTATGCCAAACCAGCGAGATCGATCTAGACGAGCCGGTGCCGGGTCATACAACTTCTTGCCAGAGGGTGCTACGCGGTGAGCTGGGCGATTTACGATTGAAGGCGCAAGCGGTATGAGTGCGTTTCTTGAGTTGAGAGATCTGAGAACTCACTTCCCAATTTATCGCGGCCTCATCATTCGACGAAAGATCGCTTCGGTGAAGGCAGTGGATGGAATCTCGTTGAGCGTGAAAAAGGGCGAAATTCTTGGTCTGGTCGGAGAATCTGGATGCGGGAAATCTTCGCTGGCCCGAACGGTGATGCAGTTGCTTCGCTGCACCGACGGTGAAGTTCGACTGGAAGGCAGGAGTCTGGCCGATCTCAGCTCCGCCGAGATTCGAAGGTCGCGGGTTAACTTCCAAATGATCTTCCAGGATCCGTACGCTTCGTTGAATCCACGCATGACGGTATTCGATACCTTGGCGGAAGCGCTGCAAACTCGAGCAAAACTACGGGGGAAACCGCTGGTTCAGAAAATCGGTGAACTAATGCGTCAGGTTGGGCTGCCGCCTAAGCAAATGATGCGTTATCCGCACGAGTTTTCCGGTGGTCAGCGACAGCGCATCGCGATCGCGCGAGCATTGGCTCCTCAGCCGAAACTGATCATTGCCGACGAACCGGTCTCTGCGCTTGATGTATCGATTCAGTCGCAAATTCTGAACCTGATACTTAAGCTATGCCGAGAGATGGAACTGACGCTGATTTTCATCTCTCATGATATTTCGGTGGTGAAATATATCTCTGACCGGATCGCCGTGATGTATCTGGGCAAGCTGGTCGAGGTCGGTTCCGCCGTGGATGTAGTCGAGCGACCGTTGCATCCTTATACTCGGGCTCTGATCAGCGCCGTACCGATTCCCGATCCGGTGCGAGAGCGCCAAAGGCAGCGCATCATCTTGCAAGGTGATCCGCCTTCACCGATCAAGCCGCCGGCCGGTTGCAGTTTTCATCCCCGCTGTCCTTTCGCCGTTGAAAAATGCGAAATGGAGGTTCCGAATCTTGAGGAAAAGGAACTGGCCCGGTTCGCGGCGTGTATCCGGATAGGGGAGATCTGAAAGGGCCGATCGATGGCCACTTTCGCGGCGTCGGTGACTGGTGATCGGTGATTGGTGATTGGGGATTGAGGATTGGGGATTGGGGATTGGGGATTGGGGATCGGCCCGAAGGGCCTTGGGAACTTAGCCCAGGCTTTAGCCTGGGGTCGTGTTTTTTTACGCGTCAGGTCTGAAGGACCTCCAGAACGATTGGTATAGTCGGGAACAACGTCGAGGCCTAACCCACCGCGTGCTCCGTCTGTTTTGCCTCGCTGGTTCCTGCCTTCAAACCAGCGCCAACTATCTGTTTTGCCAATCACCAACCACCATCACTGGTCGCTGATTACCGATCACCGATTACCACCGTCCGTTACCCCTTGACCGCCCCCGCCGTGAGACCCGCGATGATATGTTTCTGGGCTGCAAGATAAAACGCAATGGCCGGTATCATGGTCAACGTAACGAACGCCAGCACGCGTCCCCAGTCGGTGCTGTACTGTCCTTGAAATTGCATGATTCCTAGAGGCCAGGAATAGAGGGAATCTGAGTTGATGGTGACGAGTGGCAAAAGAAAATTGTTCCAACTGCCAACCAGCGAAAGAACAGCTACTGTGGCCAGAATCGGACGCGAGAGCGGCAATGTGATTCTCCAAAATATCTTCAGATAACCGCAGCCATCCATTAACGCAGCTTCGAATAATTCCTTGGGTAGTTCCTGAAAGAATCCGCGCAACAAGACGATGCTAAAACTGAGATTGAACGCGACCTGGGGAAGAATGACGCCCCAGTAGGTGTCGAGCAGACCGAAGTCGCGGACTCGAATGAATACCGGCAAAACTGCGGTTGCGAAGGGAAAGGTCAAACCGAGGGTCAAATAACCCGCGATCCATCTTTTCCCCGCAAATCGCAAATGCGCGAGGGTGAATGCCGCCATGGAACTGACCAGTACGGTGAACAATACGGTAAAGAGCGCGATAAAGGCGGAATTTCCTAACATTTGCCAGAATCGCGGAGCAACAAGAATTGAGAGGTAATTGTCTGTAATCCATTCTCTGGGTAGACCAAGGGCGTTCGTACGCAGATCTCCGGAGCTCTTAAACCCTCCGATGACGGCGGCCCAAATGGGAAGCAGACACAATCCGGCGGCCAGAAAAAGCAACAACCACCGATAATAGGCGTACAATGGAATTCGGATCCGCATAAAATTAGCGCGCTCGATCTTCGCGTAATAAAAAACGTTTATAACAAACCATTACCACGACACAGATGATGAAGAGCATGAGCGCAACGGCGCTGCCGTAACCAAGCCGCATCCGCTTAATGCCAAACGTGTAGAGATACGACACCATCGAATGGGTTGAATTGAGCGGGTCTCCGCCGGTGAGCGGGATGATTAGGTCAAATAGCTGGAAGGAGCCTAGAACGCTAAAGAAGAGTGAGAGCAGGATCACCGGCTTCATCATTGGAAGTATGATATGTCGAGTTATCTGCCAGCGACTGGCTCCGTCGATGCGAGCGGATTCAATGACATCGTTGGACACGTTTTGCCGGCCGGCAATAAACAGGGCAAGATGAAAACCGATGTATTTCCAAACGACCACCACGAGCAACGCGGCCATGGCCCAACCTGGTAGAGCCAATACGAAAGGGGCTCGCCAGCCAAACCAATGACAAACCGTGGCCACTAGCCCGTAGTTTCCGTCATAAAGATACTTCCATATCAGGCCAACCACGATTTCTGCCAAAATGTAGGGAATGAAAAAGATGGCCCGGAATATCAGATTGCTGCGCCTTGCGTCGGAAACCATTAAGGCAAGCCACAATGCGATCGGAATCTGGATCCCTGCCGATACGGCGACGACCAAGAGATTGTTGAAAAGGGAATTGCGAAGGATCGGATCGTTGAACGCCCTTTCAAAATTCGAAAATCCGACCCAATTCTGGGGCGCACCGTATCCGTTCCAATTGAAAAAGCCGTAGTAAACCGACTGCAATACCGGCCAAACAACGAACACCGTAAAGACGAGCAGGGCAGGAGGTAAGAACAACAAGAGAGTTGGCCACGGACCGGTTCGCAACGTTCGACCAAGCTTGGGCCAGAACGGGGAGGCTCCTCCCGCGAGCTCCGGTCGTTGTGGTGACACGCTCTGGGCTGAACCGACTCTTGCCTTCATGTCTTCCGGTAGGGACGCGCTCCTGCGCGTCCGTGTCGGTTGCGGACGCGCGGGCCGCCGTCGCTAAAGCTTTGGCGCGCCCGACATTCAATTTGTGAAAACATCGTAAAACTAGTCGCGACGTAGGCTTTGCGAAGTCGGGAGCGCGTCCCTACCGCTCGAGCTACATTTTATTCTGTGACCAGGAATCCTGGATAGCCTTGACGGCTTGATCGGGGGTAGCGCTCCCCGCCGCGACCGCTGCCGCCTCGTCGTTAAACACGCGACCGGTATCAGGTCCAAGGAGTTGGTCCATCGCGATAGCGATCCAATCAGTCTTTTCAGCTTCCTGAGCAATCGCGTGAAGAAACGGATCCTGAATCGAGGCGGCCGTTCCCTTGACCATCGGAATGAACAAGCCAGCGGCCGCCAGCTTCGTTTGTGTCTCCTTACCAAGCCAAACCTTGAAGAAATCAACCGTCTCTTTCGGTGCTTCCTTAGTTACAAGCCATCCGTCGACGCTCGCAAAAATATCGTTAGCTTTGCCTTTTCCATCTTTGACTTCCGGAAGAAAGAACCAACCGATCTGATCGTTAGACAGGCCTTTTTTTGTTGCGGAATTCGCGCGGCCTTCGGTCAAATCCCAGACTCCCATCAGGTGAAATGCCGCTTTGCCATCATGGAAAAACCCGCCTGCATCTTGAAATTTCGCCGTTTGGTAGCCGTTTTGAAACGGCTGTAAATCGCAAAGATCTTTGTACAATTTCCAGGCCTTCAGCACACCCGGATCGGCCAAACCCGTTTTGCTATCCGGAGAGACTACCTGTTCCAGGCCACTCTTGCCCAACACCCGCATCATCAACATAGCGGGGTAGAAGTGAAGAGGCCATTTGTCGCCGCCGCCAGCAGCGATTGGTGTCACGCCGGCAGCTTTGCATTTTTTCACTGCTTCCAAAAAGTCATCCCATTCCTTGATTTTGGTTGGATCAACCCCCGCCTTTTGACAAAGCTCCTTATTATACCAGAAGACGATCGGCGCCACATCGTTGGGCAATCCGTAAGACTTTCCGTCGACGATGAAATTCTGAACGCCGGCTGGATAGAACGAGTCTTTAAACTCACCGGCGATCCCACTCGTGATGTCCTGGCAAACACCTGACTGGACTTGCTCCTTCATTACGCCGCCGCCCCAGCTATGAAACACGCTGGGTTTGTCCTTTGTCTGCAGGAGCGTCGGCAATTTCGCTTTGAAGGCCTCGTTCTCGAGGTAGTCGAATTGGACTTTGACGCCGGGATGGCTCTTTTCATATTCATCCGCAGCCGATCTCCAGATATCACGAATGCCCTGGATAGATTGGATGTGCAGGACTTTGATTACCGTTTGCGCCGACGCGGAAACGGTCAGCGTAGCAAGGATCGCAAACCAAGAAACGATTCTTTTTTTCATCATTGTGGGGGGTTAGCTCTGTTTTCCTCCCTGTGGCCGTTCCTTGCCACAGAGTTATTGGAAACGCATCTGACTCGGCTTTTTCTAATCTGAAAGCAAGGGCAATTCAATGTCCATCGAACAGCGCGGAAGCGGTGATGGGGATACATCCTATCTGACGCGGGTAGGGCGAAACAGTCCGGCTATCAAAGCGTTCATTGGGATATCGACCCGGCGCCGGACTGTGAGCCGTCGCGTTCTGGACCGCCCCTCGGTTCGGCTCACACGTCCCATCTCACTGTTGCTCAAGGACGTGCCGGCGTCGCTTCGCTTTGGCGCGCCGCAGCCGCGTGTTTCTGGAAGCTTATCGAACTGGCCGCGACGTAGGCTTGGCGGAGTCGGGTTTCGCCCTACCAGTCACGGGTGCCCGCATCGCCACAGATTGATCCTTTATCAGTCGCCGTTTCCCTTCAAATATTCCAGACTGACTTGGATCGCTGTGAAGGGGTCGCCTTCGCAAAAATCCTGTTCAACCACGAACCACTCGCAACCGGCGGCCTGGCCCTGCTCGATTATTGTAGCGAAGTCGAGATTACCGCGACCGACCTCGGCCATCTCCGGAATATTTTTTCGAGGGTTGAATTTGTAATCCTTCAAATGGATCAGGGGTACTCGGCCCTTCAAGTTGGAAATCCAACGCACGGGATCACCTCCGCCGAACTGGATCCAGTACGTGTCGAGTTCAGCAAAGAGTTTTGGGGCGTTCGTGAAGATGTATTCGAGAATGAGCTTTTCGTCGTGCTTCGCAAATTCGAGAGCGTGATTGTGGTAGACCAGACGTTTGCCGGCGGCGGCCAATACCTCGGAGCTGTGCTGCAGTTGCTGGATCAGGCGATCGACCTCCGCTCCCTTTTGAAAATCGATTCCTGCCGGATAGGCATAAACCGCGAGGTCCGTGCCTAGTTCTGACAGCTCCTCGGCAACTGTTTGCGGATGGTAGAGTAGCCGGTCCCCGGCTTCATGAATCGAGCTGATCGCTAGCCCGTGATCATCAGCCAGCTTCCGTAGATCTCGATTGGAAGCGAAGTCCAAGCGAATGAATTCAACCGCATCATACCCGATCGCTTTGACTTTTTTCAGAGTTGTAGCCAAATCTTTCGCCCTGCCACAGAAATCGCGAAGGGTGTAAAGCTGGAGAGCAACCTTGGAAAGCTTCATGACATCTAGTGCACTCGATCGGGAAAGTACGCTATAAGAAATGCGGATTGCGGAATGCGGATTGCGGAATGAATTCGGCAATCCTTCGACTCTTTCTCCATCGGTCCACGTTTATTGGTAGTCATTAGTCCTAAAATTTTACCGATGTTCTGACTGCGCCCCCGGACTCCTCATTCCGCAATCCGCAATCCGCGTTCCGCATTTCTCCCTAGCTCCCTAACTAAAATCCGGAATATGCGAAACTGGATGCAAAGCCCGCGGCCGCTCACAACTGGACCGGATCGCATACGCCGCGCCACTCCCAGCGGTTTCGACAATCGCTTCCATGACTTCAAGCACATGAAACGCCAGTTCTGCCGATGCGCGATGAGGAGTGCCAGACCACAGTCCGGCCACCAGATCGGCCAACCCGATGCCACGATAGTTTCCATCGCCAAAACCGTGACTATGACTTACATCGATCCAGTATTCATTTTGGCTTACTCGGACGGCGCCTCCAAAGTAATTCGGATCGGGCAGTTGCAGCGTGCCTCCTGTCCCGTAAATTTCAATGTACGGATGGTTGTAGGCCGGAACATCAAAGCTTGCGACGAAAGTGACAATCGGACCGCTGCGGAACTCAAGAATCGCCGATAGATAGCTGAGAACTGAGACCGGAAAAGACGCACCTTTGCGCGGACCACTGCCGATCGTCCGCTGAGGAAGAGTGGTTCTACCCGCTGACCAGACCCGCTTAATTGGCCCGAGCAGGTTGACTAAAGTAGTAAGATAATACGGTCCCATATCAAAAACTGGACCGGCTCCTTTCTGGTAAAAAAATTCGGGATTCGGATGCCAGCTTTCCGGACCACCGCTCATGAAAAAAGCGGTTCCTCCGATCGGCGATCCAATGGCGCCTTCATCGAGCAGCTTGCGAGCCGTTTGCTGTGCCGCACCAAGGAAGGTGTCCGGTGCACAACCAATCCGGACGCCATTGGCCGCGGCAATGCCGAGCAGCGGTTCGGCCTCGCCAGTGGAGATACTAAGCGGTTTCTCCGAGTAGACGTGTTTACGCGCCCGCAAGGCGGCTCCAGTTACTTCCGCGTGATGTTGCGGAGTGGTTAGATTCAGAACAATATCGATCGTCGGATCGGCTAGGATGGTTTCGGTGGAGACCGCGGCAATCCCAAATTCCCGTGCCCGCAATTCAGCTTGGGCCTGCTGAATATCTGAACAGCGGGTGATTTTAAATTGCGGAAACTTGGTTTTTAAATAGGCGGCGCTAATGACTCCAGCGCCAACGATCCCAACCTGCAACGGATTATCTGTTTGCATAAAACAAGAGCTGCTGAGGAATCCTCAAATCCAGAAAGCAGCTCCGCGAACCGTGAACAGCAAATGGTCGACGGTCAACCGGAAATCCAGAATCTAGGAGCCGGAATCTAGAATTTGGGAGCGGTAACGCGACTATCTGAGTCGTCCTGGAACGACAGGACGCGCGTGCAGCGGCTAATCGCTGGAAGCGGCTCCCGTCCGTTATCGGGAGTCGTTCCACCCCCTCCGCAAATTTCGGTCCCGCATTACCATCCCGCGATATAGTGAGACGATATGATTCCGACACGTGAAGAGGCTTGGGCATTGGTCACAGAATACACCACAAGTGATTCGCTCCGCCGGCATATGCTAGCCGTGGAAGCGGCGATGCGGGCCTATGCGAAGCGCTTTTCGGAAGATCCAGAGGTCTGGGGTGTCGTCGGATTGCTGCACGATTTCGATTACGAACGATATCCTGATATTTCCGCAAACGGACATCCGTCGATGGGCGCCACTCTCTTACGAGAACGAGGTGTTGATGAAGAGATTGTGCAGGCAATCCTTTCGCACGCGCCGGAAGTGATTGGTCGCCAACCTGAATCGAAACTGGAAAAATCGCTTTATGCAGTCGATGAGTTGACCGGTTTTATCGTCGCCGTCGCGCTAGTGCGGCCCTCCAAACTCCTGGCCGACGTCGAGCTGAAGTCGGTAAAGAAGAAATGGAAAGACAAGGCATTCGCGGCGCCGGTCAATCGCGATGAGATCGCGCATGCCGCGTCTGAGCTCGGGACTCCTCTCGACGAACATATTCAATTCGTCCTTGATGCGATGAAGGCTAATGCCGAAGAGCTGGGACTGGGATGATGTTGAAATGCGGAATGCGGATTTCGGAATGAGAAACACGCAACTCGCAACCTTCAACTAATCCCGAGCACCGGATGCGGTTGATACGGTTCTTCTAATGCTTTGATTTCCTCGGCATCCAATCTCACCTGCTGAGCTTTGATCGCGTCATCCAGATGATGCGTTTTCGTAGCGCCGATGATGGGAGCGGTAATGCCTGGCTTGTGCAGCATCCACGCCAGCGCGATCTGCGCGTTCGATATTCCTCGTTTCTTGGCAAACGCAGTAACACGATCGACGATTGCGAAATCGGATTCCTGGTAGTAGAGACGATGCGCAAAACTGTCGGATTTAGCACGAGTGGTTTCGCCTTTTTCCTGGGCGTTGCGATTTCCGGCCAGAAACCCTCTGGCTAAGGGGCTCCAGGGAATGATCCCAATTCCCTCCTCGCGACAAAGCGGAATCATTTCGCGTTCCTCTTCTCGATAGACCAGGTTATAATGGTTCTGCATCGTCACAAAACGCGCGTAACCATGCGCCTCCGCGGTACAGAGAAACTTGGCAAACTCCCAGGCGTACATGCTGGAGGCGCCGATGTAGAGCGCTTTTCCTTGGTTCACTACCTCGGTCAGCGCCTCCAACGTTTCTTCGATCGGGGTCGTCTGATCATAACGATGAATCTGATATAAATCGACATAGTCGACGCCTAAGCGCCGTAGACTGGCATCGATCGCGTGACGGACATGCTTTTTCGATGTGCCGCGTTCATTCGGCGTATTGCCCATCGGATTATACACCTTCGTGGCAATGACCGTCTCTTCGCGGCGCAATCCGAGCTTCTTGAGCGCGCGACCAGTAACCTCTTCACTCGCTCCGTCGGAGTACATATCAGCGGTGTCGAAAAAATTGATGCCCGATTCGACTGCCTGTTTGAAAAACGGGAACGCATTCTCTTCGTCCAGGACCCAATCGCGCCATTTGGAAGTGCCGTAGCTCATGCAGCCAAGACACAGCCGAGAAACCTTTAATCCAGTGTTACCTAAAGAAACGTTGTCCATGACGAAATAACAAATAGCAGATAGCAAATAGCAAATTGTGGATGTGGATTTCGGAATGCGGAACGCAGAATCTGAAATTCGCATTCCGCATTCCGCAATTCCTTCCGCTTCTAACCTGCAACCTGCAACCCGTAACTCGTAACTTGCAACTCTAATCTATCCCTAAGATCGGATGGGGTTGGTACAATTCCTCCAGGGCTGCAATCTCCTCACGGTTCAAATTCACCTGCAGGGCTTTGACCGCTTCATCAAGATGATGCAGCTTAGTTGCGCCGATGATAGGAGCAGTGATGCCCGGCTGGTGCAACATCCAAGCCAATGCGATCTGTGCGTTGGATACGCCTCGTTGGTGAGCAATTTGAGTGACCCGGTCAACAATCGCGAAATCAGAGTCTTGGTAATAAAGGCGATGCGCAAACTGATCGGATCTAGCGCGGGTGGTCTCACGCTCTTCCTGGCGATTGCGATTTCCGGCCAGAAACCCTCTCGCCAGCGGGCTCCAAGGAATGATGCCAATCCCTTCCTGGCGACAGAGCGGAATCATTTCGCGTTCCTCCTCTCGATAAACCAGGTTGTAATGATTCTGCATCGTCACGAAGCGCGTATAGCCATGAGCTTCCGCTGCACCAAGAAATTTAGCGAACTCCCAGGCGCACATGCTGGAAGCGCCGATGTAGAGGGCTTTGCCTTGTTCCACGACCTCCGTTAGCGCTGCTAACGTCTCTGCGATCGGAGTTGTCCGATCGTAACGATGAATCTGATACAGATCGACATAGTCGACACCCAAACGCCGTAAGCTGGCATCGATGGCATGGCGAACATATTTCTTTGATGTACCGCGTTCGTTCGGAGTATACCCCATTGGGTAATATAACTTGGTGGCAATAACTGTTTCTTCCCGGCGCAATCCGAGCTTCTTCAGCGCGCGGCCGGTGACCTCTTCGCTCAGTCCGCCAGAGTACATATCGGCGGTGTCGAAGAAATTGATTCCGGCTTCGATCGCCTGTTTGAAGAACGGGAGCGACTGCTCCTCGTCCAATATCCACTCTCGTCGTTGGGAAGAGCCATAGCTCATACACCCTAAGCAGAGGCGAGAAACCTTTAAACCGGTGTTGCCTAAGGAAAGATAATCCATGAATGGCGAAATCTCTGTGTGCCACCAGAATCCGCAAGCGGTCGCTCCAACAAAAACGGTAGCGATCCTGCGGCCAGCGATTATAGGAGATCTGAAGAAAACACCATTCTTTCTCCGGATAGTGCCGCACCTGAGTCTGGTGCGGGGAAGCACTCCAGAGTTAACTGGATTTGCGTTTCGAAATTGGAATCGGCTCGGCTACCAACGGGTTCAGCGCGCCGGTCGAGGCAAATGAATCATCTGTAACGATCCATGAAAATTTTTTATTTGAACCCGCAATACTCGAATCTTTCTGTCGAAAACGAAGTTCTTGCTGGCAGCAACATTGAGTTGGTCCCCTCTCTGGTGAAGAATGAAGATGACGTTATCAGGATTGCCAAAGCTGCGGACGCATTATTGACGGCAGATGTTCCGGTCGGTGCCGGCGTTGTGGCCAGGCTCCACCATTGCAAAGTGATTGTCCGTCTCGGCGTAGGCTACGACATCGTCGACATCGACAGCTGCAGGCAGCGCGGGATTCTCGTCTGTAACGTACCTGATTACGGCACTGAAGAGGTGGCCAACCACGCAATCGCACTCTTTTTTGCAGTACACCGCCGTGTCCTCTCGTATGACCGCAAGGTGAGGAAGGGAGAATGGGGTTACCAGCTTCCATGGCAAATCCCCCGTCTGAGTGTTCTCCGCGCTGGGGTTCTCGGTCTTGGCCGAATCGGAACAACGTTCGCGAAACGCATTCAGCCGTTCGTCCGTGAAGTTTTCGCGTTCGATCCATTTCTATCCGAAGCACAATTTGTGGCCGTAGGTGTTGGTTTTAGAACTCCGCAACAGATTTTCGAAACCTGCGACATTATCAGCCTGCACTTGCCGCTCTCGGAGGAAAACCATCACCTCGTCAACGATACGGCAATTGCACAAATGAAGCGGAAACCCATCTTAGTCAACGTTAGCCGGGGCGGTCTAGTTGACAGTGCGGCTCTGATCAGGGCGCTTCGAATCGGCCAAATCTCCGGAGCCGGGATCGATGTATTTGAGGAGGAGCCTAACGTTCCGTCGGAATATTTGGCGTTGGAAAATATCGTGCTGAGCCCCCATGTGGCTTGGTATTCCGAGGAAGCAGACCTGCAACTTCGCCGAAGCGCAATGGAGGAAATAATCCGAGTGTTGACCGGCCACTCTCCGAAAAATCCGGTCCCGGGAGCCGCAAGCGGCTCCCCTCCGCCATGAGGAAGATGCCAAGAACGAAATAGCAATGTATTCCAGTGATCAATTTGGTCTCTCGTGTGCTTTGGCTTTGCCCATCGATGATGACTTAGCAATCGACTATCATCGCCTCCTTGCCCACGCCCGCTGGTGCTTGGATGCCGGTTGTTCCAGCCTGACAGTTTTCGGTACCACCGGCGAGGGCGCCTCCGTCAGTCTTTCCGAGCGCAAGCAGATTCTCAGTGCGTTTTTGTCCGCTGGAATCGATCCGAGCCGCCAGATAGTCGGCGGTGTCTCGGCGACGTCGATCGGCGACGCCGTGGAGCAGACGCGGGTTCTGAACGATACCGGTTGCCACAAAATCCTGCTGGCGCCGCCCTTCTATTTCAAGGGAGTGAGCGATGAAGGGCTTTACGAATGGTTTGCACGAGTCTGTGAAAGGATTGCGCACACGGCACTCGGCGTAATCCTTTATCATATCCCGTCCGTAACCCAAGTACCGCTCTCGATCGATCTCATCGGCCGACTAAAGACGGCCTTTTCTGAAGTTGTGGCAGGGGTCAAAGATTCTGGTGGCGATTGGGCTTTTACCGAGAGGCTCTTGGTCAATCATGGCGACCTCATAATCCTTATCGGAGACGAACGCCATCTTGGTGCCGGCGTTCGCCTAGGAGCCAAGGGCTCTATCTCCGGGCTTGCCAATATTTGTCCGGCGGTCCTTCTGAAACTGATCGAGTGCGGGAAAGAGGATCTTCGGATTTCCGATCTTGTCACAGAGATATTGAAATATCCGGTGACACCAGCAGTCAAAGCTCTCCTTGCCTACTGCAAACAGGACAGCCGATGGTCAAATGTACGACCTCCATTAACCCAACTCTCGAGCGAAGAGGCGGCACACCTCACCGCAGCTTACCGCTCGATCTTTCCGACCGAGGGCGGAGAGATGCGAGGATAGGCGGCTGTTTCATTGGGTCCCTTCGGGACAGATCCTCTCAGCGAGCGTTCGGCAATCTCGTGTTACCTCGCTGCGGCGATCACTTTAGCGATTCCTTTTTGATTCGCGGAGAGGGGTCCGATATTCCACAGGATGAAACCTCCTTCTGATCGTGGTTTGATCGAGCGCTCCAGGCTAAGCTGGTGGGCGATCTCGTTGGCCGGCCAACCGTAACCAGCGCCGAGCCGTTCCAGAGCGATACTCGGGAAAATCGGTACTTCGTGCGGATTTGCATCGCTGCTGCGCCACCATTGCAGCAGTGCCGAGTAGCTTTGGGCGCTGCCGTCCCTCCAATAGAGTTGAGGGGACAGATAATCAACCCAGCCCTCCTTCATCCATTTCACTGGATCTGCATAGAGGTCGCGATATTGATCGAGTTCTACATGTACGCCCGGAGGTGCTCCGACAGTGTAAATTCCGAAAGGACTGACTCCAAAGAGCGCATGCGGTCGCGCTTCCTTGACGACTGCGTGCAAATTCTCGATCAGCAGATCGACATTGTGCCGGCGCCAATCATCGACGCCGAGCTTACCTCCACTTGCACGGTATCGCGCATAGGTTGTTCCATCTGGAAATGTCCCACGCGGATGGCCGCGGCTCGGATACGGATAGAAATAATCGTCGAGAACTATACCGGCGACCGAGTAGCGGCTCACTAAATCCTTGATTACGCGAGCGACATGTTGCCGAACGGCAGCGTCGCCCGGGTCCATCCAAAGCGAGGAGCTGACCCGTCGCACCGCATTCCTGAGCTGGTAAATTTCGTGACTACTTGCGCACGCATTGCTGGCATTGGCCACCGCTCGGTACGGATTAATCCAGGCGTGGATCGCTATATCGTGGCGTTTTCCTTCTTCGATAAACGTTGCCAGAGGATCATAACCGGGGGACGCCCCTTGGGTTCCAGTTAGAAAGCGGCTCCAAGGCTCGAGGTCGGATTCATAGAGCGCGTCTCCTTCGGGACGCACCTGGATCATGAGAGCGTTTAGCCCAGCGTTGGCGGCTGCATCTACCAATCGCCGAATTTGTTCCTTTTGCTCAAAGGCAGACAGACCTGCATGCGAAGGAAAATTGAGATTATAGACCGATGCGACCCAAGCGCCCCGAAACTCGGCTCCTGCGGCGAACTGAATGAGCGAGAGCAACACCAGTAGCTCGGAAAGAATCCCCCGAATGGAAATCACCGGCTTAGATTATGATAGAGAACTCATTTTGCAATCGGGCGGTCGTGTAGCTTGATCGGTAGGGGCGAAAGTCTGATAAGCGCTAAGGCAAGGCGTCGGCGACCTCAACGCGCGCGCGAGCCCCACAATGGTAGGGCGAAAACCTCGGCGCATTGGATAACTGCGCCCCTCGTTTTGTATCCCCATGCGCCGGGTTTGAGCCATGTCCCAGCATTGAACTTGTCATGAAAACGTTTGGATTCCGGGATCTTTGATTGGCGATGGTACGCAGGATTCTCATCGTCGCATCCGTTGCTTCGCTCTCGAAAAGCGAATCTACAGGGAAGGGAGGAAATATTGCTGCCAGCTGGAGCTATCCAATGCGCTGAGGTTTTCGCCCTACCATTGTGGAACGATCAAAACACCGGCTACCGGCCGTGCTCGGGCCGCTGAGATTACGCGTCCGTCCGAACAGCAGGAACGATGATCAAATTGATTCGTGACAATCCCCGAACCGTTTCGAAACCGCGTTCACTAGGCAACAAAACGACTAACGGTCCGCCGCTATCCGCAGTAAACGGCTGTCCGGCGTTTTCCCATACCAAACCGATCTCGGTATGCTCAAGCTCCTCGATCGGGATCGAAACGGAGTTTGCGTTTAGAGTCGCGCAATCACGATCTCGAGTAAGACCAACAAATTCCACGTGCTTGGCTTGAGGCGATACCCCGACAAAGTCGAGCACCTCATTGAGCGTGCAGCCGGTCCAGGAGTTCGAGCCGGATTGAGTTGAAGAATTGGCGCACGATCCGGGCTCGGCAAAAGTGCGTTCAGAGAAAAAATCCTGAAGACCTTGAACCGAAAATTGCTGGGTCCGGCTCACCAGGCCGGCAACCGTCAAACGGAATCCGGTAGAGCGATGCTCCGCACTCGAGGTGCTAAACGTGGGGGAACTGGTTTTCATACGCGCCTCCTTTTCGTGCGACTATACCCGACTGAGCCAGTAGGGCAATAAAAAAAGCCTCGGTCTGCGAGCCTAGCGGCCGAACGTGATCCCATCTCCGTTTCTCGTCGCCGCCGGCTCTCGATCTCTCCGCAAAAATTCTTCCGCTAATGCCCGGTACGCAGTCGCTCCGATTCCGTGGGGCTCATATTCAATGATCGGTTTGCCAAAACTGGGTGCTTCTCCCAGCCGCACCGAACGAGGAATAATGGTATGGAAAGTGAGACGCTCAAAATGCTTTCGAACCTCGTCGACCACCTGCTGGCTGAGATTGGTGCGACCATCGAACATGGTCATTACGATTCCCCGGATAGCAAGGCCGGTATTTACCACCCGAATTTGCTCAATAAGCTGAATGATCTTAGAGAGCCCCTCCAGCGCAAGATATTCGCACTGCAACGGGATGATCAACTCGTCGGCGGCGGCTAGCGCGCTGGTCATGAGGATTCCAAGCGAAGGCGGGCAATCTAAAAACGCGTAATCAAATGGTGCGGAGACCGGAATCGTCTTCATCACATCACGCAGGCGCGTCAGATGATCATCAAAACGGGCCACTTCAATCTCCGCTCCGGCCAAATCAAGATCTCCGGGAATAATCGAGAGTCCGGTGATTCGAGTCGGCTTGATTTTATCTTCGGGACGTGCATGCCCAATCAGCGCGCGGTATAGGCTGTTTCCTTCGCCCTCCGTGTATCCGATCGCGCTCGTGGCATTCGCCTGAGGATCCAGATCGATGAGTAGGACGCGTTTGCCTTTTTCCGCGAGGCAAGTCGACAAATTAACGGCGGTCGTAGTTTTGCCGACTCCCCCTTTCTGATTGGCAATCGCGAATAACTTCATCCGTGCGCTACTTTGGTGGGCATAGATCGACAAGCAAAGTATAAAGTGCAGTAACCGGAAGCTTCCCAACGGGTTTCACGGCTACTAAAAGCGCTGAGAACGCGAGGGAGTGCCTTTTCTTCGGTAGCGGCGACTGCTTGTCCGACTTAGTCTGGTGAACCACGAAGCGGTGGGTCTGTTGGAATGCGACGGCGTCGGATCCCGTTATGCCCCTGGTGTGCCATCAGCCTCGAGATACCCAACGAAGGAATTGACTTGCCGCACCGTAGAGCTCAGTCGCCATCCGCCTCCAAGAAACGAAACCGTGTGCGCCGCAGAATCGGACTGGGCCTTGGGCTAATTCAAATGAGCCCTGTGCCCACAGGAAAGAGCGGCACGCCAGGGTGACGCACATCCATGGCGACTGCGGTTTTCAATTCTTCCATGTCGGGTGCTCCGTGCCGCCGTTGACTGATTCAGCGCGAGCAACTTCGGCGGACAGTCGCCGCTACCGAAGAAAGGCGTTGTGCCGCTCCCGGCGTTGTCAGCGCTCCCGGTCTTGCGGTCCAGATCTTATTGTTGTTCTTTACGCTCCCTATGTCGCCGGTTGAACTCAACGAAAGGTTCCTAATGGACACGGGCGGCTGGCAGGCAATGAAGCATGCCCGAGCGCTGCTTGAGATGGGCCGGGTAATTAGCTTCAACTATACGCCGCCGATCCTTAAAGGCTTGGTGAGGGAAGGAGCGACGGAATATCGCGCCGGATTTAAAATTCGAAGCCGGAGTGACGTTGAAAACCTGTGTTCCTGTCGGGAGTCGCGGGAATGGGGAAAAATCTGTCCTCACTCATTGGCGCTCGGGCTCGCCTTTCTGCAACCACGCGAATCTGCCGCGATCGTACCAACCGGGCCGACACCGATAACTCCAAAGGGCCCTCGATTGACCATCGATGGCAATCACCCTTCGATTACGGTGTTCTTCGTCGTACCTCCTACCTTCCTCTCTGGGTGGGATCGCAATCAAGTGATGCTTGGGTGCGAGGTGGAGAGCGCTGGTAGGCGTCTGCTCGCCAGCGCCTTGGATCGGAGCAAAACGTTCACTTGTTCCTCTGAGGATCAGCAAATATTGGAAAGGCTACGCGAGTTCAGTGACGGCGGGTTGCCTGGGATGGTGATGCTGAGCCAGGAACAGTTTTGCCGATGTCTTGAATGGCTGGTCGGCCATCCGCGCATCACGCTTGGGAAAAAAGATTCGATCGCTGTCGAGCGCGAGCCGATCGTGCCAAAGCTCCTCGTGCAAGATTTGCCGGACGGGCGCTGGAAGATCAATTCCGCGTTACCAGCCGCGGCCACAACATTGGTCGGACCACGGTCGGCCTGGTGTTGGACGGGAGAAAGATTCCAGCCCATCTCGCCCGGACTGCCATCATCTTACCTGCCGCTCTTGCGTGGGCCGATCACATTATCGGCAGAGCAGGCTGATAATTTTCTGACTTGTGAAGTACCTGGATTAAAATCGTTCTTCGCAGTCGATTCGGTTGCCGGACCTGCAGCGGTTGCCCCCGGTGTGCCAGAAGTATTCGCGACCTTTGAAGGTTCTTTGAATTACCTCAACGCGAAACTCCAATTCTTGTACGGCAAAAGGATGATCACTCTGGGAGCATCTGCGGCATCCGAGAATTTCGTTTACGAATCGGTGGTCGAAGGTAAAATGTCTCGCAATCCACGGTTTGAGAGGGACTGCGCCGATGTCATTCATCTGGCCGGATTTCAAGGTCCCGATTCGAACGGCGATTTTACGTTGAAAGGGCAAAATCCGATCCTTCGATTTTTTGCCCAAGTCCTGCCGGATCTACAAAAGAATTGGAAGGTTTCGATTGGGAGCCGTTTTGCCAACGTAACCCGTGACGTCGAACGCATTTCGCCTCGGTTTGAGATAGTGAGTTCTGGCCAAGACTGGTTTGAACTCTCGTATTCGCTGGAATCGGCCAGCGGTGATCGCTACTCGAGCGCAGAAATTCAACGCCTGCTCCAATCCGGTCAAAACACCACCAGATTGCGCGATGGCGCTTTGGCGGTCTTTAATCCCGATGACATTGCGGAAATTGAAGCGGTGCTGCGGGACTGCGATCCAAAGCAAACGCAGGCAGGTCGATACCGGATTGCTCGGAGCCAGGCTGGATTTCTTGATGCTGCCGCCGGCGATGCCGGGGCTCAGGTGGTGGGCGATCATGGCTGGCAAGATTGGACGACAGCACAAAAACAGCTGAAACCGCTAATGCCCGTCGCTCTTGGAAACTTGGAGGAGATTCTGCGTCCCTATCAGAAGGAAGGCGTCTATTGGTTGCATTTTCTGTACCGGAACCAGCTGGGCGGAATTCTGGCGGACGAGATGGGGCTCGGAAAAACTCTGCAGATTTTGGCTTACTTACGGACAGCAAAGGCTCCGTCTCTGGTGGTCTGCCCGGCCTCCCTGCTTTTCAATTGGCGGCGGGAAGCCGAGCATTTTGCTCCGGAGTTGAAAGTACTTTCGATCGATGGATCGGACCGTGCCGCCCGATTTAAACTGATCCCCCAGCACGATCTGGTGTTGACCAGTTACCCTTTGCTCAGGCGCGATATCGATTCCTACCGGCCCTTTCATTTTGGTGCGGTCATCCTGGACGAGGCGACCCACATCAAAAACCCGGAAACCCAAAACGCACAAGCGGCGACGGCTCTGCGCGGGGGGCAGCGGTTCGTTCTCACCGGAACTCCGGTGGAGAATTCCGTCCGGGATCTTTGGTCGATTATGAATTTTGTGCTGCCGGGTTACCTGGGATCACGGGAAGAATTCCGGGAACGCTATGAGCTTCCCATCGGTCGCGGCTCACAACCGGAGCGGCAGCGACTCGCCAAACGCTTGCGCCCGGTGATGCTCCGACGGCTCAAAAAGGATGTGCTCCAAGATCTTCCGGAAAAACTGGAGCAGACCGCTTTTTGCGATCTTTCCGACGACCAACGGGAGCTTTACGCAAAGTTACAGACAGAAGGCCGGAAGAAGCTGGATCTCCTGGCAAAAGAGAAGGATAGCAATCGGGCCCGAATGACCATGCTGACCACGCTCTTGCGACTTCGGCAAGCATGCTGCGATCTTCGTTTACTCGGCCAGGAGCCGGCGGCTCGTTCCGGCAAGCTCGATCTTTTGTTAGAGCTACTGGAGGAAGCGATCGACGGAGGTCATCGCGTATTAATATTTAGTCAATTCGTTACCATGCTGAAATTGATCCGCCAGGACCTCGACGGGCTGGACACTCCGTATTGCTATCTCGACGGATCAACTAAAGATCGGGCTGCAGAGGTCGACCGATTTCAAAACCAATCAGACATTCCAGTTTTCTTGATCAGCCTGAAAGCGGGTGGCGTTGGTCTGAATTTGGCCGCGGCTGATACTGTATTTCATTTCGATCCCTGGTGGAACCCCGCGGTCGAGGACCAAGCTACCGATCGTGCGCATCGGATCGGGCAAGAACGAGTGGTCACTTCGTACAAGCTCATTACCCGAGGCACGGTGGAAGAAAAGATCTTAGCTTTGCAGAACAAGAAACGGGAGATCATCGATGCGACGGTCGAGAACGAAGAGCCACTAATGAGCGGGCTCTCCCTGGAAGAAATTTCTGAGTTACTGGAGGGGGATAGCGTTTGATAATCGAAGCGCTGATCGGCTTTTGTTCAATGATTACGGGCATTGTTCCTTCGGCTTACCGACGTCGAAGATCG
>Ga0070698_100000682_pt1 | contig 36296 bp, 30 predicted proteins | sample KBSK1502metaG_FD_65477 | JGI IMG/M metagenome (GOLD analysis project Ga0070698, IMG submission 65477) | Corn, switchgrass and miscanthus rhizosphere microbial communities from Kellogg Biological Station, Michigan, USA - KBS K1-50-2 metaG | ecosystem: Host-associated > Plants > Roots >... | reverse complement strand
TGCGGCGCAGGCAAAAATAACGAATAGCCACATCATCGAACGCGACGAGGCCGTCGAGGCCGTGGCGATTTCCTGCATGGACTGCACTCTGCCCACTGGCACATTGGGATTGAGCTGCGCCACAAGATCGCGGAGATTCGCGGTCACTCTCGTTGGACCCGCGTTCGTCCTCAGCAGCAAGGCCATCGAAGTCGGCAGTTTGCGGTCGTTTCCTACAGCCTGCGGATAAGGCATATAGACTGTATAGAGAGCGCCGCCGCTGATCCAGTCCGGTGATCTCCCCGAAAGGTCGAACTGACGCACGTCGCTGACCACACCGACAACGGTTCGCCATTGTTCCCTGTCCCACAGCGCGCGGATGTGTTTGCCGATGGGGTCTTCGCCGGGCCAAAAGCGGCGCGCCGTCGCTTGGCTGATGACCACCACCGGAGCGGAGTTCTCCGAATCGCTCTCGCCGAAGGTGCGCCCCTCAAGAAGGGGTATGCCCATCACGCGAAAATATTCGGGTGTAACGGCTCCCGCCCACAGGAGCGGGCCCAAAGTTTCGCCCGGCACCAACGGGTGGCCTTCTTCCTCCGTGGGGATGGTCGGAACGTCACCCGACAATGGAACTGCGTTCACGGCGGCAACATCGGACACACCGGAAATCTCGTTCGTGCGCCGAATCACTTCACGATAGAACGCCACGCACGCCGAGCGCTGTTGGCACGAAGATTGATCGGGAAATACGCTCATGGTCAGGACATGCTCGGTGCGGAACCCCGGATCGACCTGCGTTAACTGCCAAAGGCTCTTGATCAAAAGGCCCGCGCTGACCGCAAGCAGCACCGCCAATCCGGTCTCGCACGCGATCAATACGCCACGAAAGCGCGGCCCCGCAGACCCGCTCGATCGGCGGCCGGCAATGCGCATCGCTTTTGCGAGGTCTGTTCGCGAGGCGCTGACGGCCGGGGCAATACCGAAAATCAACCCGGTGCCGATGGCCAGCAAAGCGACGAACGCAAGGACCCTCCAATCGATGCTGATCTGTGCGAATCCAGGTGTAGTGACCGGAATGGCGAGCTTCAAAATCGCGAGCCCTTCATAGGCAAGAGCGAACCCAACGCATCCACCGACCAGCGCGAGAACCACGCTCTCGGTCAGCAATTGACGCACGATTCTTCCCCGCGCCGCGCCCAACGCGGAGCGAAGTGCCATTTCCTTCTGCCGAACGGCTGCGCGCGAAAGCAGCAGGCTTGCCACGTTCACGCCGGTGATCAACAGCACGACGCCAACCGCAACCTGAAGCACGATCAGCTTGCTCCGAATATCGCCGACCAAATTCTGCTGCAGAGAAACGCCCGTGGCGTTCGCGTTCCACCCTCGAGGCATGTTGTAGGGAAACAGTGGGAGAACCTGCGAGATGAGAGGGCGAATTTCGCTCGCGGCTTGTTCGATGGTTGCATCCGGGCGCAAACGCGCTACCAGCGGCATGAAGGCGGTATTCCAATGATCAAACGAGTCACTGGGATCGAGGTGCAGCGGCATCCAGACCTGCACCTCGGAGGAAGGAAACGCAAAATTCGCCGGCATCACTCCGACCACTTCCCGATTCACTCCGTCGATGGTGATTGAGCGGCCGAGGATTCGGGGATCAGAGGCGAACTTACTTCGCCACAAGGCGTGGCTCAAAATGACCAGGCGATCTCGACCGGGCTGATCATCGCCAGCGGCAAACGTGCGCCCAAGTTCGCTTCCCACGGCGAGCACGGAAAACAGGTTGGCGGAAACCGAGCTTCCAAGCAGGCGTACTGCTTCGCCTTCACCGGTGAGGTTGAATCGGCAAAACTGCGGATCACTGGAGTAGGTGTAGGCCGCTACATCCATCGTTTTGCTGCGCTCTCGTATGGCTACGAACGCTCCCTTGGGATATTGCCCGGTCGGCGTGACCAGGCGTTGTGCGTCCGGATACGGCAGGGGCCGAAGAAGCACACCATCCACGAGGCTGAACATCGCGGCATTGCCACCAATTCCCAATGCTAAGGAGAGCGCGGCTACCGCCGTAAACCCGAGATTGGCGCGTAGCATGCGAAAACCGTAGCGAAGGTCTTGCGCAAGATCTTCCAGCCACGTCCACCGCCAGGCCGCGCGTGTGTCTTCTTTAACCAGGGGGGCGTTGCCAAAGGCACGGGAGGCCGCATATCGGGCTTCTTCTTGAGAAATGCTAGCGTCGCGCTGTTCTTCTGCCTCTAGATCGAGGTGAGCTCGCACTTCCCTTTCTAGATCCGCGTCGCGAGCCTGCCAACGGGTGAATACGCTGCTGAGCCAGCCCCAGACTCCCATGGCCATCCTCCCGTCACCCCCGCAACTTACTGCGTGTTTGGGATGGTAGACATTCTACCATCCGCATCCCTTCGCGAGGGTAGACGTTCTTCCATAACAGTGACGCTCCTGCGCCCCCAATCGTTTCCACCGCACCTGCGTTTTCTTTGCACCGGGTTGCGCCTCCAGACTGGTTTGCGCCTCCCTACAGCCATGTGCTACACATCACTCATGGCTGATTTCGCCGCTCCCGTCGAGCGCCTCATTAACGAACTCAAACATCTGCCAGGTATCGGGCAGAAAACCGCGCAAAGGCTTGCTTTCCATCTGCTGCGGGCGGCTCCGGAGGACGCGCTCGCCCTTGCCGATGCGATTCGCGAGGCGAAACAGACGATTCGCGACTGCTCGGTGTGTCACAACATTACGGATACCGACCCGTGCTTGTATTGCGTGGGGCCTACGCGAAATCGCAAAACGATTTGCGTCGTCGAAGAAGCCCACAACATTCTGGCGATTGAAAAAACGCGCACCTATAGCGGCCTATATCACGTCTTGGGCGGATCGCTTTCGCCACTGCAAGGGCGAGGCCCCGACCAACTCAAGATCAAAACCCTAGTTGAGCGCCTGAAAGAAGGTTCGGTGGAAGAAATCATCCTGGCCACCAATCCGACCGCGGAAGGAGAAGCGACGGCAGTGTACATTTCCAAATTGCTGAAGCCTCTGGGTGTCCGCGTTACGCGCATTGGCGTGGGAATTCCGGTCGGTGCGGACCTGGAATACGCCGATGAGGTCACCATGCTCAAAGCGATGGAAGGCCGCCGGGACTTGTAAAGTTTTCCTCAGGTATTTTTTTGTCGATCGTAGTCCTCTAGCCATTTCATCTGTTTCAGTATAAAGTTGTGCTTCCGCAGGATTTTGTCCCCACGTAAGGGGGCTCCGCTATGCCGGGTCTGGCGAGCTATATGGCTCAGTACGACCACGAGCACTCCTCCGCTTGGAACAAGCTGTTGCACGGAATGGGCATTCCCATGATCTTCGCCGGGATCATTCTGTTGATCCTGTTGAAGTGGGTATGGGGCGCCGGTTTTTTCTTAGGCGGATGGGCGTTTTTGTTCCTGGGGCACCGGATCGAAGGCAATCATCCGGCGTTCTTTCAGGGACCAATCTATTTGCTGGTTGGCCCGATTTGGGTAGCCAAGGAAATCTGGACGCTCCTGACCGGAATGCGCACCGCTCCAGAGTCGGAGAGCGGCCGGACAAAACGCGCTTGATGATCGCAACTTGCTGAAAACATTACAGAAACGGCGGCCCTACCCATGGACGATCTTGGCAGAAATCTTGCCGATGAGGCAACTGAAACCGTGCCCGAGACACTCTCCAGCCCCAGCTCGGAACTGAGAAAACGCCGCAGTACACGCATCGTCCAGGCGGTGCCGCTACAAATTACCGGTGTCGATGCGCTAGGCCGCCCTTTTGTCGAGCGCACCTCCTCGCTGATTCTCAATTGCCACGGCTGCCGCTACCAATCGAAGCATTACGTTCTGAAGAATATGTGGGTGAGGCTCCAAGTTCCTCACCCGGAAGCCGAGCAACCGCCCCGCGAGGTTCGCGGACGGGTCGCATGGATTCAGCGCCCTCGCACGGTTCGCCAGCTTTTTCAGGTCGCCTTGGAGCTGGAAGTTCCTGGAAACGTGTGGGGAATCGCGTTTCCGCCGGAGGACTGGTTCGCCTTCAAGGAACCCGAGAAAGCACACGCCGCAGGAGTCGGTGCGGCATACGGGTTCCCTCAAGTGGGTGCATCGGCAACACAGACTGCCCCGCCGCAGCCGGCCGCAGGCGATTCGGAATTTCAGGTTTCGCCTCTAGAACCGGAAGATTCCTCCGGACCTGAGGTCGATAAAGTACGAGTGTTCCCTTCCCCGAACAGCGCCACGGACGCATCGCTGCAACTCGCGCGTCAAATGAATCGCCTGGTGGCCGACGCACGGCAGCAGATTCAAGCGGCCGCGCGGGAAGCCGCTTCGCAAGCCGTTTCCGCGGAACGCCGCGTCAGCGCCGAGCAGTGGGAGCAGAAGCTCGCCGCAGCCCACGATGAGCTGGCGCGCGAACTTTCCGCAGCCATCGCGCGCATTCAGGAGGAAGCCACTACTCACAAGCGCTCTGCGGAGGATTCCGCGGCGACACTGCAGCAAGATCTGTCCGCTCGAATTACGCCTCACCTCGCAGAGCTGGCGCGCAATCTGACTGGCCAACTCTCGGAAGCCACTCTTGCGCAGCGCAGCGAGCACGATCGACAAGTCGCGAGCGCCATAGAAGCGCTCCAGGCCGCCACGCGGCAGGCTGAGGAAGCTTCGCAGCGCCTTCGCGAGCATGCCGGGCAATCCACTTCTCACCTTTCCGCTCGCGCCGAAGAAGTGCAACGCGCGCTGGAAGAAGCCTTGCGTCAGCGGGAAGAAGCGCTGAATTCCCAGCGGGAATCCCTGGTGTCCGCCGCGAATGAACTGCACCAGCAGGTTGCTTCCGCACTCGAATCGGCACAATCCAACTGGCGGACCAGCCTGGCCGGTGAACTGGAAGCGGCGCAAACGCGCTGGCAAGCTGCCATCGACAACGCGATCGCGACTGCCCAAGAAAGAGCGGGCGGGGCGCTGAACGAGCACACCAATACCCTTTTGCCCCAGCTTCAGCAGGAAGCGGAGCGCCTCGCGAGCTCTCTGCGTGAAGCTGCGAGTCACGCCACGAGTCAGAGCGAGCAGCAAATCTCAGGGTTGCTGGAATCCGTGCTGAAGCAAACCGAGCGCGTGGAAGCCGCGGGAACGCACGCCGCCGAGGCTTCTGAGCGACTCGAGCATCTTTCCGCGCGGCTGGAAACCGTGCAGCAGCAGGCGTTAACCGGTTTTCACTCGCAAGTGGACGATGTCCTGAGTCTGCATCGTAACGAATTGCATCGCCGCTCGGAATCCATTTTCGACGAGATCGCCGCGCGAATCCGCAGCGCATTTGAGGAATCGAGCCGCGATGCGGTCTCGCAATTCAGTCAACAAATTGATTCCATCGTTCAGCCGCACTTTTCCAGAACAGACGAAGCCATGCAACGCCTGGCGGGAAGCAAATCGATGCTCGAAGGAGCAATCGCCATCCAGGAGGATCGCATTCGCACGTCAACCGACGAGGCTTTTGCCCGCACGCTGGCGGAATTTCGCGAAAATCTCGGGACGGTGGAGCAATCTTTGCGAGAGGCAGCGGAAGGGGTCTCGTCCCGTAGCCTCTCTGAGCTCGAAGCGAAGGCAGAGACGGTGAAGCACAAGAGCGTCGAGGATTTGCTCAAATCCGCCGAGTGGTATGAAAAAAGAGCGCACACTCAGATTCAGGGAATTGCCGAGAGAATTGGCGAGCAAACGGGAACCCAGCTCCGGGAAAAAGCCGAGGGAATCTCGAATGAATTCGCTACCGAGATGGAACAGGCTGGTCGCAATTTCATGACTTACGCGCAGAAACAGACGGCGGACATGGTCAGCGATTCATTTGAACGAGCGCGCTCGCTGTTCACCGAGGCCGCGGAAACCACCAGCGCAGCCTTTGTCGACGAGATTCAGCGGTATGCCAGACAGGATCTAGATGGATTCGATGAAGAACTAAAGAAGTCGACAACGGAAGCGAGGTCGCAGATGGACGCGGTACAAAATGAGCTGGCGCAGAAGGTTACCGCGGAGCAGGCCGACTTCCTACGACGATTCCAGGAAGCCATGACCGGAGCCATCGAAGCGGGGGTCGCCGAGGCCAACCAGAGAGTCCAAGCCAGCTTTGAGCCCCTGCTGCAGTCATGGAAGTCCATGATCGATTCGCATCAAGAAGAAATGCATAGCATTTATGCGCGAATCGGAGACGAAGCGACTCAAAAATATCGCGAACGCCTGGAGAATGTGTCCAACCAATGGATGTTAGCGACCGTGACTTCGCTGGATCATCAGTCCCGTGACGTTGTGGCCGGAATCGCCGCGACGGCCGAAGAACGCCTGCGCGAAACGTGCACCAAAGTCTTCGCCGATATTGGGGATTCGCTGCGCGAACGCCTGCAGCAGATTGCGTCCAGCTTGACCGTGCCGCCTCCGCCTCACACGGAGACCTGATAGGTCGAACCCAGATACAGCTCGGTTGTCCGAGGAAAAATCCTCACCCCTAAGGGGTGAGCTACATTGCGTGCGCGGGCATGCGATCATCTAGCAGGTCTCATGTTGATCCAGGCAGCACTCAACGGCAGCCGTAAGCGCTCCGAACATCCGGCCGTGCCCATCACGCCCGACGAGCTTGCCCATTCGGCGAAACAATCCGTGGCAGCGGGGGCGGGGGCGATTCACTTCCACGTGCGATCGGCGGATGGCAGCGAGAGCCTGGAAGCGGATGACGTTGCAACAGCGTTGACCGCCGTTCGCGCGGCAGTGCCGGAAACTCCGATCGGAGTTAGCACCGGCGCTTGGATTCTCCAGGATGCACAGCTTCGCCACGAGAAGATTTCGCGATGGACCGTCTTGCCAGACTTCGCCTCGGTGAATTTCAAAGAAGGAGGTGCCGTGCCGCTTGCAACACTGCTGCTCTCTCGCGGCATTGAAATAGAAGCAGGCTTGAGCGAGACCGCGGGCACAAGACTGTGGGTCGCTAGCGGGCTGGCGGCAGCAAGCTGTCTGCGAGTACTTCTGGAGCCGTTCGAGGACACTAAGGAAGCGGCCCTGAATACACTGTCCGGAATCGAAAAGCTATTGGCGGCGTCTGGCGTGAAAATACCTCGCCTGCTGCACGGCCTAAACCGGACCGCTTGGGACTTGATCAACGAAGCGGCCTCTCGCGGCTATGACACTCGCGTCGGCTTCGAGGACATTCTCACGCTTCCTGACGGCACCAGCGCTCCCGGCAATGGCGCGCTCGTGTCTGAGGCGGTCCGTCGAATGCAGGCAATCGCTGACAGCGCTTCTATGTAGTCCAGCCATTCGCGTGTCTGTCACTACGTCGGTATAATTAGCGGATTCGGATCTCGTATGGCTAACCGTGCCTACCTCCGCGTGCGGACTCGCGACTTCTCGGAAGCCACCATGATTCCGCAGTTTGCGCGATTCCTTACGACCGCGCCACTCTCCGCATCCGAGAATGCCTTCACGGAATTAGTGGTTCAGGCTGTCGATCCGACCGAGGCGCCAGTCGCCGAATGGGATTTGCGCAATCAGGGCTACGGTCCTGCCGAAGTCGCGGCTCTTGCCGTGCAGCATCTCAATGCCGACACCGCTTACTGCGCAAGCGCAAAATGGGATCTATGGAACCTGGATGTCCATACCTTGAGCTGGCGTCATGAGCCTCAGCCGCTCACGCTGATGTCTCACGGGCCGCAATACGATAACGGTGTGGCGGCCACCGCGGGGCACTTCGCTGCTGACCTGGGTTTCGAGCACTTCTTTACCGGGCACGGAGGCTTGCTCGCACCCGGAGCCGCATCGAATCCATTTGCTTCTTCCGACCATCCGGTGGAGCATACCTTCCGCCAGTGGATGGCGGCCGGCGGCAACTTGAAGGAATATCACGCCAAGACCCGCGAAAACATCCAACAATTGTTCAACTGGGTGGAAGCGATCGAGCGTGCACTGCCTGTCGAACGCACGGAGCTTTGGTCCGAGGGAGAGGAAAACTTTGAGGCACGGCTGGACGCGATTCTTTCGCATCGCTAGTGCTCTTTTGCTGGTGTGCCTGCCCTCCCAAGCTGTGCTGGGCAGCTCTCTCTCCCCAGCCCACGTCAGGCAGGAATCCGCGGACTCGCATCGCTTTGATGAGCTAACACTCGCCGGACTTCGCCCGGGTCGGGACGTCATTGCAAAAGCCGAACGCTTGCTCAGCAAGCCGTCCGGAATCGGGGACAACGGTATAAGTCGCACCTGGCAAGACCCCTGCCGGCACGAGCTTCTGTCGATCATCGCCGATTCCCGCGGCACGATCCTGGAGATTCGCGTGTCCGAGGTCGGGCTCGCTTCAAGGGAATCTTGTGGCGATTCCGGGCCTAACCGCTGGGCAACCGGACACGGCCGCGAGATTGGAAACTCCTGCCCGCGCGCGCTTGCCCTTTATGGACAACCAAACTCCCGCGGTCCTTCCACCAAAGGCGGTCAGCAGTTAGAATTGTTGTATTACGCCTTCGATTGGGCGGGACCTGACGTGCCGCAGGTCATGGAAGTGCTTTGTACGCCCGATCGAGACGGCAAGCCTGGCCGTGTAGTAGAAATCACGCTGGCGGCACCAAGCCTCTGATGCGCGAATCAACCCCAAACGATTGGTGCTGTAAGACTGCTAACGAGCACCGGGCCAAGCCGTCCTTCTCTTTGTGTCCATTTTCCCATAGTGCGAAGGCGCGGAAACACAGAACGGTCTGTAGCCGAGTTTCGTCACGATTTCATTTGAGGGTTCATTTGAGCGCCGTACTGGCGCTTAGCTTTGTAGCCGGCTGCGGTTCGGAACCCGCTGCAAAGAAGACCGAGCCGGCTGCGCCGCCTAAACCGGTGGAGCTTACTGTGCCCGAAGAGGTTCAATCCGCCGCGCAATCTCTTCTCGGCACCGAAACCCAGGTTCTAGTCTTTGGCGACTTGGCGAAAACGGGCAGACAGCAATTTCTCGCTGCGAATGTCGTACCCAAAACACCCAAGAACGACGCTCCCGGCACGATTATCACTCGTGCCGTTATCGCGGAGAATCAAGACGGGAAATGGTCTGAAGTTTTGCGCTGCGACGAGCATATCAAAAATTCCAAAGGCTATTTGGGCATGACGCCGGTCGCTCCTGTAACTGGTTGGCGCCTGCAGTATGAGCAAGATCCCGATAAAGGCCTGCAGCTTTATTTCACGCCTCTGAAGGGCACAACTGATCCGCACGTGCTGCCCGTTGGAGTCCGTTGGAATTCCGCCACAAAACGCTATCAGTCGCTCGATCACAGCTACGAACATTTTCTCGCTGAAGCTTCCACCATGGGAGGCGCCGCCAGGTCCCGGTTGCAATGAGCACCGCCGCAACAACCGTAAACTCCGCCGCAGCCCGCGCTGCGAAAAAGACGTCGCAGCCGTCGGGCTGGAGCAATCTGCGTGGCCTCGGTCCTTATCTCCGGCGTTACCCGGGTGCCATCACTTTCGGCATGCTGGCGCTGGTATTGACCAGCCTGGTCGGCAACGTCATCCCGCTCGCCACCGGGGTAATTACCGACGTCATTGCAGGAAGTAGCCGTCCGTTTGAATCCAGCTCGCACGGATCGCTAGTTACGGCAGATTCTTGGCTGAGCCGCGCCATTCCTTTCTACGCTCCGCATAGCCGTCACGTTCTCGGCATCTATTGCCTCCTGCTCATCGCGTGCGTCCTGTTGAAAGGCGCGCTCTCGTTCGCCACGCGCTGGATACTTATCGGCGTTTCCCGCGACATCGAATTCGATCTGCGCAACGACTTGTTCGATCGCCTCTTGCTCATGGAGCCGGAATTTTACGTCCGCAATCGCACCGGCGAACTGATGTCGCGCGCTACAAACGATCTCAATAATGTGCGCATGGTCTTGGGTCCCGGAATCATGTACACCGGCCAAACGCTGGTCACCATGATTCTCGCCGTCTTCATCATGGCCCGCCTGTCAGGCTCGCTGACACTTTGGGTTCTGCTTCCGGTGCCGATCGTCGCTGTTGCCGTCCGCCACTTCGGCAAAGTCATCCACGATCTTTACGAGGGCATTCAGGCTTCGTTGGCCGCCCTATCGGCGAAAGTCCAGGAAAATCTCTCCGGTGTCCGTGTCATTCGCGCGTATGCCCAAGAAGATGCGGAAATCCGCAGCTTCGACGAGCCCAATCGCGAATACGTGAATCGCAACATCAAACTCATCCGCACCTGGAGCATGTTCATGCCGTCGCTCCAGGCCCTGATCGGCACATCTTTCTTGATCGTGCTTTGGCAGGGTGGACACCAGCTTCTCCGCGGCCAAATTTCCCTCGGCGCTCTGATCGCCTTCTACACGTATTTGGGTCTTCTCGTTTGGCCGATGATTGCGCTCGGCTGGGTGACCAACATATTCCAGCGCGGCGCCGCCTCTCTGGGTCGGTTGAATTACATCCTCCGAGCGCAGCCCCAGATCGACGACCGCGCCGCTCGCATCCCTCCAGGCACACCTATTCAAGGAGAGATCGAGTTTCGCAACTTGAACTTTATTTACCCGACCACCATCGCGGGAAATGGCTCCGCAGGGCCCGCCGGAGCAAACGGCAAGGGGAGTCACGCGGTCCTGCAAGACGTGAACCTCACGATTCCCGCGGGCTCAACGCTCGCCATCGTCGGCCCCACTGCTAGTGGCAAGACTACGCTCGCTGCGCTAATCGCACGCCTCTGGGAGGCGCCGGAGGGCACCATCCTAATCGACGGCAAACCCATTCGCGAATGGCCGCTGGAGACTCTGCGTCGCGCCATCGGCTATGTACCGCAAGACACCTATCTGTTCAGCGAAACAGTCGGCGGCAATATAGCCTTCGGCCTCCCGGATTACGATCTGGCGCCGGTCCGCGAGGCTGCGGAAATCGCCAATCTCGAAGGCGACGTCGAGGACTTCCCCAACAAATACGAAACTGCCGTTGGCGAGCGCGGCATCACGCTTTCCGGCGGACAAAAGCAGCGCAGTGCCATCGCGCGCGCCGTCGTTCGCGATCCGCGAATTCTTATCTTGGATGACTCTCTCTCCAGCGTAGACACTCAAACCGAGGAGAGAATCCTCACTCGCCTGCGCGGCGTGATGCGCGGCAGAACCACCATTTTGATTTCACATCGCACTTCCACGGTCCGCGATGCCGACCAGATCGTGGTGCTGCGCGATGGTCGTATCATCGAGTGCGGCACTCACGACGAACTTTTGGAACGCGAAGGCTATTACGCCGATCTGTATCGCAAACAGTTATTGGAAGAAGAGCTCGAGCGCGCATGACCAACATTCACGAAGAAGAGGCACTCGGCAAAGCATACGATTCGCGGCTCATGCGGCGGCTGCTGCAGTATCTGAAGCCGTATCGCTGGCGTGTTGTTCTGGCCCTCGCGCTCGTAGCCATAGTGACGCCCCTGGAGCTGGCTCCCCCAAAACTCTTTCAGGTGGCGATCGACAGGTATCTGGTCCCCGGCGTGCGGCAATCTATCGACGAATCCGCGGCTTGGCGCGGCATTCTGATCATTAGCATCGTTTTTCTGGCCGTTCTCGTCTTCGATTTCCTCGCGCAGTACATCCAAATTCGCATCATGCAGCGCGTCGGCCAGCAAACCATGTTCGACATGCGCCGCGCCATCTTCGAGCACTTGCAGCGGCTGCCGATGACTTATTTCGATCGCAACCCGGTCGGCCGCCTGGTGACCCGCGTAACCACTGACGTCGACGCCTTGAACGATTTGTTTGCTGCTGGCGTCGTCACCATGATCAACGACTTCTTCCTGCTCGCGGTCATGGCCGGTTGGCTATTCAAAATTGACTGGCGCCTCGCGCTCGACGCCCTCGCTGTCTTGCCCTTCATTCTGGTCGTCACTTACTTCTTCCGGAAGTTTGTGCGCGACGCCAACCGCCGCATTCGCACCGCCATCGCCCGCATCAACGCTTTTCTTCAGGAATACATTTCCGGCATGAGCGTTGTGCAGCTATTCAACCGGGAGCAAAAAGCCCGCGCCGAATTTGGCAAGCGCAATCGCGACAACATGCTCGCCTGGCGCGATGCCATCCTCGCTTTCGCGCTCTTCTATCCCGGAGTCGAAATCTTGAGCGTTGCCACCATCGCGCTGATTTACTGGTCTGGCGGCAGTCGCGTGCTCAGCGGCGCGCTTAGCCTCGGGGTGCTGACTGCCTTCACGATGTACGCCACGCGATTTTTCCGGCCGATCCAAGATCTCAGCGAAAAGTTCAATATTCTGCAGTCCGCCATGGCCGCTTCGGAGCGTATTTTCAAACTCCTCGATGAGCCGGCGACCGTTGCTTCCGCTCCCGACGCTGTCCGCTTGACCGCGCCTCGTGGCGAAATTGAATTTCGCAACGTCTGGTTCAGCTATCGCAATGTCCCCGAGCCCTCCGACGATGACTGGGTCCTGCGTGATGTCTCCTTCCGCGTTGCGCCGGGACAAACCATCGCCATCGTCGGCCACACTGGCGCCGGCAAGACCACGCTGATTTCTCTGTTGCTCCGCTTCTACGATATTCAACGCGGGCAAATCCTCCTGGACGGCGTTGATCTCCGCTCTCTGAACATCCAAGACCTTCGCCGCTTGTTCGGAATCGTGCTCCAGGATCCTTTCCTGTTCACCGGCACGATTGAATCGAACGTCCGCCTCGGCACGCCTGGGATCGACCGTAAGACGGTGGAGCACGCCGTGGATGAAATCGGCTTAGGCGAATTTATTCGGTCGCTTCCGGAAGGCGTGGTTACCTCAGTCAACGAGCGTGGCTCCACTTTGTCCGTGGGACAGCGTCAACTCATCAACTTTGCTCGCGCCCTGGCGCATAATCCTCGCTTTTTGATTCTGGACGAAGCCACTTCCAGCGTGGACACCAAGACCGAGCTGCAAATTCGCGAAGCCCTCGATCGCTTGCTCAGCGGCCGCACCGCGCTGGTGATCGCGCATCGGCTGAGCACTATCCAGCACGCCGACAGCATTCTGGTCTTCCACAAAGGACGCCTCCGCGAACAGGGCGCGCATCAAGAATTGCTCGCGCAACGCGGCATCTACTATCGCTTGTATCAGCTCCAATACAAGGAGCAGGAACTTCATCTCGACGACACGGTCGGCGCCGGCCACGCACCCGCCGGACCCGGCGCATTTCCTGCCCCGCTCCCGGCAACCGACTAAGCGCCCTTTCCCTACAAATGCCACCTCTCTTGCTTCTACTCTCTGCCGGTGAAGCCAGCGGCGACATGTACGCCGCGCGTCTCGCCACAGCCCTAAAAAAGCGCGCCGATGTCGCGATCTTTGGCATGGGCGGCCCGCAAATGCGTGCCGCCGGTGTGGACATTGTCACCGACTACTCGGAAGTTTCCGTCGTCGGCATCACCGAGATCCTCGCGCATCTCCCATCACTGGTCCGCGCGATGCGTCGGCTTGTCGCCGAAGCCGAACGCCGGAAGCCTGCTCTCGCTATCCTCACGGACTTCCCCGGCTTCCATTTGCGATTGGCGCGCAAACTCAAGGGCCGCGGAATCCGCAATCTCTATTACATCTGCCCGCAATTTTGGGCCTGGCGGCCCTGGCGTGTCCGGGTGGTGCGCCGCCGGTTCGTGAAGGCGCTCTGTATCTTTCCCTTCGAGGAAAGCTTCTATGGCAAAGCGGGCGTTCCCGTGAAGTTCATCGGACATCCCCTGGTTGGCTGCGTCCGCTCCTCCGTCGATCGCAAAGATTTCTGCGCAGAGCAGGGGCTCAACCCGGAAGAACCGCTCGTCGCGGTTCTTCCGGGAAGCCGCGCAGCCGAGCTTCGCCAGCACCTTCCGGTGCTGCGCGAAGCCTGCCTACGCATCCGTCAGCAGGCGCGCGCGCAGTTCGTCGTCGCTGCCGCCCCTGGCGCCAGCTCCGTCGCACTCGCCGAGCTGCGCCAAAGCCCTGACGCACAGCTTCCGCTGCGCGTCGTCGAAGGCCGCACCTACGATGCTCTCGCTGCCGCGGACGCCGCCATCGTCTCCAGCGGTACCGCCACCGTAGAAGCTGCGCTCCTCAACACGCCGATGGTCGTGGTCTACCGGGTCACCCCGCTCACGGCACTTCTGGCAAAGCCTCTCGTTCGCACACCCTTTTTCAGCATGGTCAATCTAATTGCTCAGAGGCGCGTGGTGCCCGAACTGATCCAAAACGATTTCACGCCGGACCGTGTCGCAGCCGAAGTTCTTCATCTCCTTCGTGACCCTGCCGCTCGCGCGCAGCTCCGCGCCGGCCTGGCCGACGTGCGTCAGCGCCTTGGGCCACCGGGCGCGATCGAACGCGCCGCCGATGCCATTATCGAGCTTGTGGGAACCGCTCATGGCAACGCCAACTGAGGTGTTGCTATCCTATAGATGTAGGGTCCCCACCGACGAGTGTGTGAAAGAGGTCTGAAATTGCCCCAAGATTTGACGCGCCAAAGCTTGACCCGCCGCCCAAGAAACCGCTTCCTGTTTGCGCTCACATTTCTCTTCGCGCTGGCCTGCTGCGCCGCGCCTGTTATGGCCCAGGCGCCTCGCCCCCCGGCTTTTCTCGCCGAGCACTATGACATTTCAGCGACGCTTGATCCCATTGGCCAAATGATCTCCGCGGTTGCGAAAGTCGACTTCAAAGCCCGCGAAGTCTCCAGCGGTGTTCGCGTCGAGCTCCATCAAAATTTGGACGTGAAAGACGTCAAGGGTCCCGACGGGAAAGCCCTCAGCTTCGAGCGGGACAATCAGAGTCCCCTTTTCGGCACCGTGACCCTGCCTTCCGCCATCGCCGCCGGCTCCAAAGTGACTCTCACCTTTACCTATGCGGGACCGCTCGCCAATGAGGACAATAGTCCAGTCCCGGGTGTACGCACGGCTGTCATCAACAAAGACGGCGCCTATCTCCTGCTGCCTGCCCGTTGGTTCCCGCTGACTTACTTTCCGTCGAATCGTTACACGGCGACATTTCGCCTGAATGTTCCAGACTCTTTCGCCGTTGCCGGCACGGGAAAAGCCTCTGCTCCCACGCCTGCGGCTGGAAAAGGCAGCGAAGGTGGCCGCATGATCTACACCTTTCAGTGCGACACTCCCGCGCCGCATGGCACGTTTGTCGCCGGTGATCTCCAGCTCAATCCCAAGCAAGCCGAAGGAGTCACCGTCAACGTTTACGCTCCGCGCTCCGCTTCCGGCAACGCGGGAGATTTTGCCGGCGACGTCGCCCGCTCCGTCAATCTGTTCTCGGACATGTTTGGCCCGCTACACGATCCCGACCTCACGGTCGCGCGGCTCCCTGATGGAACGCTGCGTGATTTCGCGGCCCCAGGACTTCTGCTTCTCAGCCGTCGCATTTGGGATCCCCAGGGTGCTGACCGCACGATTGCCAGGCTGGTGGCTTCACAATGGTGGGGCGATGCGGTTTTGCCGGCCACTCCCGGTGATGTATGGATCAGCGATGGCCTGGCCCGCTACTCCGAGGCGCTCTATGCGGAACAAAATTTCGGGCGCGAAGCCATGCTCAAAGCTGTCGACGAATTCGCCGTCGGTGCTTTGATGGGTGAGGACGCTGCTCCCATCGCGCAAGCCGCGCGGCTTGCACCCTATTCCAGCGATTATCGTTCCGTCGTCATGAACAAGGGCGCCATGATCTTCCACATGGTTCGCGCGCAAATGGGAGACGTCGCATTCAAGTCGCTGCTCCACGATTTCTACGCAAAGTACTCAGGTAAGAACGCCTCTATCGATGACTTCGAAAATCTAGCCCAGCAGCACGCTCAAGCCAGCGCTAAGGCTGGTGAGATTCCGCCGCAGCTCCGCGGCTTTTTCGCGCAGTGGCTGAATTCCACGGGTGTTCCTGACTTCACCCTGGAATACGTGGTGTATCGCACCAAGCAAGGGTTTCGTGTCGTGGGCAAAGTTAAGCAGCCCCTCGACACGTTCAGCATGCCCGTCGAGCTACGCATCGATACCGAAGGCAATCCTGAAACCAAAGTGGTTGACGTCGTCGGAACGGAGTCTCCCTTCACAGTGGAAACTTTCGGCCGTCCCAAGCCGCAGGGCATCAAGATCGATCCGAACAACGTCATTCTCAAGGGGAGCAACTCCTTGCGTGCACGCGCGGCCATCGCTCGAGGCGAAGAACTCGCTGAGCAAGGCCGCTATTACGACGCTATCGCTCAGTATCAGCGCGCGCTATCCATTCAGCCGAATCGGCCTTTAGCAAACTTCCGGATGGGCGAGGCTTTCTTCTATCAGAAGAACTATCAGGCGGCGGCCAACGCTTTCCGCGAAGCTCTGCAAACCGTCCCCGAGCCTCCTGAGAAATGGACCGAAGTGTGGGGGCACATATATCTCGGGAAGATTTTCGATTTGCTTGGTCAGCGCGAGCGCGCTGTCAACGAATACAGCAAAGCGAAGCAAACCAATGACGACACCGGCGGCGCTCAGCAAACCGCGGAGCAGTTGCTGAAAAAGCCCTACACCGAAGGCGCCGTTTCCGCCTCCGTGCCCGCCACGGGTGGGGGACCCGCTGCCGGCCAGACTCCTCCGCCGGCGCCCAGCGATCGCCCCGTCCTGCGCAAGCGCCCGGACTCTCCGTAAGCGGTCAACCCTGCGCCGGACAAACAATTCCCATCTAGCGTCCCCGGGGTGTCGCGGGCATCACAAAGGCGCCCGCCTCAGAAGGCGGCCGCTACATTCGGATGAGGCTCCGGCCCATACGTAAAAATGTGTGGTCACCGGGCGTCCCTGCGAAAGTTGCGAGAGAGCAGACGCGCCCTTCTTAGGGTAAGGAAAAGTCAACAACCGCACCATAAACAACGCCGGTTGCACCCACGTCGCTCCCTCGTGCAATCTCAGATGGATGCCTGAACTGCCCGACATTGCTGCGTACATCACGGCGCTGGAGCCGCGCATCGTCGCTCAGCCGTTGGTGCGCGTCCGGCTGAGTAGCGTCTTCCTGCTTCGCACGTCTCACCCGCCTCTCGCGGCTGCCGAAGGCCAGGTCGTGCGTGAGCTGCGGCGGGTCGGCAAGCGCATCTGCTTCGGACTCGACAACGATCTTTGGCTGGTTCTTCACTTGATGATCGCGGGGCGCCTGCACTGGCGGCCGCCACAGGCTAAGCTCGCGGGCCGCAACGCTCTGGCAGCATTCGACTTCCCTGATGGTTCGCTGGTCCTCACCGAAGCCGGCTCAAAGCGCCGGGCGTCGTTGCACGTGCTAAGCGGGGAGGAAGGCTTGCAGTCCGTGGACCCGGGTGGCATCGACGTCTTCGCCGCCGATCTCGATGCGTTTCGGGCCGCGCTTACCACGGAAAACCGCACGCTCAAGCGCGCCCTCACGGATCCGCGGTTGCTCAGCGGGATCGGGAATGCGTATTCCGATGAGATCCTGCATGCGGCTCAGCTTTCGCCTATCGCGCTCACCCACAAACTCGAACCAAAGCAGTGGGAACGGCTATTCGCTTCCACGCGGGGAACTCTACGGTTCTGGATCGATCGCCTGAAGACCGAAGCCAAAGACGGCTTTCCGGAAAAAGTAACCGCCTTTCGTGAGGGCATGGCGGTTCATGGTCGATATGGGCAGCCCTGCCCACGTTGTGGTGAAAGGATTCTGCGAATTCGCTATGCCGACAACGAGACAAACTATTGCGCGCGGTGCCAGACGGGCGGGAGAGTCCTCGCAGACCGGGCTTTATCTCGGCTGCTCGGGTTCGACTGGCCTCGGACTCTGGATGAGCTCGAGGCCCTGAAGCGCCGCTAACAGGCAAGATATGCAGGTGCTTGCGGGCAACAGGCTGGGAAAAAGCGTGGCGCCACTAATTTTGCCCTGAGCACGAAGAGCGCGATGACGCCATGAGGAGACGCGAAGAATTGAATGAACGTTCATTCAATTCTTCGTTTTTCTTACTGTTGACCTGTGGCTCGGCCGCCCATAAGTATTCATTTCAGAGGAACTTAAAGTCCTTTATTTTGCTGCACCTTATGAAGTGCTTGATTCTAAGCGCGTTAGCGGCGATAATCGGTGCATTTGTGCACGCGATTTCAGCTCGAATTAGGGTCTCAGACGGGCCAAAACGAGCCGAAATCCAGCAAGAATCGAGCGAGAACGAGCACGAATCAGGGGCAAACCAGGCAAAAAATCGGCCGAATTCAAAAAATCGGCCGAAAAATGCATGCGTGCAAGCCCACACGACTGCTTTAGGGCTGGGCCGATGATAACAAGGACGTTACGCGGAGAGCACGGCCCAACCGCCGTGATCCGATATTCTTATGATTCCGGCTCGCGCCATGATGTTTCCTCCAGTGCGAGCGCTTCTTGCCGCTCGCCACCCTTTAGTTTGATCAGGTGGTCTCTTCTGACGCTCTCACACGGTGGAGGCGGGGTACGATAACTCAACAAAGCCGTCCTTGTACGCAACCACGTTCTTCAAATCCCACCTTTCCTCCGTCAGGGAACCACCGAACAGCCGGAGTCCGTCACCCAATAGGATAGGAGCTATGGTCAACCTAATTTCGTCCACCAAGCCGAGTTCGAGAAAACGCTGGGATAACATGGCCCCGCCCACGAGCCAGATATTTCGATATCGAGGCGCGAGTTTCTCATCAAGGAGTGTTTTGAGATCGCCCGAGTAGAACTCGACGCTCTTCCTTGTCGACGACAATTTCCTTCCGGTCACCACTACGGCCGGAGTATCGCCATATGGCCAGCCCAGTTCAAGTGCGTGTTCATACGTGCGAGAACCGAGTACATAGCAGTCTATGGCTTTGACGAAGGTCGCGGCTTCTTCCTCCGAAGTGGAAACTCCGGCATCGTAGACGCTTCCACCGCTATGCAGCCAGGAGACACTGTTGTCCTTCTTTGCGATGAACCCATCAAGACTTGAAACCACGTGCAGCGTTACTCTTGATTCTGTTGCATTTCCTTGGCCCGACATAATTCCTCCTGGCTTTGGCCGACATCGATCTGCACGTGGGACGGACTGGAACAACGCCTCGCCCAAGAAAGATCGTACAAGGAATCTGCCGCAGTCTGCTTGATCTTGCGTCCCAATTCCTGAGGGAATGCGGCTCGCTAGCCGTTTGTGAGGTTGCTCGCTCGCCGACTCCAAAACCCATCACTGCTGAAAAAATCAGGCTTCACGGACAAGCGCCTCGAAGAGTCAGCCCAGCCTTGTCTCATACGCGAGCGAGAGGAACTGGCGTCCCCGAAGGCAGGCGCCTCAGATATAAGGCCGTTGATTTGGCAGTGGTTCAGTTTGAATTTTGACCGGCTATTGTCACGATCAAGAAAATTCAAACGGACCCACTGCCGATGATTTAGGCCGGTCTGGCACAGGCAGAGCGGCGGTCGGCCTCCGCTGTTAGGGTTTGAGCTCCTTGGTAGCGGCGGTGGACTGGGTTTGCAGGCGTTTCCAGGTATTCTGGAAAGTCTCGCAGGATGGCGCGTCAAACAGCACAAAATAGATGGTCTCCAGGGAAGTTGCGCTCTGGAGATGCTGCGCTGCTTCTTGCAGCATGATTTCGGCGCAGTCCTGCATCGGAAAGCCAGCAATTCCCGTGCCGATCGCGGGGAATGCAATGGTCTTCAAGCCGCGGTCCGCAGCAATCCGTAGCGCATGAGCCGTGGAATGGCGCAGCGTTTCGGCGCTGGTCATCCCGCCGAGCCGCATGCTCGCGGCATGAATCACGTGCTTGGCTTTGAGTTTTCCGCCCGAGGTGATCGCGGCGTAACCCAGCGGGATGCTTCCAATCTCGGCGCACTCACGCTGGATCTCTTCTCCGCCTTTCCGGCGGATGGCTCCGGCTACACCGCCGCCGAGAATCAGGTCGTTGTTCGCGGCGTTCACGATCGCGTCTGTGTCCATCTCGGTCAGGTCGCCCTGACGAATCACGATTTTTTGTGCGAGTTCCTTGGCAATCGCGCTCATCTTCGGTTTGGGAGAGTTAATTCCGTGCACTGGCGGCTTTTTGTTCCGCATGGCCATCGACGCTCCGCTCTGATTCGCTGACAACAATCACTTTTCTTCTCATGCAGAGGCCGACCGCGGAGCATAAGTCGACAGCCTCTTGCGACGTTTCTAATCCTCGAACCAACTCGAGGACACTTCCTTGCGCGAGTGAGTCTGTGAACCGCATGCCGATGCAGCGCTCCGCGCGATAGGTGACTTCGGCCATTTCGGTGATCGAAAGCGATCCGCTGCTCGCAAAGATGGCGCCTGGCTTGGCGAACTTATCGAAAAGGGTAATCAACTCGAGCTTCATTTCCATCTCGTCGGCAGTGGTTTCGATGATCAAGTCGGCCTGCGCGAGGGCCTCTTCGATACCGCTCGCTGGGGACAGATTTCGCGAGCTTGCGTCCCGGGAATTCGCCTCGAGACGGCCGGCGATCCACGCCAGCGCCTTGTCCAGCCTCGCGCGCGAAATATCCTCGATGATTGTCGTGTACCCGGCAGATACGGCGGCGTACGCAATTTCTCTGCCCAGCACGCCTGCGCCAATTACTGCGATCGTTCTGATTTTCATGCCGTGGCCACTGCCTAGTATCTCTGCACTCGCGGGTCAATCTCCAACGACCAGCGGTCAATGCCGCCCGCGAGGGACCTGGCCCGCCCGATGCCCCGACTGCGGAGCCACACCGCAACGTCGAAGCTTCGCTGGCCGCGATGGCAATAGCAGATCACGTCCTCATCTCTCTTGAAAGTTTCCACATTCGCAGGAATCGTTCCCATGGGGATCAGGCGCGCGCCTTCAATGCGGCAGATATCGAACTCCCACGGCTCGCGCACGTCAACAAGGAACAGCTTTTCGCCGCGGTCCAGCCGCTGCTTGGTCTCCACAGGAGTTATCTCGAGATCGGTCATCGTTCTGTAGAAATTTCTATCGAGCCGGAATTCCGCATGCGCGCGCTCAACGCGTTGAAAGCCTCACCCCTAAAGGGGTGAGCCACAGTTTGCTCCGGGCCGGATATGCACGTGATGCCGAATCTATGCCGCTCACTTGCCTTTGAAATTTGGCTTGCGCTTTTCCATGAAGGCGCGGATGCCTTCGCAGCAGTCCTCCGACAGAAAGCAATCCATCTGCTCCTGAACTTCGCGTTCCAGAAACTTGGCTAGCTTTGCCTTTGAGCTGCCAAACAGGGCGTGCTTCACTGCGCGAATCGCTCTGGTTGGACCTTGCGCGATTTTTTGCGCCAGAGCCATCGTCTCGCTTTCCAGTTGTTCCGCCGGCACCACGCGATTGACGATGCCCAGCCGCAACGCGGTCTGCGCATCGATCATGTCTCCGGTGTAGAACATTTCCGCTGCTCTGGCCGGCCCGATCAGCTCGGGCAAAAAATATGTTCCGCCGTAATCCGGATACAAGCCAACTTTGGCGAAGTTTTGCCCAAAGGTAGCGGCCTCGGAAGCGACGCGCATGTCTGCGGCCAGGGCAATGTTCATGCCTGCTCCTGCGGCCGGACCATTGATCGCTGCGATCACCGGCTGCTGCATCGTGCGCATCTTTAAGACTGCTTGTACTCCGGTTCGCAGTAGTGGCTCGAGCGCCGCGAGGTCATTCTCGTCGCGGCTCTTCCCAATCACCCCAAGGTCACCACCAGCGCAGAACGCCCGCCCTAGGCCGGTTATGGTAACCACGCGGGTATTCTTGTCGCCTGCCAAGCGACACAATGCGTCGTACAGCGCCGCGATCAACTCCTTGTTGAGCGCGTTCAGGCGCTCGGGACGGTTTAACTTCAGGGCAACAACACCCTCATCGTGCGTTTCCAGCACGAGTGGGCTTTCCGCAATTACCTTCGGAGACGTGCTCATAACAACTCCAGATTATTGTGTGTTCGTTTCGCGCCCGCTCTCGATGCGTTTTACCAACTGCGCCAGCTTCTTGAAATATTGGAGTTTCTCACGCTTACTCTGGGCTTGTGGGCCAGGCGTAGCGGGCAGCACGTAGACGCGAGAACCGTAGAGCAGCTCTTTCTGCAAGCCAAACTTGCACTTTCGCTGGGCGAACTGTTCATACGTCAATTTCCCGTTGAAAGCTATGACGCGCGGCGCAAATTCTTCCAGCTTTTGCGAAAGCACGATACGGCCCTCCGCAAAATCTTCGCGGCTGAGGTCGTCCGGAGTTTTTGTTGGGCGCTTCACCAAGTCGGTCAGTCCAATACCGAACTCAATCACGCGCTTATCGTCGTGATAGTCGAAAGGCTCGGGAACCACGCCGCCCTCAAAAAGGAGGGGCCAAAACGGATTGTCGCGGCCCGCGTAGTAGTGGCCCACGCGCACCGAGGATTCCGTGGGATTGCAGCCAACGATCACCAGCTTCATTCCCTTACGAAGATGATCAGGCAACGTTTTCATCTAGCAGGCACCTGCTCGTTCATCACATGCTGCAGCGTAGTGGGTCCGTTTGAGTCTTGGAACATACTGATTCTAGTATGCATAGGGCACGATCCGATTTGCCGCGGGACTGGAAGGAGGCTGCCCTTCCATCACCACGCGCATCGACCGTGGGGAAATTTGTCTGAACTTCGCCTTCGGGCTTCCGCAGAACGGACATGGACAGGTATTGGCGACAGGTATTGGCGTCGATGGAACGTTCGCTCGGGCCAACTCTATCGCCTGCCTTACTAACCGTCAACAATCCATTGTATACCGGGTGCCGAAGTGATGCTTTGTGACCCGGATATTTGAATCGTCCATTGGGGCAGCGTCATCCGATGCAAGGGGCGATCATTGCAGCGATCCAAGGCCATCGATTGGAACTGTCATGCTTTGTGCTAACGTAGGGAGCGAGGGCATCGCATCCGGGCTGTTTTTTCCGCCGGTGGCAAACCAGTTCCTTGAGCTCCCCCAATCCACATCGGCTCCCTTCCAGTGTCGTGCGCGAAGACGAACCTCGCCTGGTGGCTGCGGCAAAATCCGGCGACGCGGCGGCTTTTGAGGAGCTGGTCAACCGTTATGAGAAAAAAATCTTCAGGCTGACCATGAACATCACGCGCCACCACGAGGATGCCGAAGACGCCATGCAAGATGCGTTCATGAAGGCCTATTCGCATCTCAGCAATTTTCAAGAAGACTCGCGCTTCTACACCTGGCTCGTGCGCATCGCAGCGAACGAAGCGTTGATGCGTCTGCGCAAACGGCGGCCGAATCAATTCTCGCTGGACGACCCGATTGAAGGGGATGACGACTTAATTCCTCGCGAAATTGAAGATTGGGGCCCAAGTCCGGAGCAACGCTACGCGCAATCGGAAATGCAAGAGATTTTGAACCACGTGATCGACCAACTGGCGCCGGATTTTCGCGTGGTCTTCCTGCTGCGGGATGTCGAAGGTCTTTCCACGGAAGAGACGGCGGAAGCGGTCGGAATTTCGGTTCCCGCGGTAAAATCCAGACTGTTGCGCGCGCGCCTCAAATTGCGGCAAAAACTAAATCGTTACTTTCGGCAGGGTGGATCCAATTGAACTGTAACTCCGTCATTCACGAGATCTCGAACTACATCGACGGCGACCTAGACGCCGCGATGAAGCAAGAGATCGAAAGACACCTGGTGGGTTGCCAAGAATGCACCGTAATCTTGAATCAGACAAAGTTGACGGTCGAGATATTCTGTGACTCTCAGCTTGTGGATCTTCCGCCCGAAGTTCGCGCGCGTCTGCATGACGCGCTACATGGCAAGATCTACAAGTCGGGCAGCTAAGGACGACCCATTAAGCAGTAGCGCTTAATCCGGAGCGCCATCCGTCCAGAGCGGCAATTCCCTTCCCAATCTTTTTTGGCGCGCGAGTGCGTACACCTTCACCGCTGCGGCCAGATCCCAGGATGCGATCCCATTTGACTTGAACAAGGTGACTTCGCCGTCGCTGGTCCTGCCGGTGGTCTTTCCGGCAACGACGTCCGCAAGGCGTTTCACGCCGGTCCAGCACGTTTCGTCGCCGCGAAACGCTAGAATCAAATCACCTGCCTCTTGCCGGGACTGTTCCACCGAATCGACGACGATCACGTCCGCGCCGGCAACGGCCTCATCGTCCAGCTCGCGCTTGTGCGCATGATTGGCGCCGATAGCGTTGATGTGCATGCCCGCGGCGAGATCGGCGCCGTGCAAAACAGGATCGGAAGCGGTCGTCGCCGTGCAAACGATGTCCGCGCCGCGCGCCGCTTCTGCCGCGGACGCGCACGGGCGCACGGGGATGCCGATTCGCTCAGTCATCTCCTTGCAGAAATCCTCGCGGCGCCGAGCGTTCCGCCCGTAGACTCGAGCCGAGGCCAGCGGCCGCACCAGAGCCACGGCCTCGAGTTGTGTCCTGGCTTGGCCGCCAGTGCCGATAATGGCGGCGACACGCGCATCGCGGCGCGCCAGGTATTTGGTGGCTACTCCGGATGCCGCTCCAGTCCGCAGTTGACCCATGTAGTCCGCTTCGATTAAAGCGCGCAGATCGCCGCTGGAAATTTCGTATAACGGAACAAGAAATCGCATCTTACCGCGAATGAAGGTGTACTGCTTCATGGCCAAATGGCCCGCGGTATGATCGGCCGCCGCCATGTAGTGAAAAAAGCTGCCTCCTGGAAGCTCAAAGCGCCGCCGCGGATGGACGACCACTTCTCCACTCGCCTGTTTCCGCGAGACTTCTTCGACGGCCTCGATAGCCATCGGCATCGTGAGCAGGGCGCGTACTTCACTTTCGCTGATGTGCAGCGTCATTGTTGGCTCTCCACCTTCGCTCTACGGGCGTCATTCGCCACCGGGGAAATCTTAGCCGGCACTCTTGCGAGATTACCTGACGGCGCTCTTTTGAGCGGCGCCGCGAGCGGGCTTTCGCGCCCCATCATCAGCTTCGCGTACGCGACGCACAACGGTTTGAATCAGCCGGTACACGCGCTCTTCGTTGTTGGCGCCCACGGAACGAAAACGAAATTCCGGCTCGTCCTTGGGTCCCTTGCCGACGCGCACGGGCATCGCCCCGCAGAGATTGTTCTCGATGAAGGCAGTTTCGTACCGCGTTTTGCGCTGATTCCAGGTATACACGCGGATGGTGTTGAAGTCGCAAGGCTGGCCTTCCGGACCGCGCGATCCAGCCACCAAATATTGAGGCTTGTCACCGGAAGGGCTGCTGACGCGATTGAGCTCCATCCACGCTACGGGGCGCACATTCGCGGAGGCCATCCCCTCGCGCACGGGATCCGGCAGATCGAGCTCGACGAAGCGGGCCACGACCCAGCCGGCAATCGGGACGCTCTGGTCTCCTGGTTGCGTAGTACCGTTGGCCTCGCTCGCGCGTGCCCCGGCCTCGCCGGGCGGCCGGGTGGCCACGCCGCGAATCAGAAACCAGTCTTCTCTTTTTGTCCCAGGCTCGCTGGAGGGCTCCTTCTCGTCGGTCACTTGCACCCAATCCGCGACGGCCCGGCCGACAACTTCAATGGGCACGCCGCGTCCGAATTGATAGAGACGCCGCGCCATGCGACCAGGCTCCACGCGGACGTTGGTCTGCACCTTGGTCCGACCACGCGCTTGCACCGGAATTGCCTGCGCCTGCGCGAGCAATTTCGCGCTGCGCTGCCACAGCGTCGGGTCTAGAAGCTGGCGGCCGTCAATCCAGCCAATTTCACCCGCCGCGGTGCGCACTTTCACGCTGTCGTTGCGATGCGCGATGATGTCGACGCGCTCGCCATAATGCAGCGTGTTCACCGGCTCGCGCACTTGCGCAACACTGCTCCAGAGCGTGACGCTGCGCTCGCTGACGTAGGCTTCGCCGAGCGATTCATGCTTGGGCCGGAAAATCCAAGCTAGAATGCCCACCACAATGAGCAACGGCACGGCCACGAGGAGCTTGCGCTTCATGCTGCATCCTCGTTCCGACGAAAGCTGCGGGTTGGTTGCGGATGTTCCCCTGATGCTTTATTCAATGTGATCGATCTTCGCAAAAGCGTCCTGCACTTCCGGCCAACAGCTTTGGAGACATATCTCGGAGCAACCGCTTGATCAGATGTCGAACAAAAGATTGTAACCGATTCTTTTCCAGCGCCAGAACCGCCGTGCTAGAACTGTTCCGCCAGAACCGTGGCCGCAAATGCGGCCCGGAAACGCCACGCCGGAGATCGCCCGTGAAGTACTTAAATGCGCTGCAACCTGTCTCGCTGGTCGCTCTTCGCATCGTGCTGGCGATTATCTTCATGTCTCATGGGTACCCAAAACTGGTGCACTCCAGCGCTAATATGCAGACGTTCTTTATAGAGCACGGCCTGCCAGGCTATTTCGTTTACGTTGCAGGCATTGTCGAGACGTTTGGCGGAGGACTGCTTCTGCTGGGGCTGTTCACGCGCGTTGCGGCGCTACTGTTGGCGATGGAGATGTGCGTGGCGATCTGGAAGGTTCACAGCGCGCACGGTTATTTCGCGGTGCGCGAGTACGAATTTCCGCTGGCTCTTGCGGCTACCTGCGTTGTCCTGGCGACCGTTGGGGCGGGAGTACTGTCGCTCGATCAGGTGCTATTCGGGGGTGGAAGAGGCAGGCCGCGCGCCTCGCGTAGTGCAAAACACTAAACGCGCCGGAGCTCCGCCGAGAGGAGCTGCAGCCAAAGAGCCCGCCCTCTGGAAGAGGGCGGCTACAGGGTGTGCGTTACGAGGAGGCGACTGGAACCGAAGTATTGCTAACTACTCCAGTGGGGCCGACTGGCAGGGCAATCCACAGGATGATATAGGCGAGGATTCCGGTTCCGGCGAAGAGCACAGCCAGCAGCCAGCAAATACGGATGATCGTTACGTCGAGATCGAAATAGTCCGCGAGGCCCGCGCAGACCCCGGCGATTTTCTTGTCAGTGCTAGAGCGCACCAGCCTTTTCTTTCCGCCGATGTCGCACGGCACACTAGCCGTGGTGGCGGTCTGTTTGGTGCCGCAGTTGTAGCAAAAAGTCGAGTAATCGGCGATGTTCTTTTGGCAATTCGGGCAAATCATGACTCCACCTCACAGAGCCTTCTGCATATTTCTATCACGAGGTACGTATAGGCTGGGAGAAAAGTTTCCGCCGCGGCGGCCGCAGTATCAGTACTCAAGAAGGTGTTTGACCGCGGCGGTGAGATTTTCGATTTGCGGCAAAATCACGCCTTCGAGCTTCGGCTGGTAGGCGCAGAAGGTGTCCATCGCCGCTACTCGGGTGACTGGCGCGTCCAATTCTTCGAATAATTCACCGGCGATTCGCGCGGCGATTTCTGCGCCGTAGCCCCAGCTGAGCATATCTTCGTAGGCGACGATCACGCGGTGGTTCTTGCGAACTGTGGCGGCGATAGCGTCCCAATCATACGGCGAAAGCGAACGCAAATCGATGATCTCAACAGATATGCCTTCGCGCTCCAACTGCGCGGCGGCGACTTCGGCGCGATGCACAATGGCGCCGTAAGTGACGATGCTGACTTCACGGCCTTCTTTGACTACACGCGCTTTGCCGAAGGGGATCGTGAAGTCCGGGCCAGGATACTCCGAGCGATTGTACGGCTGACGGTAGAGATGCTTGTGCTCGAGAAACATTACCGGATCGTCGCAGCGGATCGAGGTGCGTAGAAGTCCCGCGACGTCCAGCGCAGTGGACGGCATAACCACGCGCAAACCGGGACAATGCGTGAAAATCGATTCGCCGCTCTGGCTGTGATAAATGCCACCCCCGGTGAGATAGCCTCCGATGGCAACGCGCAAGACGGCGGGCGACTTAAAGTTGCCATTGGAGCGCCAGCGCAGGACGCAGAGTTCATCGCGGATTTGCATCATGGCCGGCCAGATGTAGTCGAAGAATTGAATTTCGGTGACGGGCTTTAAACCTCGTGTGGCCATGCCAATCGCGCGGCCCACGATGCTGGCTTCGGCAAGCGGCGTGTTAAAAACGCGATCGCCGCCGTATTTTCGCTGCAGTCCGGAGGTGGCTTTGAAAACGCCGCCCTTGCCTTTGACATGCTTTAGAGTTTCTTCGCGGCTGGCATCGGCGACGTCTTCGCCGAAAACGGTGATGCGCTCATCGCGCGCCATTTCGTCGGATAGAGTAGCGGCAACCATCTCCACCATAGTTTTCGGCGCGCCCTGAAATTGGGGCTGAGCCTCGAAGGCGGACGAAGTAGGATCGATTTGCGGCGAGTAGATGTGCAAGCGAATGGAGTCGACCGGCGGCGGATCGGCGGCCAGCGCTTGATCGGTGGCTTCGCGAACTTCGCGGTCGACTTCCGCCTCCAACGACTCGATTTCCTTTTGATCCAGCAAGCCCTCGCGCACGAGGAATAGGGAAAACTTTGACAACGGGTCGCGGTGCGCCTCTTCCTCGCGCTCTTCCGGGGTCTTGTAAAGCTTCTCGTCGTCGGAAAGCGAATGCGAGTACGGGCGGATGACCTTCGCGTGAATCAACGCGGGACCGCGGCGCTGGCGGCAATATTCCACGGCTTCCTTGCCCACCGTGTAGCTTTCCAAGGGATCGGTGCCGTCGCATTCGGAAACGTGCAGATGGGGAAAACCGCGCACTAATTTGGAGATGCTCGCGCCTGCAGTCTGCACTTCGATGGGCACGGAGATGGCGTAGCCGTTGTCTTCGATCAGGTAAAGCAGTGGCAATTTCTTCGCGCAGGCCGCGTTGAGCGATTCCCAAAATTCGCCTTCGCTGGTGGCGCCGTCGCCAGCGGACACGTAGACAATTTCGTCGGCGGCGTGCCGAACGTGCTCGCCAAGCGGAGCCTTTTTCGCTTGCGCCAAGGCTTTGGGCCGGCCTTGATAGTACAGAGTGGCCTCCGCGGCGCCCACGGCTTGCACGAATTGCGTTCCGGTGCAGGAAGATTTGGTGACGATGTTCCAGTCTGCATGGCCCCAGTGTGAAGGCATCTGGCGGCCGCCCGAAGCTGGATCGTCTTTGGCTCCGACGGCACCAAACAGTGTCTCCAGCGGAGTGACGCCGAGCATCAAGCAGAGCGCGCGGTCTCGATAGTAGGCGTAAACCCAATCGACACCAGGACGTAAAAGAAGCCCCATTGCGGCGGTGACCGCCTCGTGGCCGGCGCTGGAAATCTGGAAGAAGATTTTGTTCTGGCGTTTTAGCTGAATCTCCCGGTCATCCAAGCGGCGGGAGAGAAACATCGTGCGGTATAAGCGAATGAGCGTTTCGCGATCCAGGCCGCGAAACTTGGAGGCGTCAAGCTTGGCACTTTTGACGCGCGTCTGTACCGCCATCCCGTCTGCCCTCGTTGTGAAGTGGAGTCTCTATCCCTGGGGAAATTTTATTATAGCGAAAAAACCGGCGAATCCGAGTGAATCGCTAGTGCCCAATTGCGCTCTCCACACCGGACCGGGTCCTGCTGTGCGCCGGCGTCCGGCCGACACTGGGGTGCCTAGTCCAAACGATCGAAGTGCTCCAGAACGGCCGAAAATTCGTCTGTGCCCTCGCGGATGACTTTCGGCGCAGCTTCCTTGAACGGCTCTTCGGAAGGAATCCGTTCGATCCACCGCTGCTCAGACAGCTTTTCGTGCGGGGAGAAATAGAGCCGGACGAGGAGTTGCACAGTGCCGTTCTTACCTGCCGTATCGGCAGTAGCAGACGCTTCCGTCTGAGATTTTGCTTTGGATTTCGTCTTCTGCTTGTCAGGTTTTTCAGGCGGCGCGGGAGTTGCACTTTTACCTTCGTTGCGGGCGAATTTGAATTGCAGCTTTTTGTCTAGACGAAAAGCCTGCTTCCAGCCTTCCAGCTTATGACGCGCCTGCTGAACCTTCTCCTCGTCCGCACCAAAATTAAAGACGATGTAGGTGTGAGCCATACCGCGAGTCTGCGATGCACCGCGGCGCAAGTCAAGCCGGGCCATTGGGATAGGCGTCTCGATTTGGGTTCGCCGAATCATCCGAATCAGCCGAATTACCCGAAACGAAACGCTCTTCTGGGCGTCATAAGTTACAGACCTGAGACACTTTTCAGGGCCGGTGATGCCTCGAATGCCTTATAATTTAGAGCCGTTAATGTCGGTGACACCATTGAGTCAATACAGCCGCCGGAGCTTCGCCGCTTGTTTTTGTCTGCTCGCAGTAGTGTTGCTGTATGCCCCGCTGAGTGGCGCAGCCTGGGCGAGTCACGCCATGTCGTGCTGCAATGGTGATCATTGCAACATTCCGCAGCATCATCACCAGAAAACGGCTACGCAACCGGCTTCGCACAAGGATTGCGATCACGGTGCCGGCGGATTGATGGCTTGCTCGATGTCATGCTGCCAGAATCCGGATCAGCCGATCGTCAGTGCCATGATTTTCGTGCTGCCGCAGTTAGCTTTGGCTGCGTTGCCCAATTTCAGCACTCGTGCTGAAGCGCCAGCGCAATCGGTCGAAATTCCTGGTTCCATCGAGCCTATTTCTCCGCCTCCTCGCATCGCAGGTGCGGCCCTCTAAGGACCGCCCGCTCCTCCAAGCAGCTCTGATTCACTTTAGCCGCGATTCCATTTCGCGCTAGCTGTCTATTTCAGCAAAACGAGGATGAAATGCGATGCATCTTGCCATTATCTCTTGCTGTACTTCTTTGTTGTAGCGCGGCGCTGGGGACGATTTTCGGGACGGTGCGCGGAATCGTACACGACCCGCAACACCGCCCGGTCTCCGACGCCAAAGTCATCTTGAGGGCCAAAGCTTCGGATTACTCGCAATCGACACAAACGGACGCCGAAGGCCAATTTCACTTCGATGCTATTCCAGTGGGCGAGTACACTGCAGAGGTGTCACAAACCTCGTTCGCTTCGTCGCAACAGGCGGTCACGGTGCTCTCCGGCACAGCGCCCATTCTTCACTTTGAATTGCGTCTAGCATCGCAAAACCAATCCATCACGGTTTCCGCGGAATCGGCTCCGGCTCAGACGGAATCGGTAACGCCAACCACGCTAATCGATAGGACGCAAATCAGCGAGACGCCAGGGGCCACGCGCGCGAATAGCCTGGCGATGATCACCAACTGCACGCCGGGAGCTTACTTTGTGCACGATCAACTGCACATTCGAGGCGGGCACCAAGTAAGCTGGCTGATCGACGGCGTACCCATCCCCAATACCAATATCGCCAGCAACCTGGGTCCGCAGATCGATCCGAAGGACATCGATACTTTGGAAATACAGCGCGGGAGCTACTCCGCGGATTACGGCGACCGGACCTACGGCATCTTCAACGTTGCCCCTCGCACTGGTTTTGAACGCAACAACGAAGCGGAGTTGGTTCTCAGCGTGGGCAATTTCTACCAAACGGATGACCAGCTCAATTTCGGCGGCCACACCAACCGCTTCGCCTACTACGCAAGCCTCACTGGGAACCGCACGAATCTGGGGCTGCAAACGCCAACTTCCGCGGTGATCCACGACGCTGCCAACGGTTACGGCGGATTTGGCTCGCTGATTTATAACCTGAATTCAGCGGACCAATTGCGTTTGATTGGGCAGATACGGCGCGACTATTACCAGGTTCCGTTCGATCCGAACGATCCCAACACGTTGGGCCAGTTCCTTCGAGATGCCAATCGCGAGGGCGATTCGTTTGTCACCTTTTCATGGATTCGCACGTTCACACCGGGACTCGTGCTGACCGTATCCCCGTTCTACCACTTCAATCGCTCGAATTACCTAAGCAGCCCGCTCGATCTGCCCAGCTCGGCGACCGAGAAACGCTCTTCGCACTACGAAGGCGGCCAGGCAGCGCTTGCCTGGGTGAAGGACCGCAACAATCTGCGCGCCGGTTTTTACGGCTTTGCGCAGCAGGATCATCAGCTTTTCGGCCTGACCTTCAACGACGGTAGCTCTCCGAACTTATTTCCCCCGGTAACAGTGAACCCCGACGGCAGCCTGGTCGCGCTGTATGCCGAGGATCAGCTTCGCGCGACATCTTGGCTCACACTGAATGCCGGCATTCGTCAGACGCACTTCTCCGGCGACGTGGTCGAGAACGCCACCAGCCCGCGCGTTGGCGCATCGGTGAGAATTCCGAAACTAAACTGGGTCTTTCGCGGATTCTACGGTCATTTCTATCAAGCGCCGCCTTTGGCAACCGCGACCGGCCCGCTGATCCAATTCGTGACCAACCAGAACCTGGGATTCGTTCCACTTCATGGAGAGCGGGATGAAGAGCACCAGTTTGGCGTAACCATTCCCTTCCGCGGCTGGACTCTGGATGCCGACAATTTCCTGACGCGCGCGAAAAACTTTTTCGATCACGCGAACCTCAACAACTCCGACATCTTCTTTCCGGTCACCGTCCAGGGCGCGCGGATCAACGGCTGGGAACTCACGCTGCGCTCGCCGCGTATCCGCAATCGCGGCCAAATTTACCTGACGTACTCCAATCAATTGGCACTGGGTTTCGGCAATGTCAACGGCGGCTTGACGGATTTCTCTTTTGGGAACGGATTCAAGCCGCTCGATCATGACCAGCGCAACACGCTGCACCTTGGAGGGCAACTGACCTTGCCGTGGCGTTCGTACATGTCGACGGATGTTTCGTATGCTTCCGGATTCAGCAATGGTAATCCCTCGCCAGCGAATCCTGGCGATCATCTGCAGCCGCACACGACCTTTGATCTTTCGCTGGGCAAGAGCTTCGGCGAAAGCCTATCCGTAGCTGTTCAAGCCATCAACGTGGCCAACCGGCGCGTGCTGCTCGACAACAGTTTCACTTTCGGCGGCACGCACTACCTGAATCCGCGAGAAATCTTCGTGCAGGTGCGCTACCGGTTTCACTACTGACGACTCGGATTGCAATACATCGACACCCGAGGATTCGCGTGCTCTTGGAGTGCGGTGGCTCGCCACCGCTTTTGAGATCGCACCTGCGCTCAAGCCGCAAAAGCGGGAACAAGCTCCGCACTCAAAGCGGGCATGCCCGCGAGCACGGATATTGTACGAAGGTGCTCTCGCGGTTAGACTAGCAGTCCGACTTACTCGAAGGCGATGGAGTTCGCCATAAGCGCTCCGGAGAAATCTTGCGGAGCTGATGACTCCTGGCTGCCATGCGGCGCCAGGAGTTTTTTGTTGTATTGCGCCAACAGCAGATCGGAGCAAACTTGCGCATCCTTTTGATTGCGATTTTCGGGGCCATCGGCACTCTGGCTCGCTACGGGCTGCAAGGTCTCGTGCAGGTGCGAACAGCAGGAACGTTCCCCTACGGGACTTTGCTCATCAATCTCTCCGGCTGCTTTCTGCTGGGGTTGATTGGCCAATTCACGCTGAACCGCATGGTGATTTCTCCCGATTGGCGGATCGGCATTGCGGTTGGCTTCTTCGGCGGCTACACGACGTTCTCCAGTTTCGGCTGGGAAACCGCCAAAATGCTGGAGGATGGTGAGTGGTTGCCAGCCACACTGTATGTTGCCGCAAGCGTCGTTGCGGGCTTGTTGCTTTCGGTCGTGGGAATTCGGCTGGCCAACAGATTCTAGGAGCCGCGCAATGACGCATGAAAAATTCGAGGGCGAACGCACGCTGATGCGCATTCACATCGGCGAATCGGACAAGTGGCATGGCAAACCGCTGTACGAAGCCATCGTCGAAATGCTGCGCAAGGAAGGATTCTCCGGTGTGACCGTTCTGCGAGGTGTGGCAGGCTACGGCGGATCAAGCGTATACCACACCGACAAAATTCTTCGGCTCTCGCAAGACCTGCCGATTATCTTGGAGGTCGTGGAACACGCGGAGCGCATCGAAAAACTTCTCCCCCGTCTCGACGAAATGGTCGACGGCGGGTTGATCACGTTGGAAAAGGTGCGCGTGATTCTTTATCGGGGGGCCAAAAAATAGCGGCTCACACTCTCTTTCAGGGTGGCTCTGGGGCCAGGTATATGCTGAGCAGCTAGCCATCTCGCGGCGTTTCCTCTAAATTGGATGGCTCGACCGCTCACTCCCTCACAATGCCCGACGCCCCTCAGAATAAATCTTGGCTGAATCGAACGGTGCTCGGCGTCGGGCTGACCAGTCTTTTCAGCGACTGGAGCCACGAGACAGCGACGGCGATCCTGCCCGCCTTTCTGGCGGTTATCGGCGCAGGGCCCGGCTGGCTGGGCGCCATCGAGGGCATCGCTGACGGACTGTCCGGCTTCGGCAAGCTGGCCGCCGGCCATTACACCGACCGGCTGAAGCACCGCAAGCCTCTTGCCGTCTTTGGCTATGCCTTCACTGCGCTGGCCACGGCGTCTTTCGCCTTGGCGACCCACGCGTACCATGTGCTCTTTGCGCGCGTAGGGGCGTGGCTCGGCCGAGGGGTGCGTTCGCCAGCGAAGAAGGCCCTGCTTGCCGCAGATGTACCTGCGGGAGCCTACGGGCGCGCGTTTGGCCTGGAGCGCCTGATGGATACCGTTGGCGCAATCGCCGGCCCGCTCACGGCGCTGTGGCTGCTCGAGCAAACTCATCACTCCTACAGAAAAGTCTTCCTGTGGACCCTGCTGCCCGGGTTGATCGCGGTTGCGTGCTTTTGGCTGTTGGTGCGCGAGCGGCCGATCGAAGGACGCAAGCAGCGCTCGTTCCTGACTGGGTTGCAAGCGCTGCCAGTTCCCTTTCGGCAATTCCTGGCTGGTGTGGGCGTCTTTGGCGCAGGCGATTTCTCGCACTCCTTCCTGATTCTGTACGCCTCGCGAATGCTCGCTCCCAGTCACGGAGTCGCCCGGGCCGCCAGCCTAGCCGTGGCGCTCTACACGCTGCATAACGCGTTCTCGGCGGGCTCTGCATATCTAAGTGGATGGCTCAGCGACCATGTTCCGCAACGCAAAGTGGTTTTGGCCGCGGCGTACGGACTTGCGGTTGTAACCGCGATTCTCCTATGCACCGGCACGCATTCGCTGGCCCTGCTCGCTCTGATCTCCGTACTTGCGGGGTTGTACGTCGGAGGGGAAGAAGCCCTGGAAGACTCTCTGGCCGCCGAGCTGGTGCCGAAAGAGCAGCATGGCATGGCCTTCGGCACACTCGCGGCAGTGAACGCAGGCGGCGACTTTGTGTCGAGTCTCACGGTCGGCTTCTTGTGGAGCACATTCACCGTGCAAACCGCTTTTGCGACCTCGGCCGTTCTGTTCTTGATCGGCGCGGTGATGATTGCGCGGCTGCGCCACTAACACCGCAACGCGGCTATCGAAAAAAGCTTGTAGAACGCTGTTGCGAGCGAGGCGGCCTCATGCTACCCTTGGCGAACAAAAGGCGAATAGCAGGAGGCACCTCCCCATGCCCAAATCGCTCGCCGTACGCCGCACCGGCTCCGTTGCTGAAGAGCTGTCCCCTCCGGCCTCACTGGGTGCCGTTGGCGCGGTGCTGAAGGCGTTGGCTGAGCACGGCAGCCATGGCGACACCATTACCGCGATCCGCCACTTCCCGGCACGCGAGGCCCAATGGGCGCACTTCCCGGCGTGGATACATCCGGATCTTGTCGCGGGTTATGCAGCGAAAGGCATACACCGGCTCTACAGCCACCAAGCAGCCGCCGCGGAGGCTGTACACGCGGGCAAAAACGTCGTCATTGTCACTCCGACCGCTTCCGGCAAGACGCTTTGCTACAACCTGCCTGTCCTCCACGCCATTTTGGAAAACGCGGATAGCCGCGCGCTGTATCTCTTTCCTACCAAAGCGCTGGCGCAAGACCAACTCGCGGAGCTGTATGACCTGAATCAGCGCCTCCAAGACCGCTTCGGCGTTTTCACATACGATGGCGATACGCCCAGCGACGCCCGCAAGGCCATCCGCGAAAAAAGCCACATCGTTCTCACCAATCCGGACATGCTGCACACCGGCATCCTGCCGCATCACACGCGGTGGACGCGCCTATTCGAGAATCTCCGCTACATCGTCATCGACGAACTGCATACCTATCGTGGCGTTTTCGGGAGTCACTTATGCAATGTGCTGCGACGGCTGCGCCGCATTGCGCGATTTTATGGCGTGGACCCGCAATTCATCTGCTGTTCAGCGACGATTGGGAACCCGGGCGAGCTCGCTTCGCGCCTGCTAGAAGCGGACGTGCAAGTCCTGTCGGCCAACGGGGCGCCGGCCGCCAAGAAGACTTTCGTCTTCTACAATCCGCCCGTCGTGAATCGCGCGTTGGGCATCCGGCGCAGCTACATCAACGAATCCTTCCGCGTGGCGCAACAATTTCTGAGCCACGATCTGCAGACGATCGTGTTCGCCAATTCACGCCTGCACACGGAGCTGCTGCTCAGGTATCTGCAGCAGGCCAATCCTCAGCTTCCCGGCAAGCCTGAAGCTATTCGTGGCTATCGCGGCGGCTATCTCCCGAATGAGCGTCGCGAAATCGAGCGCGGGCTTCGCGAGGCCCGTATTCGCGGAGTTGTCTCCACGAACGCGTTGGAAT
>Ga0070698_100000681_pt1 | contig 36301 bp, 29 predicted proteins | sample KBSK1502metaG_FD_65477 | JGI IMG/M metagenome (GOLD analysis project Ga0070698, IMG submission 65477) | Corn, switchgrass and miscanthus rhizosphere microbial communities from Kellogg Biological Station, Michigan, USA - KBS K1-50-2 metaG | ecosystem: Host-associated > Plants > Roots >... | reverse complement strand
TGCGCCCTCGACGAAGGGCGCGAGGTGATGGCGGTGCCCGGCCATCCGAGCCAGGCGAACGCGGAAGGCACGAACCAGCTCCTGCGCGCCGGGGCGGCCGTCGTGCGGGGCGCCGCCGACGTCGCCGAGGAGGTGGGGCTGGTGATGCCCGTCACCGAGGCCGCGCCATCCTCGTCGGACGATCTCGTCGCGGTCCTCCGTGCCGACGCTCCCCTGGGGCTCGACGAGCTCCAGGCCCGGAGCGGACGCAGTCCCGGAGAGCTGCTCGCCCGCCTGGCCGAGCTGGAGCTGGAGTCCCGGGTTCGGAGGCTCCCGGGAGGGCTCTTCGTCAGGCGGTAGGTGACAAGTCGAGTAAAGTAAATACGGGAGGCGTTCTCTTAGTGGCCAAGAACCTCGTCATCGTCGAGTCGCCGGCCAAGGCGAAGACGATCAACAAATATCTCGGGCGGGACTTCCAGGTGAAGGCCTCGATGGGCCACGTCCGCGACCTGCCCAAGAAGAGGCTCGGCGTGGACGTGAAGAAGGGCTTCCAGGCCGAGTACGAGGTGCTGCCGACCCGCAAGAAGGTGATGGAGGAGCTGAAGTCCGCGGCCGTGGACGCGACCGCGATCTACCTCGCCGCCGACCCCGACCGGGAAGGCGAAGCCATCTGCTGGCACCTGGCCGAGGAGCTGGGTTCCCGGCAGCGTAAGAAGGTCCGCCGAGTGGTCTTCAACGAGATCACCCGGCGGGCGATCGAGCAGGCCTTCGAGAACCCGGGGGAGGTCGACGAGAAGAAGGTCGACGCCCAGCAGGCCCGGCGCATCCTCGACCGCCTGGTGGGCTACAAGGTGAGCCCGATCCTCTGGGACAAGGTGCGGCGGGGGCTGTCGGCGGGCCGCGTGCAATCGGTGGCCCTCAAGCTCATCTGCGACCGCGAGCGCGCGATCCGCGCCTTCGTCCCCGAGGAGTACTGGACGGTCGTGGCCCACCTCGAAGCGGCCCAGCCGCCCGTCTTTCCCGCCAACCTCGTCAAGAAGGACGGGAAGAACGTCGAGATCGGGAACGAGGAGCAGGCGAAGGCCGTACGCGCCGACCTCGAGAAGGCCGCCTTCCGCGTCGCGAAGGTGGTCGCCCGCGAGCGCAAGCGGAACCCGATACCCCCGTTCACCACCTCGAAGCTGCAGCAGGAGGCCTTCAAGAAGCTCCGCTTCTCCGTCAAGAAGACGATGCAGGTGGCGCAGCGGCTCTACGAGGGCGTGGAGCTCGGGGAGGAAGGGAGCATCGGCCTCATCACCTACATGCGCACGGACTCCTTCCGTGTCTCCGCCGACGCGCTCTCCGCGGTCCGGGAGCGCATCGCGTCCACCTACGGCGAGGAGTACCTGCCGGAGAAGCCCACGTTCTACCGCAGCAAGAAGGACGCGCAGGACGCCCACGAGGCGATCCGGCCGACCTACCTCGACCGCGACCCCGAGGGCATCCGCCGCTTCCTCTCCAAGGACGAGTACGCGCTCTACAAGCTCATCTGGAACCGGTTCGTGGCGTCCCAGATGAAGCCGGCGGTGTACGACGAGACCATCGTCGACATAGAAGCCGATCGGTACCTGCTCCGCGCCAAGGGCTCCACCCAGAAGTTCAAGGGCTTCCTGGCCGTCTACGAGGAGAGCCCCGACGAGCGAGTGGAGAGGAAGCCCTCCGCCGAGGACGCCGAGAAGGCGGACGCCGGCGAGGCCGAGGCCGCCGAGGCCGCGGCGGCGCCGGAGGCCGTCCTCCAGCTTCCGCCGCTGGCCGAGGGCGATGCCCTGGCGCTCAAGAAGCTCGACACCGACCAGCACTTCACCGAACCACCGCCGAGGTTCAGCGAGGCCAGCCTCGTGAAGGAGCTGGAAGAGAACGGCATCGGCCGGCCCTCGACCTACGCGTCCATCATCGCCACCATCGAGGCGCGCGACTACATGGAGAAGCGCGAGGGCAAGCTCTACCCCACCGAGCTCGGCTTCCTCGTCACCGACCTGCTCGTCGAGCACTTCCAGGACATCATGAACGTCGAGTACACCGCGGCCATGGAGGCGGAGCTCGACGAGATCGAGGAGGGCAAGGACAACCTCCTCAACACGCTCAACCAGTTCTGGAAGAAGTTCGAGAAGGACCTCAAGAAGGCGCAGAAGGACATGAAGGACGTCAAGGCCATGGAGGAGAAGACCGACGAGGTCTGCGACAAGTGCGGCTCCCCCATGGTCATCAAGTGGGGCCGGTACGGGAAGTTCCTCGCCTGCTCCGCCTACCCCGAGTGCAAGAACACACGACAGCTCGCGGGAAGCGGCGGGGAAGGCGGCCCGGAGCTCCACGAGGACGTGGCGAAGGAGGTCTGCCCGCTCGACCCGGCCCACGGCGCGATGGTGCTCAAGAAGGGGCGTTACGGCCCGTTCCTGGCCTGCCCCAACTACCCGGAGTGCAAGGCGACCAAGCGCCTCGTTCGCGGCGCCGAAGGCAAGCTCCAGGTCGAGGCGCTGAAGCCGATCGACGAGAACTGCCCGGAGTGCGGCAAGCCGCTCATGTGGCGGCGCGGCCGGTTCGGGCCGTTCATCGCCTGCAGCGACTACCCGACCTGCAAGTACATCAAGAAGAAGGAGGCGCGCGAGATCGGCCTCCTCTGCCCGGAGTGCGGCCAGGGCCAGGTGGTGGAGCGGAAGGGACGCTGGGGGCGCTCGTTCTACGGATGCAAGCGCTACCCGGAATGCAAGTTCACCGCGTACCACCTGCCCATCGCCGAGCCGTGCCCGGACTGCGGCCGGCCCTACCTGCTCGCCAAGGAGACCAAGAAGGAGGGCAAGGTCATCTACTGCGGCAACGAGGCCTGCCACTACAAGCGCGAAGCCGCCTGACCCTCTGGCGGCGTGGAAAAGCGATGACTGAGCGCGTAACCGTGGTCGGGGGCGGGCTCGCGGGTTGCGAGGCGGCGTGGCAGCTTGCGCGCCGGGGGATCGGCGTCGACCTCCACGAGATGCGCCCGGTCAAGCCGACGCCGGTCCACCAGACCGGCGATCTGGCCGAGCTCGTCTGCTCCAACAGCCTGCGCGGCAACGCGCTCGATCAGGCGGCCGGCCTGCTCAAGGAAGAGATGCGTCGGATGGACTCGCTCGTCATCCGCGTCGCCGACGCCGTGCGCGTGCCCGCGGGCAGCGCGCTGGCCGTGGACCGCGCCCTCTTCGCGCAGCGGATCACCGAGGCGGTGGGCGCCCTGCCCGAGGTGCGGATCCACCGCGGCGAGGTGACCCGCCTCCCGGAGAGCGAGGTGGCGATCGTCGCCACCGGCCCGCTGACCTCCGAGTCCCTGGCCGCGGAGATTGCCGCCTTCGTGGGCGGCTCGCATCTGTACTTCTACGACGCGGTCAGCCCGGTGTTGGAAGCGGACACCATCGACTTCTCGAAGACGTTCAAGGCGTCGCGCTACGGGCGCGGGGGCGACGATTACGTGAACTGCCCCTTCACCGAGGAGGAGTACCGTTCGTTCTACGCCGCCCTCACCACCGCGGAGTGCGCCGCGCTCCACGCCTTCGAGCACGAGTTCTTCTTCGAGGGCTGCCTGCCCGCGGAGGTGATCGCCAGCCGCGGGCCCGAGACCCTCCTCTTCGGCCCCATGAAGCCGGTCGGCCTCCAGGACCCGCGGACGGGGCGGCGCCCCTTCGCGGTCGTCCAGCTCCGTCAGGATGACCTCGCCGCCAGCCACTATTCCATGGTCGGCTTCCAGACGCAGCTGAAATGGGGGGAGCAGAAGCGGGTTTTCCGCATGATCCCGGGGCTCGAGCACGCGGAGTTCGTCCGCTATGGGATGATCCACCGCAACACGTACATCAACGCGCCTTCGGTCCTGGAGCCCACGTTCGAGACCCGCCGCCGTCGGGGCCTGTTCTTCGCGGGGCAGATGTCCGGCGTCGAGGGTTACGTGGAGTCGGCGGCCTCCGGCCTCATCGCCGGGCTCGGCGCGGCCCTTCGAGCAAGGGGCGAGGAGCCGGTCTCCTTCCCCTTGGACACGGCCCTGGGTGGCCTCGGACGGTATATTGCCCGCAGCGATCCCGCGAATTACCAGCCGGCGAACATCGCATTTGGGCTATTGCCAGAACTTCCGCACCGCGTCCGGGACAAGGCGCGCAAGCGGCGTGCCCTTTCCGCCCGGGCGCTCGATTCGCTGGAGCGCTTCAGGGCGTCTCTCAAGCCTGAGGAAGCAACGGCTACAGGCGGGGCAACGCTGACAGCAGCCCTCCCTCCCCCCTACGTGGGGAGGGACAAGGTGGGGGGTGATTGAATGACGGGGGGTCAAGATTAAGAAAGCGCTGGCCGCCTTTCGCCGGCACCTCGCGCGGGAGCGCAACGCGTCTCCCCACACCGTTCGCGCGTACGTCGACGACCTAGGTCAGTTCATCGCTCACCTGCGCACGGAGCTGGGCCGCGAGCCGCACCCGCGCGACGTGGACGTCCTGCTCCTCCGTGCCTTCCTGGCCCGCCTCCACCGCGACGGCCTCAAGAAGAGCTCGGCCGCGCGCAAGCTGGCCAGCCTGCGGACGTTCTTCCGCTACCTGTGCCGCGAGGGGATCCTGGCGGCCAACCCCGCGCGGGCCCTGGTCTCCCCGCGCCTCGAACGACGCATCCCCGCCCACCTCGACGAGGCGGACGTGGCCAGGCTGGTGGCGGTGGACGGGGATCGCGACGCCGACGTCCGCGCCCGCGCGATCCTCGAGCTGCTGTACGCCACGGGCATCCGCTGCGCCGAGCTCGTGGGCCTGGACCTCCCGGAGGTGGACCTCGAGGCGCGCTTCGTCCGCGTCCTCGGCAAGGGGCAGAAGGAGAGGCTGGTCCCCTTCGGCATCCCCGCGGAAAAGGCGCTGCGAGCCTACCTCCCCGTGCGCGGGGGCTGCCGGCCACGCACCGATGCGCTCTTCGTGAACGCCCGCGGGGGCCGGCTCACCGACCGCTCCGTCCGAGCCATCGTGCAGCGGCGTGTCGTTCAGGCCGCGGTCGTGCAGCGCATCAGCCCCCACGGCCTCCGGCACAGCTTCGCGACCCACCTGCTGGAGCGAGGGGCTGACCTGAGGTCCATCCAAGAGCTTCTCGGCCATGCCCGACTGTCGACGACGCAGAGGTACACCCACCTCGATGCGCGTCATATTCTGGAGATATACAGTAAGACGCATCCGCGGGCTTAGCGCATTCTGTTATATTACAGAATACAGGCTGTGACCATGACGTCTGCGTCTAAGTTGACGAGGCCGATGGCGCCCAGCGATGAGGAGCTGGTGGAACGCTTCCAGAAGGGGGAATCATCCGCCTTCGACACGCTCGTTCACCGCTGGGAGCGGAAGGTCCAGGGGGCGATCTATCGGCTGGTGGGGCCGGGAGAGGACGTGCGCGACCTGAGCCAGGAGACGCTGCTCAAGGCCTATCGCGGGCTGGGGACCTTCAAGAAGGAGGCGCGCTTCTCGTCCTGGCTCTACCAGATCGCCCTCAACGTGTGCCGCGACCGCATGCGGCGGGGCCGCGGGAAGAGCTACGTCAGCTTCGACGACCTGTCCGAGACCGGCGAGACCGGCCGCGAGGCGGGGCCGAGCGCGCTCGACCTCATCGAGGCCCGCGACCTCTCGAGGCAGGTGGCGGCCGCGGTGGCCACCCTGCCCGAAGAGCAGCGGGAGGTCGTCGTGTTGAAGGAATATCAGGGGCTCACGTTCCTCGAGATCGCCGAGGCGCTCGACGTGCCCCTCTCGACCGTCAAGACGCGGCTCTACCGGGGCCTGGGGCAGCTCCGGCAGCAGCTGGTTCGCCAGGGAGTCCGGGGTGGGTCCCCGGTGCCGGCCCCGACTTCATGATGGGCCGCAAGGGACAAGCGGGCCCGGGGGAGACGTGATGGACTGCGACGCTTTTCGCGACGAGATAATGGACCTGCTGTACGGGGAAGCGGCGCCCGCGGACGCGCGGCGCCTCGAGGAGCATCAGGCGGCGTGCCGCGCGTGCCGCGACGAGCTCTCCTCGTTCCGGCGCCTCCGGCGCGACCTGGCGTCCTGGCGCACCCCCCCCGACCTGGGGCGCGCCCGACCCCGGTTGTCGTCGGCCCGCCCGTACCTGGCGATGGCGGCGGCGCTCGTGCTGCTCGGCATGACCGTAGGCGGCCTGGCCGTGCGGGGGTCCGAGGTGCGCTACGAGCAGGGCCGCTTCGCGTTCCGGCTGGGCCAGGCCCGGGAAACCTCCGCGCTCTCGGCCGCGCTGGCGGCCCAGGAGGAGCGCCACCGCCGCGAGATGGAAGCCCTGCGGGCCACCGTCGCCGCCTCGTCGCGCTCCGGGGACGACATGCTGCGGAAGGTGCAGCAGATGATCGCGGAGAGCGAGGCCCGGCAGGCGACTCTCGTGGCCACCGGCCTCACGCGGCTCGAGGAGAAGACGGAGGCCCGGCGCCAGTACGACCTCGCCCAGGTCGGGGCGGGCCTGAGCTATCTCGACGGGAAGGCGGGACTGCAGGCGGCCCGGACCACGGAGCTGATGGGCCACGTCCTGCAGGCCTCACAAAAGAAGTAGCGATGCGCGCTTCCCCCTTGCCGCTCGGCCTCGTCGGCGCCGTTTGCGTCCTCGCCCCGGGGCTGTCGCTCGGCCAGCGCCCGAGCGATCCCCGATCCGAGATGGACGGGTTCGCCGCCGCGCTCGACGCGGCCGTGAGGCGCGTGAGCCGGCCGAGCCTCGCCCTGCTGGCGGGCCGCGAAGGCGCCCGCGGCTACCGCCTGCCCGGATTCGGCGCGTTCTTCGTCCTTCCGCCACGGGCTCTTCCCTCGGCGTCGCCGCGTTCGATCGCCGAGCGCCAGGCGGCCCGGTCGCTCGACGACGCGATCCGGCACCTCGAGCAGGGGCTCCGGACCGCCTCGTCGGCCGAGATCCGCGCGCAGATGGAGAAGAACCTGCGCGAGCTGCGCCAGACGCGCGCCGAGCTCGCCGCCCGCGACCGCTCGGCGGCGGCCATCGTCCTCTCGCCGCCGGCCGTCTCCGCCGTCATGGCGGGGGAGGAGCCGGGCCAGCTGCGGCTCGAAGACCTGCAGCGGGCGCTGGAGACGCAGATGGCCGAGCAGATGCGCGCGCTCCAGGAAGCGGAGCAGTCGCACGCGGACCAGGGGCAGGAGATGGCGCGTCGGATGGAGGCCCAGGTCCACGAGCTGCAGGCGCGGATGGAGGCGACCCGGCGAGAGGTCGAGCAGGCGCGGCAGGAGGCGGAACGGCAGCTCGAGATGCGCCTCCCCGTCCCGCCCGCGCCGCCGGAAGCGCCGGCGGCGCCGGCGGCCCCCGCCATGCCTCCGGAGACCGTCGCCGCTCCCGAGATGTTTCCGCCGGCCCTGGCGCCCGCGCCCTGGCAGATGTGGTTCAGCACGGAGGAGCCGGCGGACGGCCGGACGGGGGAGGCGGTCGTCCGGGACGTCCGCGCGGCGGTGACGGCGGTGCTCGAGAGGCAGGGGGCGGCGCTGCATCGGCTGAGGCCGGACGAATACGTCGCCGTCGCCGTGGATTTCGTGCCCGGCGTCGCCGTGGCCGGCCGCCGGGCCCAGAAGACCCTGGTGATCAAGGCGCGGAAGCGGGACCTCGACGACCACCGTGCCGGCCGCCTCGGCGCCGAAGAGCTCCATCGGCGCATCGAGTACGCCGAGTACTGAGACTATACTAGGAAGTCGAGCCCGCGCCGGGCCACCTCCATGGCCGAATCCTCCACCCTCCACGGAACGACGATCCTGGCCGTACGGCACCGCGGCCGCAGCGCCATCGCCGGCGACGGGCAGGTCACCCTCGGCCGGACGGTGATGAAGCACGGCGCGCGCAAGATCCGCCGGCTCCACAACGGCCAGGTGCTGGCCGGCTTCGCCGGATCGACCGCGGACGCGCTCGCGCTCTTCGGGAAGTTCGAGGCCAAGATCGAGGAGTACCGCGGAAACCTGGAGCGGGCGGCGGTCGAGCTGTCGAAGGAGTGGCGCACCGACCGCGTGCTGCGCCGGCTGGAGGCGTTCCTGGTGGTGGCCGACCGCGAATCGGCCTTCCTGCTCTCGGGGGCCGGCGACGTCATCACCCCCGACGACGGCATCGTGGCCGTGGGCAGCGGGGGACCCTACGCGCTCGCCGCCGCGCGCGCCCTCGCGCGCTTCACCGAGATGGACGCCCCCACCCTGGCCGTGGAGGCCCTGAAGATCGCCGCTTCCATCTGCGTCTACACCAACGACTCGATCGTCGTGGAGTCGCTCTAGGGTGGGGGGTCGATGACGATCCACCTGCCTTCCGCCGCCGAAGAGCTGCGCAACCTGGACGGTCTCACCCCCCGCGAGATCGTGGCCGAGCTGGACCGGTACGTCGTGGGGCAGCAGGCCGCGAAGCGCGCGGTGGCGGTCGCGCTGCGCAACCGCATCCGCCGCCAGCGCCTGCCGCCCGAGGTGGCGTCCGAGGTCCTCCCCAAGAACATCCTGATGATCGGCCCCACCGGCGTGGGCAAGACGGAGATCGCGCGGCGGCTGGCCCGCCTGTCGGGGAGCCCGTTCCTCAAGGTGGAGGCGTCGAAGTACACGGAGGTCGGCTACGTCGGCCGGGACGTGGACTCGATGATCCGCGACCTCACCGAGTCGGCGGTCGACATGGTCCGGAGGGAGAAGCGCTCCGAGGTGAAGGACAAGGCGGAGCGGAACGTCGAGGAGCAGCTTCTCGACCTCCTCCTGCCCCCGAGCCGTCCGGGCTTCGGCGCCGGCGGGGAAGACGCCGCCGGGGAGCGCCCGGGCGAGGAGTCGCTGCGCTCCACGCGCGAGAAGCTGCGGGAGCAGCTGCGCAAGGGCGCGCTCGACGCGCGCACGGTGGAGGTGGAGGTGCGGGAGCGGAGCTTCCCCTCCTTCCAGATCCTCACCTCGCAGGGCGTCGAGGAGATGGACGTCAACCTCAAGGACATGCTTCCCGGGCTCTTCGGCGGCAAGACCAAGCAGCGGCGCCTCCGGGTCCCCGAGGCGCGGGAGGTGCTGCGCAGCGAGGAGGAGGCGCGGCTGGTGGACGCCGAGCAGGTCGCCCGGCTCGCGGTGGAGCGCGTGCAGGGCTCCGGCATCGTCTTCATCGACGAGATCGACAAGATCGCGGGCCGGGAGGGCGGCCACGGCCCCGAGGTGTCGCGGGAAGGAGTCCAGCGCGACATCCTGCCCATTGTCGAGGGCACGACCGTGTCGACCAAGTACGGGCCGGTGCGCACCGATCACATCCTGTTCATCGCCGCCGGCGCGTTCCACGTGTCGAAGCCCTCCGATCTGATCCCCGAGCTGCAAGGGCGCTTCCCGATCCGCGTGGAGCTGGAGAGCTTGAGCCTCGAGGACCTGGTGCGCATCCTCACCGAGCCCCGGAACGCCCTCATCAAGCAGTACCAGGCCCTCCTCGCCACCGAAGGCGTGGAGGTGTCGTTCACAGACGAGGCCATCCGCGAGATGGCCCGCTTCGCGACCGACGTCAACAACTCCACGGAGAACATCGGCGCCCGACGCCTCTCGACCATCCTGGAGACGGTCCTCGACGAAGTGTCGTTCGAGGGGGGAAGCGCCGGCCCCCGTACCGTCCGCATCGACGCCGCCGAGGTGCGGGCCAAGCTGGCGCCCCTCGTCAAGGACCAGGACCTCAGCCGGTTCATTCTTTGATACGTCCCCTCGCCGCGGAGGGTCTCTCGCGCGCCGCCCTCGCGTTCCTCGGGGCCGCGCTGGCCGGCACCGCATGCGGAAAACGGGGCGATCCGCAGCCGCCGCTTTCCCGCACGCCGCAGGGAGTCACGGAGCTGCGCCTGGCTGAGCGCGGGCAGACCCTCGAGCTGAGCTTCGTCGCGCCGCGCACGTCGGCGGGGGGCGTCCGCCTCGGCGTGCTCGAGGTGGAGCTGCTGCGGGCCGAGGTCGCCGGGGACTTCTCCAAGGTCGCCCACCGCACCGTACGGAGGATGGCGCCGGGGGAGAGCTTCGTGGAGGCGGGACCCCTTCCGCCCGCGGGCGCCGTGATACGGGTGGCGGCGCGAGTGAAGGCCGGGGGCGAAGCCTCCGCGCTCTCTCCGCTCGCGACCCTTACGGTCCAGCCGCCTCCGGCGCCGCCGACCGGCTTCACCGCCCAGCTCGAGCCGCAGGCCGTCACGCTCGCCTGGGTCCCCCCCCCGACACCTCCTCCGACCCCGATCCCGTCGCCGTCGGCCACACCGACGCCGATCCTGTCGCCGCCGGCCTCGGCCACACCGACGCCGAATCCGTCGCCTTCGGTCTCCCCGTCGCCCTCGGTCTCCCCGTCGCCCTCGGTCTCCCCGTCGCCGTCCCCCTCACCCAGTGGGTCGCCCCGCCCGTCTCCGTCGCCCTCACCCACACCCAAGCCGCAGGGCGGTTTCTGGGTCTACCGCCGGGAGCCGGAGAGCACGTACCGCCGGCCCTTGACGCCGGTACCGGTGGCCGCCCCGCCCTTCAGCGACACGACCATCGCGCCCGGCGAGCGCTGGTGCTACGTCGTGCGTACGGTGGCCTCCACGGAGCCGGTGGTGGAGAGCGCGAGCTCGGGCGAGGCGTGCCTCGAGAACAAGGACGTGTTTCCTCCCGCTGCGCCCACCGGTGTGGCCGCCCTCGTCCACGACGACGGCGTGGAGGTGTCCTGGAGCCCGTCGCTGGAGGCCGATCTCGCCTCCTACCGGGTGTACCGGGCCGCGGCGGGCGCGCCGCCCATCCGGGTGGCGGAGGTTGCGGCTCCCGAGACCTCCTTCCGCGACGTCGCCGCGCCCCGCGGGGCCGTCCTGGCCTACACGGTGACGGCGGTGGACCGGGACGGGAACGAGAGCCCGCCCTCCGCGGCCGTCGAGGCCAGGCGCCCCTGAGCGGGTGATGCCGCCTCGCCGTGGGGATATGATTCCAGGGGAGGCACTCATGAAGATCTTCCTGGATACGGCAAGCCTGAAGGAGATCCGCGAAGCGGCGGCGCTGGGTGTGATCGACGGCGTCACGACCAACCCGACCCTGCTCTCCAAGGAGAGCGGCGAGCCGGAAGAGATCCTCGTCCAGATCTGCGAGACCGTGAACGGACCCATCTCCGCCGAGGTGGTCGCCACCGACGCCGAAGGGATGGTGCGCGAGGGCCGGCACTGGGCGGGGGTGCACAAGAACATCGTGGTCAAGTGCCCGTGCACGACCGAGGGCCTCAAGGCCACCCGGACCCTCAGCGGCCAGGGCATCCGGATCAACATGACGCTCGTCTTCTCCGCCCCCCAGGCGCTGCTGGCGGCCAAGGCGGGGGCGAGCTTCTGCTCGCCCTTCGTGGGCCGGCTCGACGACATCGCCACGCCCGGCATGGACGTCGTGCGGGACATCGTGCAGATCTATCGCAACTACTCCTTCCCGTGCGAGGTGCTGGCGGCGAGCCTGCGCCACCCGATGCACGTGGTCGAGGCGGCCAAGGCCGGCGCCCACATCGGCACCATGCCCTACGCCGTCTTCACCTCCCTCGTGAAGCACCCGCTCACCGACGTCGGCCTCAAGAAGTTCCTCGAAGACTGGGAGAAGGCCAAGAAGGAGATGGGCGCCAAGACGGCCCGCTGAGACCGAGATGCCCGTCTACGAGTACGTCTGCCACGCCTGCCACGAGAGCTTCGAGAAGTACGTCCGCGCCTGGGGCGAGGCGGTCGCTTGCCCCCGCTGCGAGGGCTCCGACGTCGAGAAGCAGGTGTCACGCTTCGCCTTCGCGGGCGAAGGAGGCTTCGTCGCCTCCAGCGGCGGAGGCTGCGGCTGCGGTCGGGGCGGATGCGGCTGTGGCCACTGAGAAGCCTCGGGCGCCCGGAGGAAAGCGAAGCACCAGCGTGAAGCCACAGGCTGGGCGCGAGGTGGGATCCATTCCCGCCGAGCGCCCGGGGGGTCAGGGGGGCGCGCCGCAGCGCCCCCCTGCTCAACACGACGCCCTCGAGCTCCTTCGCGAGAAGGAGCGCCAGGCCGAAGCCGGAGGCGGCCCCGACCGCGTCCAGAGGCAGCACGGGGAGGGGAAGCTCACCGCGCGCGAGCGGGTGGGCCTCCTCCTCGACGAGGGCTCCTTCGAGGAGCTCGACAAGCTCGTCGAGCATCGCTGCCTCGACTTCGGCATGGCCGACCAGAAAGTCCCCGGCGACGGTGTCGTCTCCGGCTACGGGAAGATCGAGGGCCGGCTCGTCTACGTCTTCGCCCAGGACTTCACGGTGTTCGGCGGCAGCCTCTCCGAGACCAACGCCCGGAAGATCTGCAAGGTGATGGACCTCGCGATGAAGATGGGGGCGCCCGTCATCGGCCTCAACGACTCGGGGGGCGCCCGGATCCAGGAAGGAGTGGCCTCGCTTGGAGGCTACGCCGACATCTTCCTGCGCAACACGCTCGCCTCCGGCGTCATCCCCCAGATCTCCGCCATCATGGGCCCCTGCGCGGGCGGCGCGGTGTACAGCCCCGCCATCACCGACTTCAACGTCATGGTGAAGGACACCTCGTACATGTTCGTGACGGGCCCCGACGTCATCCGGACGGTGACCCACGAAGAGGTGACCAAGGAGGAGCTGGGCGGAGCGCTCACGCACAACTCGCGGTCCGGCGTCGCCCACTTCGCGGTCGACGACGACCGCGCCTGCCTGGCCCTCTTGCGCGAGCTGCTGAGCTACATCCCGTCCAACAACCTGGAAGAGGCGCCCCTGCGCCCCACCGACGACCTGCCCGACCGCGAGGAGGCCACGCTCGACACGCTGATCCCGCCCGAGCCCAACAAGCCGTACGACATCAAGCGCCTCATCGAGGCCGTGGCCGACGATGGGCGCTTTCTCGAGGTGCACGCCCACTTCGCCGCGAACATCGTAGTGGGCTTCGCGCGCTTCGGCGGGCGCAGCGTCGGCATCGTGGCCAACCAGCCGGCGGTGCTCGCCGGGTGCCTGGACATCGACGCCTCGGTGAAGGGAGCGCGATTCGTCCGCTTCTGCGACGCCTTCAACATCCCGCTGGTGATCTTCGAGGACGTCCCGGGCTTCCTGCCCGGCACCGCCCAGGAGTTCGGCGGCATCATCCGCCACGGCGCCAAGCTCCTCTACGCCTTCGCCGAGGCCACGGTGCCCAAGATCACGATCATCACCCGCAAGGCCTACGGCGGGGCGTACTGCGTGATGGCGAGCAAGCACATCCGGACCGACCTGAACTACGCCTACCCGACGGCGGAGATCGCGGTCATGGGCCCGGAGGGCGCCGTCAACGTCCTCTACCGGCGCGAGCTGGCCAAGGACGCCGACGCCGAGGCCCTGCGCGCGCAGAAGGCGGCGGAGTTCCGCGAGAAGTTCGCCAACCCCTACGTGGCCGCCGACCGCGGCTTCGTCGACGAGGTGATCGAGCCGCGGCACACCCGGCGCAAGATCGTCGCCGGCCTCGAGATGACGCAGAACAAGCGCGACAAGAACCCGCCCCGGAAGCACGGGAACATCCCGCTATGACGAATCGGCAGCGCTCAGCATTCAGCCGTCAGCGTTCAGGGAGACGCGGCACGGCAATGCTGATCGCTGATTGCTGATGGCGGATCGCTTCAACAAGATCCTCGTCGCCAATCGAGGCGAGATCGCGGTGCGCGTGATCCGGGCCTGCCGCGAGATGGGGATCGCGTCGGTGGCGGTCTTCTCGGAGGTGGACCGCGCCGCCCGCCACGTCCGTCTCGCCGACGAGGCGTGGCCGATCGGGCCCGCCCGCGCCGCCGACAGCTACCTCCGGATCGACCGCGTGATCGACGCCGCGCGCGCCTCGCGGGCCGAGGCGATCCACCCCGGCTACGGGTTCCTCGCCGAGAACGCCCGCTTCGCCCACGCGTGCGAGGAGGCCGGGCTCGTCTTCATCGGCCCCCGCAGCCCGACGATCACCCTGATGGGGGAGAAGACCTCGGCCCGCCGGCTCGCGGTGGCGGCCGGCCTCCCGGTCGTACCCGGCACCCTGGAGCCCCTCGCCGACGACGCGGCGATCCGGCGGGAGGCGGAGCGCATCGGCTTCCCGCTCATGCTCAAGGCCGCGGCGGGAGGCGGCGGCAAGGGCATGCGGCGGGTGGCGAGCGCGGGGGATCTGGTCTCCGCCGCGACCCGCGCGCGCAGCGAGGCGCGGTCCGCGTTCGGCGACGACCGGGTCTATCTCGAAAGGGCGCTCGTGCGGCCGCGCCACGTCGAGATACAGGTCATGGCCGATCACCACGGCAACGTGGTCCATCTGTTCGAGCGGGAGTGCTCCATCCAGCGGCGCCATCAGAAGGTCGTCGAGGAGAGCCCGTCCCCCCTGCTCACGCCCGACCTGAGGGCGCGGATGGGCGCGCTCGCGGTGGCCCTGGTGCGCAAGGCCGGCTACGTGAACGCGGGCACGCTCGAGTTCCTGATGGACGAGTCGCGCGAGCCGTACTTCCTCGAGATGAACACCCGGCTGCAGGTCGAGCATCCCGTGACCGAGCTCGTGACCGGCGTCGATCTCGTGAAGCTGCAGATCCGGATCGCGCAGGGGGAGAGGCTCCCCTTCGCCCAGGAGGACCTCGTCCAACGCGGCCACGCGATCGAGTGCCGGGTCTACGCCGAGGATCCGGACGCCGGGTTCCTCCCGAGCCCCGGCCGCATCCTCGCCCTGCGCGTCCCGGGTGGCCCCGGGATCCGCGACGACTCCGGGGTGGAGGAGGGAGACGAAGTCCCTTCGCACTACGACCCGCTCGTCTCCAAGCTGGTGGCGTGGGGGGAGGATCGCGCCTCCGCGATCGCGCGCATGCGGCGAGCGGTGCGGGAGTACAAGGTGCTCGGCATCAAGACGACGCTGCCGCTGTTCGAGCGCGTGCTGCGCGATCCCGATTTCCTCGCCGGCCGGATCGACACGTCGTTCCTCGAGCGGCGGGGGCGCGGAACGCAGGCCGGGGAGGAGCGGCCGTGGGCGGTCGCGGTCGCGGCGGCGGCCATCCGCGCCTTCGTGCAGCGGCGGGCGGCCCGGACCGCGCCCGGCGCGGTGCCGGCTCCTTCGGCCTGGCGCCGGGAGGGACGGCGGGAGGCCATCGGAGGCCGCGGATGATCCTCGACGCCGCGGTGGACGGCCAGGCGCACCGGGTGGAGGTGACCGGCGGCAAGGGACGCTACACCGTCGCCATCGACGGCCGGCCGCTGGAGGTGGACTGGCGTGAAGCGGGCGGCCCCTTCGTGAGCCTGCTCGTGGGCGGCCGGAGCCATCACGTCGCCCTGGAGCCTCGTCCCGGGGGCTACCGGGTACTCGTGGAGAGCCACGATTTCGCGGTGGACCTGCTCGAGACGACCCTCGACGCGGCCGTCGCCCGCCGCGGGCCGACCGGCCCCGCCCGCCTCGTCGCTCCGATGCCGGGCCGCATCGTGCGCGTGTCCGCGGAGCCGGGCCAGGAGGTCGAAGCGGGGCAGGGCCTCGTGGTCATGGAAGCCATGAAGATGGAGAACGAGCTGCGCGCCCCCCGCGCCGGCCGGGTGGCGGAGGTCCACGTGCGCGAGTGGCAGACGGTGGAGACGGGAGCGCTGCTCGTGGTCGTGGAGTGAGCCGCCGGCCCTGAGAAAGATCCCCGTGACCCGCCGCCGCCGGTCCGCTCTGGTCCTCGCCGTGCTGATCGTGATCCTGATGGCGGCGGCGGTCCTCCGCGTGCCCCTGTGGTCCGCGCAGCTGGTGTCCTCGAGCCTCGCCTCGTTCTTCGGCCGCCCCACGAGCGTGGGCTCGGTACAGTACCGCTTCTTCCCGCTCCGCGCCGAGATCCGCGACGTGCGGGTCGAGGGCGCCGCCCCGTCCGCGCCTCCCTTCCTCGAGGTGCCCCGGATCCTGGCCGCGCCGTCCCTGCGACCGCTGTGGGACCGCCGCCTCCTCCTCCGCGTGCTGGAGATCGAGCGGCCGACGATTCGCGTCAACGCGTTTCGCGAGGGCGGGGACGACCTGCCGCACCTGCGCGCCGGGGACGGACCCGCCGGGATGCAGGTGCGCATCGGCCGGCTGGTGATTCGCGGCGGCGAGGTGTTCGTCGATCACCAGAGGGTCCCTCTCGACCTGGACCTGCCCGGCTTCGAGGGCCAGCTCCGGCAGGGCGCCGGCCGCGCGCTCTCGGGCCGGCTGGCCTTCGGTCCCGGTGACGTCCGCTTCGGCGACAACCCGCCCCTGCCGCTGACGACCGCGATGGATCTGACCGTGGAGGGTCCGCGCCTCACCGTCACCTCCGGTCGGCTGCAGTCCGAGGGCACCGACCTCTCCTATCGGGGCGCGCTCCAGATCGCACCCCTGACGGGCGAGCTCCTCGTCAAGGGGCCCGTCGATCTCGCCGTTCTGGAGCGGCACGTGATGCGAACCGGCTTTGGTGTGCGCGGCGAGGCGCGCTACGACGGCGCGGTGCTCATCGAGGGCTCCCGCCTCGCCGTCCGCGGCCGGCTGCAGGGCACGGGGGGCAGCTTCGGGGGCGCGCCGGTTCCCCGCTACGGCGGCGAGGTCGTGTGGGACGAGCGCGGGGTGCGCCTGCGCGGCTTCGACGTCGAGGCCTTCGGGGGCTCGGCCGCTCTCGACGTGGACGTGCCTCCGTCCGCCGGCGTCGCCCGCCTGTCCGGCCAGATCCGCGGGATGGATGCCGAGGGGCTCACGCGGCTGGTGTTCGACGTCGGCGCCGCGGACGTCGGCGCGTCGGCGAGCGGCCCCCTGGCGCTCGAATGGCCGCGCGGGCGGATCCGGGACCTGACGGGCACCCTCGCCCTCGACCTCGCCCCGCGCGCCGACGGCCGCACGCCGCTGTCGGGACGCGTCGAGTGGAGGGCGGTGGGCGGCGTGCAGCTCGTGGAAAGCGCGCAGCTGAGCACGCCCGCGACGGACGCGCGACTGCAGGGCCGCATCGAGCGCGACAACCGCGCCGATCTCGCCCTCGACGCGGACAGTCGCGACCTGGCCGCGACCGATGATCTCCTGGTGCGGCTGCGCCACGCCCTCGGCGCGCGCGAGCCGCAGAAGGCCGGCTTCACGGGCGCGGGCGCGTTCCACGGCCGCTGGCTCGGCACGCTCTCGGAGCCCATCTTCCAGGGCCGCTTCGCCGGCCAGGGCGTAGGCTACCTGGGCGTGGGCTGGGGGCGCGCGGAGTGGGTGGGCGCCCTCACCTCGTCCGAGGTCCGGTCGCACTCCCTCGTGCTCCAGCGCAGCGGGGGCGAGCTCTGGCTCGACGGCGCGACCGGGACCGGCGGCTACGGCGAGGACGACGGGCTCGATCTCTCGATGCGGGTGCGCGACTGGCCCGCCGAGGACCTCGCGCGCGCGCTGGCCTGGGAGGTGGACGTCAAGGGGCTCGTGTCGGGGGAGGTGGCGGTGAAGGGCCGGCGCAGCGCCCCGGAAGGCACCGTCCACGTGACGTCCGCGCAAGGTCGGTACTACGGCGTGGCGTACTCCGACCTCGACGTGCATTCCGTCCTCGCGGGCGCGGTGACGGAGGTGCGATCGGGGCGGGCGCGCCTCGGCGGGGGCGCCGTGAGCTTCCACGGCAGCCTCAGCGACGACGGCGTCTACGACGGCGCGGCGGAGGTTTCGGCCCTGGAGCTGGGCGACTTGCTGCCCGCGGTCGCGCCCGATCTGCGATGGGGCGGCACGCTCTCGGGCGAGGTCGTGATGCAGGGCACGCGCGCGCGTCCGCGCCTGCAGGCGCGGCTCCTCAGCCCCCGCCTCACGCTGGGGGGCGAAGCGCTGGGGCCCCTCGATGCGCGCGTGCAGGGGCCCGGCGACGGGACGCTGTCGGTGGAGGCGCAGTGCCGCGCCGAGAACATCGACGTCTCGGCGCGCGGCCGGGTCGGGCTGCTCGCGCCCTACGAGTCGGAGGTGAGCGTGGAGGCCCACGAGACGAGCCTCGACCCGTTCCTCCACGCGGCGATGAAGTCCCTGCCGCCCTGGGTGAGCGTTGTGGCGAGCGGGCGGGCGCACGTCCAGGGGCCGCTGAAGTCGCCGGAGCAGATGCGGGCCGAGGCCGTCGTCGACGGCCTCGCCTTGCAGCTTCCCGACTACCCGGTGGCGAATCGCGCGCCCCTGCGCCTCGCCCTGGAGGGCGGCCGCCTCCAGGTGCAGCAGATGCACCTCGCGGGCGAGGGCACCGACCTCACCGTGGGGGGCAGCGCGGGCGTCGTCGCCGACGGCGCCGTGGACCTCGACGTGAAGGGCACGGCCGACCTTGCCCTCGTGTCGCTCCTCGCCCGCGACCTGCGGGGACAGGGCGCGGCGCGGGTGTCGGTGACGGTGGGGGGGACGCGGAACGTCCCCCGCGTGGACGGGACGCTGGACGTGGAGGGAGGCGCGGTGCGACTGCGGGGCTTCCCGCACGGGGTCGACGACGTCCGGGGCACCGTGCGCTTCACCCAGGGCGGGGCGCACTTCTCCGGCGTGACCGGCACCGTGGGCGGCGGCCCGGTGGAGCTGGAAGGCCAGGCCGTCTACGAGCAGGCGCGCCTCACCACGTTCGACGTCCACGCCACCGGCCGCTCCCTCTCGCTGCGCTACCCCGAAGGCCTGCGCAGCGTCATCGACGCCGACCTGCGTTTCTTCGGTGATCCCGCGCGTCCCTGGCTCACGGGCACCGTCGACGTTCGCCAGGCCACGTGGACGCGCCGCTACGACCTGGCCACCGAGCTGATGGCCGAGGGTCGCCCGGCGTCCGAGAGCGCGTCGGTCGGCAGCGGCCTGCGCTACGACGTCAAGGTGAGCGCGCCGGGGACGCTGAAGGTCGACAACAACCTGGCGACCCTGCAGGCCCGGGCCGACCTCAACCTGCAGGGCACCTACGACGCCCCGGTCGTGCTCGGCCATGCCGAGGTGGACCGGGGCCGCGTCTACTTCCAGGGCAACACCTACGTCATCCGCCGCGGCACCATCGATTTCACCAACCCCCGCAAGGCGGATCCCCTCTTCGACATCGAGGCCGAGACCCGCATCCAGAGCTACCGCATCACGCTCCGGATGAACGGCACCCTCGAGCGCGTGTACCCCACGCTCACGTCCGATCCGCCGCTGGCGGAGTACCAGATCCTCGCCGTGCTCGCGGGCGCGCCGCCCGAACAACAGGAGCTCGTGGACCCGACCCAGCGGGAGCTCGCGCAGCGGAAGCTGGCGGTGGCGGGAGCGGCGACGCTCTTCACCGGCCGCATCTCGGAGGAGCTGGGGCTCGAGAAGGGGGCCTCCCGACTCGGCCTCAACCGCTTCTCGATCGATCCCGCGGTGACGCGGGGCGAGGGGATACGGCCCGCCGCGCGCGTCACGGTGGGCAAGCGCATCACGCCCGACGTCAACGTCGTCTACTCGGTGGACCTGAGCGCGGCCGAGGACCGGATCGTGACCGTCGAGTACACGCTGTCCGACCGCTTCTCGCTCGTGCTGAGCCGGGCCGACATCAACGGCTACGGCTTCGACGTGAGGGTCCGCCAGACGCGGCGATGAGCGCGCTCCTCACCGCCCTTCTGCTCTCCGCCCCCGCCGCTTCCCGCCCCGCCGCCGCCGGCGACATCGTGGCCTCGGTCCGCATCGCCGCCCCCGACGCGGACGTCGAGCGGCTTTCCCGCTACGTCGAGGTGAAGGTGGGGGAGCCCCTTCGCCCGGATGTGGTGCGGCACGTGGTGCAGCTGTTCTACGCGACCGGTGAGTACGAGGACGTGATCGTGGAGGCCGAGCCCGGGCCCGCCGGCCTCGACGTCGTCTTCCGGCCCATCCCCGCTCCCCGCCTGCTCTCGGTGATCGTCGAGGGGACGCGCGTGATCTCCCCCGGAGACGTCGCCCGCATCGCCCGCCTGCGGGGCCGCGAAGCGCTGTGGGCCGTCCGGCTGGAGCGCGCCGCGCAGGACGTCGCCCTCACCCTGGCCTCCCGCGGCTACCTCGAAGCCCAGGTCACGGGCTCCGTGCGCCGGGCCCCCGGGGGCGCCGACGCGGTCTTCACGGTGCGAGCGGGACCGCGGGCGCAGGTGGGCGCGGCCCGCGTCGAAGGGGCGAGCCGCCTCGATGACGCGCTGCGGGCCCGTATCCGGCCGGAGCCGGGCGACATCTTCCGCCGCGAGCGCGCGAAGGCGGCGGCGGAGGCCATGCGCCGGCAGCTCGTCCGCGCCGGCCATTGGCGGGCGCAAGTGGAGGTGGAAGAGTCCTACGATCCCGCGTCGGGGCGCGTGGCGCTGCGGTTTCGCGCGCAGCCCGGCCCCCTCACCGCGGTCGAGTTCCAGGGCCCCCGCATCGGCCACGGCCTTCGCTCCACCGTCGAGGGGCTGTTGCGCGACGGCGGCCTCAAGGCCGACGCCCTCGAGGAAGCGATCGACCTGATCGAGAAGGCGCTGCAACGCCAAGGCTACCGCGACGCGGCCGTCACCCGCCACGAGGAAACCCGCGGCGCGCGCGACGTGGTGGTCTACGAGCTCCGGCCCGGGGCGCCGGCCAAGGTCGCCTCGGTGCGCATCGACGCGGACGTGAGCGACGTCGAATGGCCCCGTCTGGCCACCGCCCCCGGCCGGCCGCTGCGCGACGCGGATACGGGGGAAGACGCGCGCCGGATCGCCCGCGCCCTGGAGGATGCGGGGCACGCCTCGGCCCGCGTGGACGTGGTGGCGCCGGAAGGGGGCGGCGAGGTGCCCGTCGTATTCCGCGCGCAGGCGGGGCCGCGCACGCTCGTGGCCACCGTGAGGGTGGATACCTCCGGGCCGCCCCCCGGCGACAATCCCGCCCGGGAGCTGTCCGTCCGCGTGGGTCTGCCGTATCGCATCCGCGACGTGGCGCGCGACCGCAACGCGCTGCTCAGCACCTACCGTGACGCGGGCTACGCCCAGGCCGAGGTCACCCCGGAGGCGACCCTGTCCGAGGACCGCCGGCAGGCCGATGTGGTGCTGCACGTGACGGCGGGCCCGCGCCTCAGCGTGGACCACGTCGTCGTGGCCGGCCTGGAGCGGACGGAGGAGGAGGTGGTCCGGCGCGAGATGACGGTGCGGGAGGGCGGCCCGCTCGGCCAGCAGCAGGTCATCGAGTCGCAGCGGAGGCTGGGAGCGCTCGGCCTCTTCCAGAGGGTGAGCGTCGCCGAGATCGATCCCGAGAGCTCGGGCCAGCGCACGCTGCTCGTCTCCGCGGAGGAGGCGCCCCTCACCACCGTCGCCTACGGCATCGGCTATTCGGAAAACGACCTGCTGCGGGGGAGCCTGGAGGTCACCCGGCGCAACCTGTTCGGGATGGACCGGACGCTCTCGGCCTTCGCGCGCCTCAGCTTCCGGGGCAGCCGCTTCCTGACCACCTTCCGGGAGCCCTATTTCCTGGGACGACGGCAGGAGATGTTCGCCAGCGGCTTCCGGGAAGAGGGGGAGCGCCCCTTCTTCGACTTCGTCCGCTACGGCGGTTTGCTCCAGACGGCCCGCGCGCTGTCCCCGCGCTGGAGCCTGATCGTCCGCGGCGGGTACCAGCGCGTGCACGTGTTCAACGTCATCAACCCGGGGCAGGTCTCCCGCGAGTTCGGCAACTACGCGGTGGCCGGCCCGTCGTCGTCGGTCGTGAACGACACCCGCGACGACCCCTTGGAGCCGCACCGCGGCCGCTTCCTGAGCGCGGACGTCGAGTACTCCGACAAGCACTTCGGCGGCGACACGTTCGTGAAGGGGTTCGTCCAGGCCTCCGGGTTCGAGCGGCTCACGTCGCGGCTCGTGCTCGCCCTCAACGCCCGGCTGGGCCTGGCCCGGACCATCGGCCTGGAGGAGTCGATCTTCCTGCCGCGGGCCGAGCGCTTCTATGCGGGGGGCGACTACTCCCTGCGCGGCTTCAGCCTCGACAGCGTGCTTCCCTCGGGCGGCAACGCGCTCGTGCTCGGCAGCGCGGAGCTGCGGATCGACGCCGGCCGCTACCTCGCGGCCGCCGTCTTCAGTGACGTCGGCAACGTCTTTCCCCTCGTCTCCGACCTCGACCTGCGCGACCTGCGCTACACGGCCGGAGTGGGGCTGCGCTACAAGAGCGCCCTCGGCCCGCTGCGCGTGGACTGGGGCTACAAGCTCGACCGGCGTCCCGGGGAATCGGCCTATCACGTGCACCTGACCATCGGGCATGCGTTTTAGGCGGGTTGTCGGCGTCATCCTCCCTCCGCTGCTGCTGGGATCGGCGGCGAGCGGTGAAGTCGTCGAGCGGATCCTGGCCGTCGTGAACGGACGGCCGCTGATGCTGTCCGAGGTGCGCCTGGTCCAGCAGCTCCGCGGGCTCGAGCGCGCCCCCGCCCTCGAGGCCCTCATCGACGAGCAGCTGATGCTCCGCGAGGCCTCGCGCCTCGCCCAGTCGGTCGTGAGCGAAAAGGACGAGCAGCGCGCCTACGAGAGCCTGCTCCAGCGCAATCCCGACGCGTCCACCCTTCCCGAGGCGGACCTGCGGCGCCTGGTGCGCCGGCAGGCCGCCATCCTCAAGTACGTGGAGTACCGCTTCCGGCCGCAGGTGCAGGTCGCCGACGCCGCCGTGCGGGACGCCTACGAGAAGGAGTACGGATCGCGGGCCGATCCGCCGTCGTTCGAAACGACGGTCCCGGAGATCCGCCGCCGGCTGGCCGACCGCGAGCTGGACGAGAAGATCGAGGCCTGGATCAAGGAGCTGCGCGCGGGCGCCGAAATCCGCTACAACCCGTAGCGGCCGGACCAGTCGTTGGCGCGGATGCGCAGCAGGTCCGGGAAGGCCAGGAAGCCGCGCACGAGGCTCACGCGGCTGGCGGCGTCGTTGCGCCAGACGACCGGCACCTCGGCGATGCGGTAGCCCTTCCTCCGCGCGAGGAAGAGCGCCTCCACGTCGAAGGAGAAGCCGTCGAGGCGCGCGGAGGAGAAGACGTCGCGCGCCGCCGCGGCCGAGAACAGCTTGAACCCGCACTGCGTGTCCATGACCCCCGGCACCGCCAGCGCACGCACGAAGAGGTTGAAGAGGCGGCCCATGTTCTCGCGGTACCACGGCTGGCGCACCTCGATCCGGGCCCCGGGCAGCGCGCGCGACCCGATGACGACGTCGTGGCCTTCGTCCATCCGCGCGGCCAGCCGGTCCAGCTCCTCGATCGGCGTCGACAGGTCGGCGTCGGTCATCAGCCTGCGCGTCCCGCGCGCGGCCAGCATGCCGCGCCGAACGGCGTAGCCCTTGCCGCGATTCGCCTCGTTGCGCAGCACGGTGGCGCCCGCCGCCTGCGCTCGCTCGGCGGTCCGGTCGCGCGAGCCGTCGTCGATCACCACCACCTCGTAGCCGCCCCCGCGCCGGCCGAGATGGGACGCGATGCGCTCCAGCGTGCGCGGGAGACGATCCTCCTCGTTCAGGGCCGGCACGACGACCGACAGCGCCGGCTCGGTCATTCGCGCGCGCGGGGGTCGATGCCCGCGAGCTCGCCGAGCAGGTCTTCCAGTCCCAGCGGCACGCGCGAGAGGCCGAGGTCGCGCGCCCCCCGGCGCACCTCCTCCATGAGGAAGCCGAGCAGGCCGCCCTCGGCGGCCCGGTCGGCGAGGATTCCCGCGCGCAGGGAGTCCTGGCCCGCCGCGACCTCCTCCAGGAACGCGGCCAGCCGGCCCGCGGTTGCGTCGAGGCCGTGATGGTCGCGGACATGCGCGCGCGCGAGCCGTCCCATGTCCTCCCGCAGGCCTTCGTCTTCGAGGAGCCGGCCGAGCACCGCCCGGAGCTCCTCCTCCTCGCGCGGGCCGGGGTCGATCGGAGCCACGATCCCCTCGGGAAACTCCTCGGCCGCGGGCGTGCCGGCCGTGACGAGGGCCGGCCGCCCCACCCCCAGCGCGCGCACGAGGGCGCCCGAGATCTCGCCGTGGGTCGGGAAGCGCAGCGAGAGCACGACGTCGGCCGCGCAGAGGTGGCGCACGAAGTCCTCGAGGCTCAGCCGCCCCGTCAGGACGAACGCCTCGTCCAGCCCCGCCTCCCGCACCCAGTCCGACAGCGGCAGCGAGGGATCGCGTTCCCCCGCCACCACGAGGCGCAGGTTGGGATGAGCCGCGCGCAGCCGGGCGGCCGCCCGCACCGCGAGGTCGAGCCGCTTGGAAAGCGTCGCGAGGCCGGGAGCCGTGACGACGAGCGCGTCCAGCGGCAGGCCGAGCGCCCTCCGCGCCTCCTCCCTCGAGGGCGGCGGATCCCGGGGCAAGGAGAGGTGGTGGGGAAGGTGGAGGACGGGGCGGCCGGGGAGGCCGCTCGCGGCGCGGGACCGGACGTACTCGGTCAGCCCCACCACCGCGAGGCTTCCCTCGAGCACGCGGTTGTTGAGCGGGAAGAGCGACGGCAGCAGCTCACCCCCGAGGGCGCGGGCGACCTGGCGGCCGACGAAGGTACCGGTCTCGCCGTGGGCCCGCCGCATCTCGCGAAGGTAGCCGCTCACGTCGCCTCTCTCCACCGTCTCCCGGAGCACGAGGTGGTGGAGGCTCCAGTCGTGAAGCACCACCACCCCCGGCCGGGCGCAGGCGGCGCGATAGACCCAGGCGTGGGGCGGGGAGTTGCCGAGGTGGTACAGCTCCAGGTCGGCTTCGGGGGCGGCCGCCGGCGTGACGACGGGGAAGCGCGCGCGAAGCGACGGCGCCACCGCCTCCGGCGCTTCCGCCACCACGCGCAGCTCGAGGTGGCGGGCCAGCGCGGGGAGCGACTCCGCGACGTAGTCGGCGATTCCGGAAGGCGACGGCGGGAGCGGGGACCAGATGTTTATCTTCAATTTCGGGGGGGTACGAATCACGAGAGCACCCCCGCGCGCGCATTCGCGCTCGCTCGTTCGTCAATTCGGGGGGGTACAGTGCCAACGGAAGAACCCCCCCCCGCGCATTCGCGCTCCCCCCCATGTCGCTCGCTCGGGGGGACCCGTTCATTCGTCAACTCGGGGGGGTATAGTGCCAACAACAGCACCCCCCCGCGCGCATTCGCGCTCCCCCCCCGCCGCTCGCTCGGGGGGACCCCTCGCTCGCTGCTATGGGCTTCGCTGCTCACAATCCTTCCGTGAGCCGGTCGATCACCTGGTCCCAGCCGATGTCGCGCACGCGCGTGAAGCCGGCCTCGCCCATCTCGCGCAGGCGCGCCTCCGGCAGCGACCACAGCTCGTCGATGGCCGCCGCGATCGCCTCCGGCGCCGGCGCGGCCACGAGCCCCGTCTCGCCCGCGGTCACGAACTCCAGCGGCCCGCCCGCGTCGGTCGTGGTCAGGACCGGCTTGCGGGAAAGGAAGGCCTCGACGGTCACGTAGCCGTAGTCCTCGTTCAAGGGAGCGTAGTAGGCGGCCCGGCAGCCCGCGTACAGCGAGACGAGGTCGTCGGCGGACACGAAGCCGACGAGCTCCACCCGGTCCTGCACGCCCAGCCCCTGGATCTGCTTGCGCAGCTCGGGCTCGAGCGGCCCCGTGCCGGCGATCTTGAGCCGGGCCCCGCTGCGCACCCGCTTCATCGCGTCGACGGCCAGGTCGAGCCGCTTCAGCCGGTCCAGCCGGCCCGCGTAGAAGAGGTAGCCACCGTACTCGTCGCGGCGGTAACGGCCGAGGTGGTGCGGAGGCGGATAGAGCGGCGTGCCGTGAAGCCCGTTGTACCGGCTCAGCCGCTCCGCCACGTTCCGGGAGATCGTGAAGACGTCGCGGCACTCGGAGAGCGACGCCTTGTCCATGGAGTGGATCGCTTCCCGCACCTGCCGGTCCTCGGGGCTGTCCGTGAAGGAGCAATAGGGCGTGCCGTAGAGGTCGTAGGCCTCGCGGTGCTGGTGAAAGAGCCACGCCACCTTGCACGGGTGGCGGACGAGGAAGGTCGGGAACTTGGTCGGGATCACGAGGTCCACCGGGGTGCCGTTGCTCTCCGTCACGTCGAGCAGACGCCAGGCCAGCGCCTGGCGCACGATCTCCGACACCGGGTACCACTTGAAGGGGACGGCGGCCACGTCGGCCCGGAAGCCCCGACGCTCCAGGTTGGCCTTCAGCTCGGAGACCAGGATCTCGGCCCCCCCGGTGACGAACGGCGCCTGGGCCGCGCAGACGAGGACGGTCTTCATCCGCGGCGGAGCCGCTCCTCCAGGCCCGCCACCCGGGTCCGCAGGTCCTTGAGCGCGGACTCGAGGCCGAGCCGGCCGCGCTCGGCCTGGCCGAGGACGAGGTCGATGCGCTTCACGAGGTCGTGGACGTGGGCCACCAGCTCCTCCTGGAGGATGAGGTGGCGCTCGTCGATCTCTCCCATGTGGTCGCCGTGCAGCCCGAGGATACGGTCGTAGTGGCGGTGGGTGGCGTCGAGGCGGGCCTCGACGTAGGCGAGCAGCTCGTTGTCGAACTGCACCTGGCGGGCGTTGAAGTCCTGCTGCCGCCGCAGCACGGGCCCGACGCCGCCCCCGAAGCGGCCGAGGATCCCGCGCAGCGACCGCCGCGGCGCGTCCAGGATCCGCCACATCGCGTTGAGCGCGGAGTTGTCGGGCCGGGGGAGCATCGGTGGCGCCTCCGGCTCGGTCAGCGGCGGGATCTTCTCCGGCGTGCGCACCGGCGCGGGAGGCGGGAGCAGCGAGCGTGCGTCGGGCGCGAGCAGGGCGCGGTCCCGCACGGCGTCGCGCACCCGCCGCAGCTCCTCCGCCACGCGCCGGCGGTCGTCGCTCATCTCGGCGCCGACTCCATCCGCGGATTGTAACCGGAGGGCCCGGCGGAACCGGCGGTGGGCGGGCGGCGGGCGAGGGCGAAGACGCTCGCCCCGATCGGGAGGGAGACGACCCGCACCAGCCGCGCCTCCACCTCGAGCAGCGCGCGGAAGGCCCGCTCGAAGGGGGCGGGCAGGAACGCGACGTCGGAGCCGTGACGTCCGGTGATGCGGTCGAGGGTCCGGCGCGTGGCGAGGAGGGGAAGCAGCAGCGTGTTCCCGTAGCTCGCGCGCACGACGTGGAGTCCCGCGGCACGAAGCAGCGTCTTCACCTCGGTCCGCGTGTAGCGGTGGCGGGAGTGGACGGCCTCGTCGTGGGCCCCCCAGAGCGCGCGCAACGCGGGCACGCGCACGAAGAGCACACCGCCGGGCCGCAGCACGCGGGCCAGCTCGGCGACGGCGGCCCGGTCGTCCTCGACCCACCGGTGGTAGAGCACGTCGAACGAGGTCACGCAGTCGAAGGTCGCGTCGGGAAAGGGAAGCGCGAGCAGGCCGGCCTTGGCCGCGGGCACGCCCCGGATCCGGCAGAAGCGGAGCGCCTCGTCGGCGAGGTCGACGCCCACGGCGCGGCCGAGGCGGGAGAGGTGGTGGAGGTTGTGGCCCGTGCCGCAGCCCGCGTCGAGGATCCACGCCCGCTCCGGCCGGGCCGCGAGCGCCGGGGCCAGCAGGGCCATGCTGATGGCGCGCATGCCGGCGTACCACCACTGCGTCTCCTCGGCGTCGAACATGCGGCCGTACTCTTCGGGGTTCACAGGAGCGACCGGTAGAGCGCGAGGACGCGCTCGATGATGTGCTCCCAGGTGAAGTCGGCCTCGGCGCGCTCCCGGCCGCGCCGGCCCATCTCCCGCCGGCGGGAAGGGTCGGCGGCCAGTTCGGTGAGCGCGGCGGCGAGGCCGTCCACGTCGCCGGGCGCGACGAGGCGCCCCGTCTCGGGGTCGCGGACCTTGTCGGGGATGCCGCCGGCGCGCGTGGCCACGACCGGCAGGCCATGCGCCATCGCCTCCAGGGTCACCAGGCTGGAGCCTTCGTAGAGCGGAGCGTGGACGAGGATGTCGGCCCGCGCGTAGAGCGCGTGGAGCATCGCGCCTCCCACGCCGCCGAGAAAATGGGCGTGGCCGGCCAGCTCCGTCTGCGCCCGCCGCTCCAGCGCGCGGCGGGCCGGTCCGTCTCCCGCCACCACCCACGCCCACTGCGGGGGGAGCGCGGACCGTCGGTGAAGACGGACGAGTGCCTCCAGCACGTCGCCGAAGCCCTTGTAGCCCTCGAGGCGCCCGACGGAGAGGAACAGGAGAGGGGCTCCGGCCAGAGCCGGCCGGGCCGCGTGGACGACCGCCCCCGGGTCGGCGGGCGTCAGGCGCGCGACCTCCGCCGGCTCGATGCCGTTGGGGATGACCGCTACCCGCCCGGCGTCGACTCCCAGGAGCCGGTGCACGTCCGCGCGGGTCGCCTCGTCGGTGGCGATCACGCGGTCGGACAGCCGCGCCGCCTCCCGTGACAGCGCCCGAAGCCGGGAAAGAGCCAGGCCCTTGAGACCGGTCGCCTTGTGCTCCTCGAGCCCCTGGGGGTTCATGACGAGCGGCGCCTGGAGGGCGGGATCGGCCCGGCGCCGCCGCCCGTAGCCCAGGGCGCACAGCCCCTGCGCGTCGACGAGGTCCACCCTTCCCGCCCTCACCATCTCGGCGACCGCGTCGCCCACCCGGGCCGAGAAGCGCGGGTAACGCAGCGTCCGGTCCAGGATGCGGCCGTGGCCTTCGGCCCGGCCGCCGTAAGGGACCGTGACCACGTCGCCCGGAAACGGCTCCGCGCGCGTGGCCGGACGCGTCACGAGAACCGTCTCCACGCCGCGTCCCTGCAACCGGGTCGCCAGATGGTAGACGGCCTTCTCCATGCCTCCGGGCGGATGGAGGGGGTGGGCGGCTCGGCTGAGCAGCGCCACCCTCAGCGCAGCCTCCGGTAGACGGCCTCGTAGCGGGGGATGAGCGCCGCGGGGGAAAAGGCCTCGGCGCGCACGCGCGCTCCTTCGGCCAGCCGCTGCCGGAGCGCGTCGTCGCCGGCCAGGCGGCCCACCGCGTCCGAAAGCGACGCGGCATCGGAGACGACGAGGCCGCTCTGCCCGTCGTCGATGATCTCCCGCGTCCCTCCCGTGTCCATGGCCGCCATCGGCGCGCCGAGGGCCAGCGCTTCGAGGAGCACGCGCGACAGGGGCTCGGGCCACAGGGAGGGAAAGACGATGGCGGTCGCGCGGCCGATCGCCCGCAGCACGTCCTCGCGGTGCGCCCATCCCCGGAGCACCAGGCTCACGCCGGCGTCGGCGGCATCGAACTTCAGCGTGTGCGCGAGGGATCCCTCGCCGAGGACGACGAGGGGGAGGCCGGTGCCCGCGGCGGCCACCGCCGGGATCAGCAGCCGCGCCCCCTTGTTCTCCTCCAGCTTGCCGACGAAGAGCAGGAAGCGCGCGGGAAGGGGGAAGGACGGCGGGGCCGCGGCAATCGCCCTCGTCTCGGCCGCGTCCACCACGTTGGGCACCACCTCCACCCGCGGGATGCCGGCGAGCGCGAGCTCCCCGGCGATGGCCCGGCTGACGGCGAGGGTCGCCCCCGCGCGGGCGAGGGCGGCGCGCTTCTCCGCGAGGTCGGCCTTCATGTAGGGGATCGCTCCCCAGGAGACGGGCCCGGGGCCGGGCACACGCCCCTTGACGCAGCGCGTCATGGGGACGGTCCCGCAGCGGGGGCAGAGCGCGCCCTGGCTGATGCGGGTGGACCAGAAGCAGACCGGCCAGTGGTCACGCACGGTCACCGCCACCCTCGACGCCCCCGCGCCCGCGAGGCAACCGAGGGCGGAGAGGGAGTGCTGGGCGTGGAGGACGGCGTCCTCCTCCCGGGCGACGTGGGCGGCGAAGGCCCGCGGCACCGCCAGGCGACGGCGGCCGGGGACGACGAGACGGCGGACGTCCAGGCCGTCCGAGTCGACGGGACCCAGGCTGGTCGTCACGACCGTCACGTGATGCCCCGCCTCGCGCAGGCCGAGGGCGAGCGCGCGCGTCGACCATCCCGCGCCGCCCGCCCGCGGGGGGTACACCTCGCTCACGAGCAGGACCTTCACGAAGCGATCCTCCGGAGCACGCCTTCGAGCTGCTCGCAGTGGCGGGCCCACGAGTAGCTCTCCACCACGCGGGTCCGCGCCTGCGCCCCCAGGCGGGCGCGCAAGGCCGCGTCGCCGGCCAGTCGCTCGAGAACGCGGGCGAGATCGGCGTCGTCGCCCTCGCGGAAGTGGCATCCCTCCTGCTCCTCGCGGACGATCTCGTCGAGGGGAGGGCGCGAGATCGTGACCGTCGGCAGGCCCGAGGCCATGTACTCGAAGATCTTCAGCGGCGACCAGTAGAAGCCGAGGCGGAGCTGGCGCAGTCTCCTCGTGTCGTACGGAGCCGCGCCCACGTCGGCGGAGGCCACCAGCTCCGGCATCTCTTCGTAGGCGAGGCTGCCCAGCCGCCGGCCCCGGTAACCGGCCCCGTCGCTCTCGTGCGGCCCCCCCGCGAGGAGGAAATGGAGGTCGGCGCGGTGAGAGAGGCGCCGAGCCGCCGCCTCCAGCACGGGCACGCCGTGCCACGGGCGGAAGCTGCCGATGAAGAGCACCACGACCGCGCCGGGGGGCACGCCGTGACGCGAGCGGAGATCGGCGCGCCGCCGCGAAGGATGGAACGCGTCGACGTTGGCGCCCCAGCTCACCTTCGCCGTCTTGCTCCGCGCGAACTCGGGGACGATCTCGACGAGCGGCGCCACGAGCGCGGTGGCGGACCGACACAGCCGCTCTCGGCGGCGCCGCAGGGGATGGACGAGGGCGAGGGCATCGAGGGCCGCCTTCAGCGAGCCGGGGTGGTCGACGGCCGGGGAGTTCACCTCGAGCAGCGACGGGATGCCGGCCTTCTCGGCCGCGAGGATGCCCTCGCCCCCGAAGTTGTAGTAGCGCTCCATGAGCGCCTGCGGCTCCACGGAATGGATGATGCGCTCGACGGCGGCGCGGGCCCGGTAGCGAAAGAGCCGATGGCCGGGCCGCCAGGCGACGCGGTGCCAGAGGACCCCGTCGCGCTCCTCGTCGTCGGGGACGCCCGCCGCGCGATGCACGACGGCATGGACCTCGTGGCCCCTCGCGGCGAGGCCGCGCGCCACCTCGAGGACGTGCACGCTGCCGCCCGTGCGTCCGGGGACGTGCTGGTCGGAGGCGACGTAGACGATCCTCATCGTACCGCTCGCTCAGTCAAGCCGGCGGGCCCTCCTGGACCCTGCCTCGCGGGCGCAGGAGGCCGAAGAAGGGGCCGGTGCGTACGCCGCCGAAGAGGACCACGTCGAGCTTCAGCACCCACGTGAGGGCGAGCGCCACCGCCCGCGCGACCCGGCCGGGCGGGCGGCCCGCGAGGGGCCGGGGCGCGTGGCCACGCTCCGCTCCCCGATCGTTGCCGGCCGCGGCCCACTTCCGCCGGGCCTGCTCGTAGAGGCGCAAGCCGAGGTCCTCCACGACGGCCTTGAAGACGACGTTGTAGTAGCGGCGCTCGGCCACCTCCAGCCCGGCCTCGGCACAGAGCGCCTCGAAGTGCTCGTGGCTGCGGATGGCGTTGACGTGGTCGCTCTTGCGCAAGGCCTCGCGCTCGTGGTCGATGAGGCCGGCCCGGCCCAGTCGGCGCGCGACGCGGTTCACGCCGCGCTGGAAGCGGGCGAGGGCCGAGGACTCCATCGCATGCGTGTAGACGAAGAGCCGTCCTCCCGGCCCCACGGTGCGCCGCGCCTCCACGAGCACGTCGAGCAGCCCGGGCTCGTCGAGGTGCTCGAGCACGTCCAGCGAGTACGCGCTCGGGAAGGCGCCCTTGCGGAAGGGAAGCCGCCGGAGGTCGCCCCGCACGAGGTCGACCGTCGCCGCCGCGCCCGCGAGGAAGAAGGGAGCGACGTCGACGCCCGCCGCGCGGGCTCCGTCCCGTCCCGCGTAGAGGGCGAGCTTGCCCGCGCCGCAGCCGAGGTCCAGCACGACCTCTCCGGCGCCGGGCGCGAGCATCCTCCGCATCATGTCCGCCTTGACGCGGGCCGAGAGCACCGGCTCGGCGTCGGTCGTCCCCAGCCGCTCCTGGAACTCGTGGTCGGCGTACTGCGTCACCTCGCCCACCGGCCGCACCGGGGCCAGGTCGGCGTAGCCTTCGTCGCGGCGGAGCGGGTACGACGCGCCGCAGCACGAGCAGGCGAGCACGTCTTTCGCGCGCGCGGGACTGAATCCCCCGCGCGCCTCCAGGCGCACCTTGTCGGGGCCGCCGCACGCGCAGCGAACCCGCCGGGCATAGTCTTCCGCGCACGCCGCGTGACCGGCCGGGGCGGAGCACTGCGCGCACCCGGCGCTCTCCAGGCAGACGGGACACGCGACGCGCTCCAGCAGCGCGGGGGAGATCACGGGCCTTCCCTCACCAGTCGCTCGCGGTCGGTGAAGAAGAGCCACGCCGCCCGAACCAGGTGGCGGGGCACTTCGCTCACCTGGTTGACGGCGACCCGCGGCCACTCGAGGCGCTGCCGGTCCATCAGCCTCAAGCCGAACTGCACCATCAGGCCCACGTTCCACCCCACGAAGAGAACCAGGGCCAGGCCCGCGAGTCGGACTCGCCGAGCGGGGACGGCGGCGAGAAGCGCGGCCAGTCCCCAGGCGAAGATCGGCGTCGACGACACGAAGCGGCGCGAGCCGAAGGCTCCGGCCTGCGTCCAGCTCTCCACCGCACCGTTGATCCAGACCTGGACCAGCAGGGCGAGCGTGAGCAGCACCACCGTTGGGGCACGGCGGCGCCACACGAGGTAGACAAGGCCGGCGGCGGCCACGAGAAGCAGCGGGCTCCAGGCGAAGAGGCCGTGGCCGGGATCGAAGAGGACCTGGAACAGGTGCGGGCTCGACCAGCTCATCTTGCGGGCCACCAGGCGCGAAGGACCAAAGCGCCCGGTGAGCGTGCGGTACGCCAGGAGCTGGGGAGAGAACGCGAGCACCGCCGCGACACCCATGGCCACGCCTCGAACGAGCACCCACGAGATGCGCGTGTTAGCGAGCGCGGATTGCTGCGCGCCTCCACTCCGCGGAGCCGCGCCCGCGGGACCTCGCTGCGCTCGGTCCGCATTTCGCGCGAGCGTTACGAGCAAGCCCGCGGGGATGATGAGGAACAGCCCGTCCTGCTCGCGCACCAGGGCCGCCAGGCCGCCGGCCGCGCCGATCACCGCCCACGGCCACGGCGAAGACTCGGGCCGCGCCGCGGCCCGCAGGCTCAGCCACACGAGCAGCGCCACGGCAAAGACGCCGGGGGCGTGGGAGAAGGCGGGGGCCAGCGTCATGTAGTAGAGCAGCGGCGTCCCCAGCCATAGCGCCGCCACCGAGAGCGTGGCCGCGGGCTCCGGCATGCGGCCGTGGCCGCGCAGCGTGTCGTGGACGAGGAGAAGGCCGGCGAGCCCATAGAGGGCGGAGGCGTAGCAGACCGCGGCGACGTAGGGAAAGGAGAAGCCGTCGGCCGCGACCGCGGCGCCGAACGCGCGCGCGGCGAGCACCCCCGCGTGCGCGAGCAGGTAGAAGGGCGACCACAGAAGCGCGCAGCCCAGGGGAGCGAAGTTGATGTGGCGGCCCGTCTCGGTCTCCCGCCGGTCGAGGAACGTGGCCTTGAATCCCGCCAGACCCTGCGGGTCGGCGGCGTAGAAGCGATCGTACTCGTTGCCGAACTCGACGTCGTGATCGAAGACGAGCGAGCGCAGATACGAAAAATACTCGATCTCGTCCGCCCCGCGGACCCTGGGCGTCACCAGGGGCAACGTGAAGAGGAAGAGCAGGACGAGGGCGCGGCGCCCCGCCCACCACGGCGTCGCGCCGGGAGGGGCCGCGCTCACGCCACCTCCTCGAACAGCTCCCGCAGCGCCCGCGCCCGGGCGTCCCACGAGTATCGCGGCGCCGCGTCCCACGCCGCGCCCGCCAGGCGCCGGGCGAGATCGCCCTCGGCGAGCACGCGGCGCAGCGCGGCGGCGAGCGCGGCGGGGTCTCCCGGAGGCACGAGCAGCGCGTTGTCGCCGTCGCTCAGGACCTCGCGGCTGGAGGGCAGGTCGGAGGCGACGATGGGCCGTCCGGCGGCCATCGCCTCGAAGATCTTCAGCGGAGACGTGTGGCGCTCGGTCATGCCGGCGCGCAGGAAGGGAACGACGACCGCCGCCGCGCGCTCGAGCTCGTGCGCCACGCGCGTTTGCGGCACGAGGCCCGGCATCTCCGTCCGGGGGCCGAGGCCGCGGGCCTCCACGAGGGAGCGGACCCGGCGCGTGTCCGCCTCGCCCTCGATGCCGCCCAGCATCACGAGGCGCGCGCCCGGGACCGCGGCCATGGCTTCCACCAGCACGTCGACGCCCTTCCAGGGATAGAGCTGGCCCGCGTAGAGCACTCGAGGGGGAGTCTCGGCCGCGAGGCCGGGAAAGGCGCGCGCCGACGGCACGTCGCACCCGTTGGGGATGACGCGCACGCCGCGTCGCGCCCCGTGACGCTCGGCGAACGCGTCCCGGATCCCGGCCGTGGTCGCCACGAAGCCGGAGGCCCTCTTCCAGACCCGCTCCTCGCGCCGCGCGATGCGCGCGGCCTTGCCCGCGTCGGCCCTCTCGGACGTGCCGTAGAGCGCGCCCCGCTCGAGGTACATGACCTCTTCGACCGCATGCGCCTCGTAGACGACCCCTCCCCGCCCCGGGGCGGGGAGGCGGAGGAGCAGGTCGGCGAGCTGGAGGTCGCGCGTGAAGACGATGGCGCCGCCCCGCCGCGCGGCGAGGCCGGCCGCCACGGCTCGGGCGAGGAACGAGGCCCTCGGCAGGACGAAGCTTCCCCGGCGATGGAGGACGCCGAGCCGCCGCACCTCGAGGCACGGGTGCGGCGCGACGCCGAAGAGCGCGAGCACCTCGGGGGTGGGTCGCGGGTCGCTTCGGCGCACGACCAGGCGGACGCGGCTTCCCCCGCGGGCGAGGGCGGCCGCCGTCTTCACGATCTGCACGCCGTTCGCGCGCTCGAGGGGAAAGCGGATGTCGGCGAGGATCATGATCCCGCCCGGCTCGCTCACCACGCGGGGCTCACGGCTTCTCCAGCACGCACTGGATGTGGCCTATCATCACGTCCTGCGCCCACGGCGTCGCCTCCATGCGCCGGCGCAGCGGCCCCGGGAGCGCGCGGCGGAAGAAGCCGGTCACGTGGCGGTCCTCGCGCAGGGGGCGGAACCCCGAGCCGCGGATCCACGATGAGAGGCGCCGCACCGTCACCCGCTGCCGGAGGTCGTCCTCCTTCTCCTTTCCCTGCTCGGCGAGGGCGATGAAGGTGTTGGCCTCCTTCTTCTCCTTGAGCGCCCACGGGGCATGGCGGGCCAGGAAACGGAACGCGCGGAACGCGGCCCGCCGGCCGACGAGGATGTGGAGGGGCACGGGCACGAGCAGGCGCGGGAGATGGGCGCCCGCCAGGGAGAGAAACGGCGCGGTCGAGAGGTAGAGCACTCCGCCCCGGCGCAGGACGCGGTGGCACTCGGCGAGGTAGGCCTCCGCCGAGGTGACGTGCTCGATCACCGAATGGCTGAAGACGAGGTCGAAGCTCTCGGCCTCGAACGGCAGGCGCGCACCGTCGCCCTGAACGAAGGCGGCGTTGGCGATCTTCTTCTCCGCGGCCAGCCGCGTGCCCGCCTCGCGGAAACGGGCCTCCAGGTCCAGGCCCACCGCGAAGGCCGATTCCTCCGCCAGCGAGAGCGCGGTCCCCCCGCCCCCGCAGCCGGCGTCGAGGACGCGGCCGCCGAGCCGCGCCCCTCCCCGCTCGAGGGCCTGGATCACCTTCGCGCTGCGCAGGTACTCGAAGACCGCGTAGTCGTACTCGCTGCGAAAGCGGGCGGCGGCGGCGACGGCGATGGCCGCCTCGTCGACCTTCCTCACGTTCCGAGCGCCTCGCGGTAGACGTCGAGATAGCGCTCGGCCACGCCGGCCAGGCGAAAGCGGCCGGCGATGAGGCCGGCGGTCGCGGTGCGAGTCCGGCGCGGCGCGGCGAGAAACGCCAGGATCGCCTCCGCGAGCGCGTCGGGATCGCGCATCGGCACCACCGCCAGGTCGTCGCCGAAGAGGGCGGCCAGCTCCTTTCCTCCGGGGTTGTCGGTGGAGACGACCGGGGTTCCGCTGGCCAGCGCCTCGAGGGCCACGGTCGGCGTCGCCTCGAGGACGGAGGACAGGACGAACAGGTCGGCGGCCGCCTGCAGCTCCGCGACCTCGTCGTTGGGAACGAGACCGAGGAAACGGACCACGCTCCCGAGGCCGAGGCGCGAGGCCCGCGTCCGAAGGTCGCTCTCGGCCTCACCCGCGCCCGCGATGAGGAGCACGGCGTCTTCGCGCCGGCGCCGCACGCGGGCCATCGCCTCCAGCAGCGTCGCCTGGTCGGCCAGGGGATGCAGGCGCTTGACGTTCAGGAGGAGGACGCCGCCCTCGGGCAGCAGGCGCGCGCGGAGCGTGGCCCGCGCCGCCGCGCTCCGCAGCATGAAGGCGTCGGCCACGGGCGGGTAGACGACCGAAGAGCGTCGCAGGGGCACGTCCAGGTCGCGGGCCCGGTCGAGGAGGGCCTGCGAGTAGAAGGTGACGTGGGCGGCGTCGCGGTTGAAGCGGCGGAAGCGGTCGTCCTGGCGATCGTGGTGCCAGATCTCCGT
>Ga0070698_100000680_pt1 | contig 36332 bp, 33 predicted proteins | sample KBSK1502metaG_FD_65477 | JGI IMG/M metagenome (GOLD analysis project Ga0070698, IMG submission 65477) | Corn, switchgrass and miscanthus rhizosphere microbial communities from Kellogg Biological Station, Michigan, USA - KBS K1-50-2 metaG | ecosystem: Host-associated > Plants > Roots >... | reverse complement strand
GCGGAGACCGGCGCGGCCTGGATCTCCTCGAAACCGCGCCGGGCGAAGAAGTCCACCTCGAACGTGAGCACGAAAACCCGCTGCACGCCTATCTCGCGCGCGGCGGCGACCAGCGCGTCGACTATCTGGCGGCCGATCCCGTGTCCACGGCACGAGCCGTCGACCGCCAGCGTGCGGATCTCGGCCAGGTCCTCCCACATCACGTGCAGCGCGCCGCACCCCGCGATCGTCCCGTCCGCCCGCCCGGCCACCAGGAACTCCTGGATGTCCTCGTACAGCGTGACGGTCGCCTTGTCGAGCAGGCGCCCGGATGCCACGTTCGCGTCGATCAGCCGGCGGATGGCCCGCACGTCGCCGGTTCGCGCCCGCCTGACCGTGTAGTCCATTGCCGCACCTTAGTGGAGCGGTACCGCACCTCGGCGGGGCGCCGTGCGCCGCGCTGTTCTGGCGGACGGTGAGCTCTGGCGGACGGTGAGCCAATTTGCGGTGCCGGAATGGTTCGGAAATCGTTATGGATTCGGCGGTTCTGCTTCGCGTCGGGTCCCGGTTCCGTTATTCTCCATCGCTGATATAGGCGATCACCCGCGCCGAGCGGCCGGGTATCGCCGGCCCCGATCCCCGTGGTGCGCAGCCAGCGCTCCCGGACCCAGGACCCGCCTTCCCCGGGGTGATCCTCGGGCCGCGCCCGCCCGGGCGGATGCGGCCCGTGGCCGGGCTGTTCCGGCCCGGATGCCGTCAGCTCACCCGCTGGCCGCAGGAGAGGAGAGTCCGTGGACCGCTCGAGTCGCGGCAGGCACGCCGAGCCGGAGTGGTCACCCGGCACCCGTCCGCACCGGGCCTGGTTCCGGACCGCCGTCGTGACGGCGGCTCTCGCCGCGGCAAGCGTCGTCGTGCCTAGTGATCTGGGCAGCGCCGCGCAGCGGACGCCGCCGCCGAGCCTGAAGTCCCTCATCGCGCAGGCCAAGCTGCTGTCCAGCCAGATCAACGTGCTGAGCGAGCAGTACGACGGGCTGCGCATCCAGCTGTCCCAGGCGCGCGAGGAAGAGCGGACCGCCGCCGCGACCGCGGCCAGGGACGCGAGCCAGCTCGGCGCGGGCCAGGCGCAGGTGGGGCAGCTCGCCGCCGAGAGCTACATGACGGGCAGCGTCGATCCGACGCTGCAGTTCATCTCGAGCACCGACCCGCAGACCGTGGTCGCCCGGGCGGCGATCATCCAGCAGCTCGACCGGCAGAAGGGCGACCAGGTCAGCGCCCTCGCGGCGGCGGAGGACACCGCCCGCCGCGCGCGGCAGGCCGCCGCGCAGCAAGCTGTCGCGGTCAGCGGCCTGGTCAAGCAGATGCAGGCCAAGACCGCCGCGATCCAAGCCAAGATCAATAAACTGAACGGCGCGGCGTTCAAGCAGGCGCTGGCCTCGTTCTCCCGAACCGGCCAGTTCCCGCTGATCTCCGTCCCCGGCGGCAACACGGTCGGCGAGCGAGCGCTGCGCGCCGCCCTGTCCAGGCGCGGGGACCCCTACGTGTGGGGCGCGGCGGGACCGTCAGCCTTCGACTGCTCGGGCCTGGTCGACTGGGCGTACGCCCAGGTGGGGATCCACCTGGCGCACTACACGGGGCTGCAGTGGACCGAGGGCGAGCACATCTCGCGGAGCCAGCTACAGCCCGGTGACCTGGTGTTCTTCTTCCCGGACATCAGCCACGTGGGGATGTACATCGGCAACGGGCTGATGGTGGATGCGCCGGACTTCGGGCAGACCGTCCAGGTGCAGCCGATCTACTGGAGCGCGTTCATCGGGGCTGTCCGCATCGTGGCCTGAGCGGGCGCTACTCGGGCTTGACGAACGGGAACATGATCAGCTCCCGGATGCTCTCCCCAGTGAACATGATGAGCAGCCGGTCGATGCCGAGGCCCATGCCGCCGCTCGGCGGCATGCCGTACTCGAGCGCTCGCAGGAAATCCTCGTCCAGCTGCATCGCCTCGGGATCGCCTTTCGCGGCCAGCAGCGACTGCTCGGTGAGCCTGGCCCGCTGCTCGACCGGGTCGACCAGCTCGGTGTAGCCCGTGCCGAGCTCGGTGCCGAACGCCACGAGGTCCCACCGCTCGGCGAGCCGCGGGTCGTCGCGGTGCCTCCGGGTGAGCGGCGATACCTCCACCGGGAAGTCACGGTAGAACGTCGGCCCGACCGTGCTGGCCTCGACCAGGTGCTCGTACATCTCCAGGACCACCTGGCCGGCGTTCCAGCCGGGCTCGACCGGGATTCCGGCGTCGGCGCACAGCTGGCGCAGCTTGTCCAGCGGCGTGCCGGGCGTGACCTCCACGCCGAGCGCGTCGGAAATCGCGCCGTGCACGGTCTTGGCCGGCCACTCGCCGCCGATGTCGTACTGCGTGCCGTCGGCCCGGTGCAGCACGGTCGTGCCGAGCGCCTCGCGCGCCGCCCGCTGGATGAGCTCCCTGGTCAGGGTCCCGATCGTCTCGTAGTCGCCGTACGCCTCGTAGGCCTCGAGCATGGTGAACTCGGGCGAGTGGGTGGCGTCGATGCCCTCGTTGCGGAAGTTCTTGCTGATCTCGAAGACCTTCTCGACGCCGCCCACGACCAGCCGCTTGAGGTAGAGCTCCAGCGCGATCCGCAGGTAGGCGTCCATCTCGTACGCGTTCACGTGCGTGGTGAACGGGCGGGCGTTCGCGCCCCCGTGCACGGTCTGCAGGATGGGGGTCTCCGCCTCGAGGAACCCGCGTGCGTGCAGATCCTCGCGCAGCGAGCGAAGCACGGCGCTGCGCAGCTCGGCCAGCCGACGCGTCTGCGGGTTGACGATCAGGTCGACGTAGCGCTGCCGGACCCGGGCCTCAGGGTCGGTCAGCCCCTTGTGCTTGTCCGGCAGCGGGCGGAGGCTCTTCGCGGTGATGACGAACCTGTCGGCGAGCACGGACAGCTCGCCGCGGCGCGACGTGACCACTTCGCCGTCGACGCCGACGTGGTCGCCGAGGTCCACGTCGCGCTGCCAGGCGTCCAGCGCATCCTGGCCGGAACGGTCCAGCGAGATCATGACCTGGATCTCGCCGGTGCCATCCCTGATCGTACCGAAGCTCAGCTTGCCGCCGGGGCGCGACAGCATGACCCGGCCGGCAACCGCAACCCGCTCGCCCGTCGCCTCGCCAGGTCCCAGGCCGGCGAACCGGTCGCGCACCTGGCCGATCGTCGCCGTGCGGAGGAAGTCAGGCGGGTAGGGGTCGCCGCCCGCGGCGAGAATCCGGTCCCGCTTGGCCCGGCGCACCCGCATCTGCTCCGGCAGCTCGCTGTCTTGCGTCACCTGCCAGAGGGTACCGGTCACGCCCGGTCGCGGGCACCGCGGTTTCGCGCGGCTCGCGCCGGCTGCGCGCTGGGGCTGCCCGTCAGGGATCCTCGGTGTTTCGCTCGTAGACGAGCCGGAGCCCGATCAGCGTAAGCCACGGCTCGTAGGAGTCGACGACGGTCACTTCGTCCAGCAGCAGCGGGGCCAGGCCGCCGGTGGCGATGACGGTCACCGAGTCGGGATCGTCCTGCGCGAGCTCGCGGGTGATCCTGGCCACGATCCCGTCGACCTGGCCAGCGAACCCGTAGATGATGCCCGACTGCAGCGACTCGACGGTGTTCCGGCCGATGACCCGCTGCGGCCTGGTCAGCTCCACCTTGAGCAGCTGGGCCGCGCGCCGGGACAGGGCGTCGACGGAGATCTCGATGCCGGGCGCGAGCGCCCCGCCGATGAACTCACCGTTGGCGCTGATCACGTCGAAGTTCGTCGAGGTGCCGAAGTCAACCACGATCGCCGGGCCGCCGTAGAGGTGGACGGCCGCGAGCGCGTTCATGATCCGGTCGCTGCCGACCTCCTTGGGGTTGTCCACCCGGACCGGCACGCCGGTCTTCACCCCGGGCTCCACGATGACCGCTGGCACGTCCCCGTAGTAGCGGCGGCACATCTCCCGCATCTCGTGCAGCACCGACGGCACCGTGGAGCACAGCGCGATCCCAGTGACGTCTGCGTCCTTGACGCGCGCGCTCTGCCCGAGCAGGCCCTGCAAGACCACGGCGATCTCGTCCGCGGTGCGGTCCGGGACGGTGGCGATCCGCCAGTCCTCGATGACCTCGGTGCCGTCGAACACCCCGAGCACGGTGTTGGTGTTCCCGACGTCGATCGTGAGCAGCATGGCGTCAGCCTTCCCCGCGCAGGGTCAGCGGAACGTTGTCGATCAGGCGGGTGCTCCCGGCTCTGGCGGCGATCGCCAGCAGCGCCGGGCCCGTGTGCTGCCGGCTGACCACGGCGAAGGTCCGCGGGTGGACCAGGCTGAGATAGTCGACTACCAGCGGGCGCCCGCCGGCCGCGCCGCGGTCCAGCACCTCGCGCGCCGCGGCCAGGATCGCGTCAGGACCGCCGGCCGCGGCGTCCCGGCCAGCCGCCAGCGCGGCGGGGATCGCCAGCGCGGCCGCCCGGTCTTCGGCGGACAGGTAGTCGTTCCGGCTCGAGGTGGCCAGGCCGTCCGGATCCCGGACGGTGGGCACCGCCTCGATCCGCACGCCAAGGTCAAGGTCGGCGACCATCTGCCTGATGAGCGCGAGCTGCTGCGCGTCCTTGCACCCGAACACCGCGATCTCGGGCCGGACCAGCTGGAACAGCTTCAGCACGACGGTCAGCACGCCGCCGAAGAACCCGGGGCGGAATTCGCCCTCAAGCACCCGCCCGGCCGGGCCCGGATCCACGGTGACGCGCGGTGGGTGCGGGTACACCTGCTGCTGGTCCGGCGCGAAGACGGCCGTGACGCCCTCAGCTTCGGCGGCCTTCAGGTCGGCGTCCAGCGGCCGCGGGTAGCGGTCGAAGTCCTCTGCCGGACCGAACTGCAGCGGGTTCACGAACACCGACGCCACCACGCTGCCGTCCGCCACCGCGAGCTCACGGGCCCGCCGCAGCAGCGCCCGGTGCCCGTCGTGCAGCGCTCCCATCGTGGGCACGAGCACGACCGGGGCGGCCAGCCCGCGGCGCAGGCCGGCGAGCTCGGCCCTGGTGCGCGCCACCAGCAGGCTCATCGGGGCCCGCCGCGATCATCGGGCGAGTCCGGTGGCTCGTGCGGCCCGCCCGGAGCGCCGGGGCCGCCTGGAGCGCCGGGGCCGGCAAGCACGTCCAGCAGCCGCCGCGCGTCCGACGGCGCGAGCAGGCCAGCGGCGAGCGCGCGGCCGGCGGTCAGCCGGGCCAGAGCCAGGTACGCGGCCTGCGCCCGCGGCGAGGCCTTGCCCAGCACCTCGACGTGCCGGGCCACGGTCTCGGCGTCGCCCCGCGCGACCGGCCCGGTCAGGCCGGCGTCGCCCAGCCGCAGCGCGTTGTCGAGCGCGGCGTACAGCAGCGGGCTGAGCATCCGTCCCGGGTCGCCGACCCCGACGGAGCGGAGCAGATCCGCCGACTCCGCGACCAGCGCGACGAGGTGGTTGGCGGCGCTGGCCAGCGCGGCGTGATACAGCCCCCGGTCCTCCTCGGCGATCATGACCGGCTCCCCGCCCATCTCGATCACCAGCGCCTCAGCCACCAGCCGCAGCTGGTCGGGCGCCGTGACGCCGAAGCAGACGCCCTCCAGTCGCGCGATGTCGTCCGGCCGGCCGGTGAACGTCATCACCGGGTGCAGCGCGAGCGGCAGCGCCCCGCGGCGGACGGCGGGCTCGAGCACCCCGAGGCCGTACCGGCCGCTGGTGTGCACGAGCAGCCGGCCCGCCAGCTCCGCGCCGGTCGCGGCCAGCCCCGCGACCAGGCCGGGGAGGGCGTCGTCGGGCACGGTGAGCAAGACGAGCTCGGCCTGGGCCATCACCTCGTGCGGTTCGGCGAGCGGCACCCCGGGCAGCCTGCTGCGGGCCCGGCTCACGGAGGCTTCGGAAACCGCCGAGGCGGCGACCACGGTGTGCCCGGCGCGGGCCAGGACGGCGCCGAGTACGGAACCAACCCGGCCGGTGCCGACCACCCCGATCCTGAGCCTGGCGGGATGCGGGCGTGCCTGCGCCGTGGCGCGGCCCGCGTTCACGTCGGATTCCATTCGTTCCAGTCCTTCCGGTACCGGACGAGCGCGATCAGCATACCCAACCGGCACAGCCAGTCCCTGCACGCTGCCGCGGTGCCGCGCTGCCGCGGCGGCTGGTGGCTCGGCGCAGGCGTCAGCCGCCACCGCGGGTGGTGTCGCGCTCGTCCGGGGACTTGGGCACGCGGCAGGACCGTTCCAGGTAGAGGGCGCCGGCGACCAGGGCGATCGCGCCGACGAACGTCCCGGCCGCGGAGAACACGTCACCGCGCGGGATCGGCTTGTTCAGCGATCCGGCCAGGTAGATCACGAATCCGGCGGCGAGGCCGGCGATGACCGCCGCAGCGTGCGCGCTCGCCTTGGCGAGCGCGGCCGTGCGGGCGATCGTGATCGGCGGCAGCGGCCGCAGCCGCGACCCGCTGGCCCCGTTCTGCGCCGCCCGGTCCCGCCCGGCCAGCCTGGCCCGCAGCCCGCGGCCGGCCCAGGCTTCCGCGGCGGCGAGGATCAGCAGGGTCGGCACCGGCGTCCACGGCAGCGGCGCCAGGCTGGCGTAGACGTGCCGCAGCAGCAGCCACACCACCAGGGCGCTCGCCACCCCCAGGGTGACAAGCCAGCGGGTCTGCGTCGGGGTCATGCCGGCGGCTGCAGCCCGCTGTCGCGGGCCCGCCGTACCCCGTCCAGGCCGACGGCCGTGAGCAGCTCGTCCACCCGGCCGCGCCCGGGAATCTCGGCGTCCGGCTCGATGTCGTGCCACGGCGCGAGCACGAAGGCGCGCTCGTGCGCCCGCGGATGCGGCAGCGTGAGCCCGGGATCGTCACTGATCTCATCGCCGCAGACGATGAGGTCGACGTCGAGCGTGCGCGGTCCCCAGGTGACCTCCCGCACGCGCCCGAATGCCTCCTCCACGCCGTGCGCGCGGTCCAGGATCGCCCGGCTGGGCAGCGCGGTGTCCGCGGTGATCACGGCGTTGAGGTAGTCGGGCTGCTCCGGGCCGCCGACCGGCGCGGTCTCGTAGACCGGCGACGCGGCGCGGAAGTCGAGGCCGAGCGCGTCGAACAGCGCGTCGACCGCGCCCTGCAGGTTCTCCAGCCGGCTGCCCAGGTTGCTGCCCAGCGCCAGCACGACGCGGCGTCGCGCCGGCGCCGCCGGCGCGGTCACGTCTTGCGCCGCTGGATGGTGACGGTGACGTCGTCGAACGCCTGGGGCAGCGGCGCGTGCGGCTTGTGAACGGTGATCTCGACCTCCAGTACGACGGGCTCGGCCAGGCAGACGCCGGCCAGCCGGTCGGCCAGCGTCTCGATCAGCCGCACCGGCTCTCCGGCGACGACGGCGGCCAGCCGCGCGGTCAGCTGGCCGTAGTCGACGGTAAGGGACAGGTCGTCGCCGGCGGCGGCCGGACGGGTGTCGAGGCCCAGCACCGCGTCGATGACATAGTCCTGGCCCTCGCTGCGCTCGTGGTCGTGGACGCCGTGCCTGCCGTGCACCCGCAGCCCGTGCAGGCCGACGCGGTCCAGGCTCATCCGGGCGCCAGGGACGCGGCGCGCCAGGCCATGCCGATACGGACCGCGTCCACGTTGTCCGGGACCTCGTGCACCCGGACCCCCCACGCGCCGGCCGCGGCGGCGAGCGCGGTCACCGCCACGGTCGCGGCGTCGCTGCCGGTGAACGACCGGGGGGTGCCGTCGGGCCCGGCGAGCAGCTTGCCGAGGAAGCTCTTGCGCGAGGCTCCGACCAGGACCGGGAAGCGCCGGCCGCCGCCGAGCGCGGCGATCTCGTCGAGCCGTGTGAGCAGCGCCCAGTTGTGCGCGGGACGCTTGGCGAAGCCCAGCCCCGGATCCAGGATGATCCGGTCCGGGTCCACCCCCTCGGCGACGACGGTGTCGACGCGGCGCCGCAGCTCGTCGCGTACCTCGGCCACCACGTCGCCGTAGACCGCCCGCTGCATCATGTCGTGGCTGTGTCCCCGCCAGTGCATCACGACGTACGCCACCCCGGACTTCGCGACCAGCCGCGGCATCTGCGGGTCGGCGAGCCCGCCGCTCACGTCGTTGACCAGGCACGCCCCGGCCGTCAGCGCGGCCTCGGCGACCCGGGTGCGCATCGTGTCCACGCTCACCCGCACGCCGGCCGCGGCCAGCGCGCTGATCACCGGGATGACCCGGCGCAGTTCCTCGGCGTCCGACACCCGCTGCGCTCCCGGCCGGGTGGACTCACCGCCCACGTCCACCAGGTCGGCGCCCTGCGCGGCGAGCTCCAGCCCGCGGCCGATCGCCGCGTCGGTGCCGAACCACGCGCCGCCGTCGGAGAACGAGTCAGGGGTGACGTTCACCACGCCCATCACCAGGCAGCGGCCCGCGCCGGCCACGCCGGGCAGCGGGCCCGGCCGGTCGTCCGGGCCGCCGCCCGCCGGGTGTCCGCTCATCCCGCCAGCCTATGTGCCGCGGCGGCACGGTGGCGGTCGTCAGCCCGGCTCGGGGCAGCAGCGCGGCGGGCGTCAGGCCGCGCGGGGCGGGCGGGCGCGCGCACGGCGGCGCAGCCACCGCCGCAGCTTGCCGAGGCCCAACTTGCGCGCGATCCGGCGCAGCTCGAGCCGCGGCCAGACGAGGAACGCCTCCGCCTCGAGCGCGGCCACCGCGATCCGCGGCGCGTCCCTGGTGCTGGGGAAGACGAAGAACCGCGGCTGCCAGACCGGGCAGAACTTGGCGTTGAACTTGTACAGCGACTCGATCTGGAACCAGCGGGAGGCGAAGACCAGCAGGGAGCGCCACGCCTTCAGCACCGGGCCAGCGCCGATCCGCTCGCCGCGCTCGAGCGCGGCGCGGAACACCGCGAAGTTGAGCGACAGCCGCTTGACGCCGAGAGACGGCGCCGCCTTGATCGCCTCCACGATGAGGAAGTCGTTGAGGCCCGGCTGTGACGACCTGTCCCGCCGCATCAGGTCCAGCGACAGCCCGTCGCTGCCCCAGGGAACGAAGTGCAGCAGCGCCCGCAGCGCGCCGTTCTCGGTGGCGGTCGCCACCACGCAGTCCTCATCCCCGGGCCCGCCGACCCGGCCGAGCGCCATGGAGAATCCTCGCTCGGTGGGGCTGCCCCGCCAGGAGCCGGCCTGCCGGACCAGGTCCTCGATCTCCTGCCTGGGCACGTCGGCCAGCCGGCGCACCTGCGCCTCGTAGCCCTGCCTGGCGACGCGCGACACCATCTGCCGCACGTTGCGCATCTGCCGCCCCTCGAGGCTGAAATCGGCCACCCCGACGAACGCCTCGTCGCCGAGTTCCAGCGCGGTCATGCAGCCCTTGCGGCACCACACCTCGGCGCCCAGCTCGCTGCAGCCCATGACGGCCGGGATCCACGCGTGGCCCGCCGCCTCGTCCAGGAACGCGCTGATCGCGCCCGGCCACGCCTCCGGGTCGCCGATCGGATCGCCGCTGGCCAGCATCACGCCGGAGACCACCCGGTAGCAGATGCAGGACTTCCCGGTCGGCGACCACACGACGTTCTTGTCGTCGCGCAGCGCGAAGTAACCGAGCGAGTCCCGCTCGCCGTGCCTGCACAGCAGGTCCCGGATCCGGGCCGCGTCCTGCTTGCCCAGCCTGGCCTTGCGCCGGGCCGGCCGCAGGAACAGGTACGCGGTCACGACGAGCGTGAACAGGCCGAGCGCGGTGGTCAGCACGTCGAACAGGTCGCCGCGGCTCTCCGGCACGAACTGCACCGGGCCGGAGAACCCGACCAGCCCGTAGAGGACGTGCTGCAGCCGCGCTGCGAAGGAGTAGTCCCGGGCGAGCCCGCGGGCCAGCAGGATGTACCCCAGGCCGATGGCCACGTCCGCCACCGCGAGCGCGCAGAACACCCACAGCGCCTGCCACCTGGTCCTGGGGTCGGTTCGGGCGTAGAAGTGGTTCCTGAACACCAGCAGCGCGACGAGCGTGAAGAAGGACACCACCGCCAGCCACACGTGCAGCCCGCGCACCAGGTGAATCACGATGTCAAAGGTGAGCAGCACGACCACGGCCTGCCAGGCCCGGCGCTTGCGGCGCCGGAGCCCGTGCGAGAGCATCAGCAGCAGCAGGCCGATGATCACGACGGCTGTGCCGGCGACCGCCGTGCCGGTGGGGAGCACCGTGCCGGGTACCGCGGCGGTGATGCGGTGCATCGACCGGAGCCTGTCCTGCCACTGCGGCAGGATGATCGAGATGATGTCGCTCAGCCCGATGATCATGCAGATCAGCCCGGCCGCGCGGGGGACGATGGGGCGAAGGTTCCGCCGGTCGGCGCCGTGCCGCTCCAGGCCCCGCCAGAACGCCGGAACCCCAGGTCCGGCGGACGACCCGGCCTGCCTCGGCTTCTCGCCGGTGAGCGTCATACCGGGCGCGTACTCGCCGACGTCAGCTGAGTCGTTTTCCTTCATCTCAGTATCCGTCAGCCCCCGGAGCGCGAACCATCAGCGTACTGGCCACAAACACCCGCCGCACGCAAACCCCATTAATATCAGCATGCGGCATGACCAGTGATTGACGTGTAACCGAAGAGTCAGCGTTTCGCACTGAAACAGCCAATTCGGTGCTCCTCCCGGGGGCCCCGGTACACGCCGGACAAGGTTGCGACTACCCGGAAGAGCGCAGCGCACGCCGTAGCCAGGTCAGCGCAGTCGCCGGCCGGCTCAGCGCCGGCCGTACAGCAGGCTCATCGCCTCCGCGCGGGTGCTGTCGGAATCGCGGAAGATCCCGCGGACGGCGGACGTGAGAGTCCGCGCGCCGGGCTTGCGCACCCCCCGCATCGTCATGCACAAGTGCTCCGCCTCGACCACCACGATAACGCCTCTGGGCTCCAGGGTGGTCATCAGCGCGTCCGCCACCTGGCTGGTCATTCGCTCCTGCACCTGCGGGCGCCGGGCGTAGACGTCGATAAGCCTGGCGAGCTTGGAAAGGCCGGTGATCTGGCCCTTTTCGTTCGGGATATACCCGATATGCGCCACCCCGATGAACGGGACAAGGTGGTGCTCACAGGTCCCGTATACCTCGATGTCGCGCACCAGCACCATCTCGTCGTGGTCCGCGTCGAAAACGGTGCTGAGCACCTCCTCCGGGCGCTGCCGCATCCCGGAGAACTGCTCGGCGTAGGCGCGCGCGACCCGGCGAGGGGTGTCGCGCAGCCCGTCCCGGTCCGGATCCTCGCCGATGGCGAACAGGATCTCGCGGACCGCGCGCTCGATCCTGGCGTGATCGATGGCTGCCGCCGGGGCGCCGGCCGCCCCGGCGGGCCGGTCCGCGGTCATGACCGCGGACCCATCGGGGACGTCATCTGTCTTCGCTGCCCGCCGCCTCATCCTGGCCGACCCCGGAGAGCCCGGCGGCCGGGCCCGCCTGCCCGTTGGGGCCGGCGCTGAACCCGTTGGAGCCGTCCAGGCTGGCGTCGCTCGCCGCGGTCAGCGCTAGCTCCTTCCGCGTGAGCACCGGCGGGCGGTCCGACGGGAGCCGCTTGCCGTACCCGGTGTAGGTGCCGCGGATGGGCCGCTTCTGTACCGGTTCGAAGATCTTGACCACGGCCTGCCGGGATAGGGTTTCCTTCTCCATCAGCTCGAGCACCAGGTGGTCGAGGACGTCGCGGTACTGGACCAGGATCTCCCAGGCCTCGTCGTGCGCGGACTCGATGAGCCTGCGGACCTCGTCGTCGATGGCCGACGCGATTTCCTCGGAATAATCCCTGGCGTGCCCCATGTCCCTACCTAGGAACGGCTCACCGTCCCCGGTGCCGAACTTGCGCGCGCCGAGCCGCTCGCTCATGCCGTACTCGGTGACCATGCCCCGGGCGATCTGGGACGCCTTCTCGATGTCGTTGGCGGCCCCAGTGGTGGGCTCGTGGAAGACGAGCTCCTCGGCAGCCCGGCCGCCGAGGAGCATCGCGAGCTGATCCATCATCTCGGCGCGGGTGACCAGGAACTTGTCCTCGGTCGGCGCGGCCGCGGTGTAACCCAGCGCCCGGCCGCGCGGGATGATCGTGATCTTGTGCACGGGATCCGCGTTCGGCAGCGCGTGCCCCACGAGGGCGTGCCCGCCCTCGTGGTAGGCGATGAGCTTGCGCTCCTTCTCAGACAGGATGGCGCTCTTGCGCTCCGGGCCCGCCATCACCCGGTCGATGGCCTCCTCGAGCGCGGCCATGGTGATCTGGGTGGCGTTGGCGCGCGCGGTGAGCAGGGCCCCCTCGTTGATCACATTGGCCAGGTCGGCGCCGGTGAAGCCCGGCGTGCGGCGCGCGATCACGTCGAGCTCCACGTCGGGCGCGAACGGCTTGCCGCGCGCGTGCACCCGCAGGATCCCCCGCCGCCCGGTCAGGTCGGGCTGCGGCACCATGATCTGGCGGTCGAACCGGCCCGGGCGCAGCAGCGCCGGGTCCAGGATGTCCGGCCGGTTCGTGGCGGCGATCACGATGACCCCGCCCTTGGTGTCGAACCCGTCGAGCTCGACAAGCATCTGGTTGAGTGTCTGCTCGCGCTCGTCGTGGCCGCCGCCAAGGCCGGCGCCGCGGTGGCGGCCGACCGCGTCGATCTCATCCACGAAGACGATGGCCGGCGCGTTGGCCTTGGCCTGCTCGAACAGGTCGCGCACCCGGGACGCGCCGACGCCGACGAACATCTCGACGAAGTCGGACCCGGAGATCGAGTAGAACGGCACGCCCGCCTCGCCAGCCACGGCGCGGGCGAGCAGCGTCTTGCCCGTCCCGGGCGGCCCGTACAGCAGCACGCCCTTGGGGATCTTCGCGCCGATAGCCTGGAACTTGGCCGGGTTCTGCAGGAACTCCTTGATCTCCTGGAGCTCCTCGATGGGCTCATCGGCCCCGGCGACGTCGGCGAACGTGGTCTTCGGCGTGTCCTTGGTGATGAGCTTCGCCTTGGACTTGCCGAAGTTCATCACGCGCGAGCCGCCGCCCTGCATCTGGTTGAGGATGAACAGCAGGAACAGGAAGATCAGGATCCACGGCAGGAAGCCGCCGATCAGGGACAGCAACGTGGTGCCGCTGGGGTTCTGCACGTTGTAGCCGCCGCGCAGCTTGCCCTGGCGAACCTGGGACTGCAACTGCTGCTGGATCACCTGGCCTTGGTTGCCCACCCAGGACGCCTGGTACTTGGCCCCGGACAGGGTGGTGATCTCGATCGTGTTGCTCTTGTCGATCAGCTGGGCGCTGCGCACCTGACCCTGGTTGATGAGCGAGACAACCTGAGAGGTGTTGACCGACTTGTAGCCGCCGCCCGCGCTCGCGTATTCGAAGACCGCGATCACCACGACCAGCGTGACAAGAACCGCCAGGAATGGCCCGCGGAAGTATCGCTTCAGATCCATCGACGAACGACCCTGCCCGCTAGGGGTACCCGGGGTCGGACCCTCCCGACTAGCATCAGGTCCCGCCGACCGCCGGCGGGACTACCTTGCGGTCCCAGCGCCATGCCCGGCTTCCCTCTCGTTCCGGCTGTGATGCGGGGATACTCGACGGTACACCGCACCAGCAGCAGCCGACACCAGGGAGCACCGCTTCACCGGTGGTGGCAGACCTTCTCTGCACGTCAACGTTTCTCATCACGCAATGTGTTCCCCGTGCCCCCGTATACGTGCGGCGCGAGCGTCCCGATGAACGGGAGATTCCGGTACCTTTCGGCGTAGTCGAGCCCGTAGCCGATGACGAATTCGTCGGCGATGTCGAATCCCACGTATCCGACCGGGACGTCCATCTGCGCCGCGCCGGGCTTGCGCAGCATCACGCACACGTCCACTGAGGTGGGACCGCGGGAGCGGAGGTTGCCGACCAGCCAGGACAGCGTCAGGCCGGAATCGATGATGTCCTCGACGACCAGCACGTGGCGGCCGGTGATATCGGTGTCAAGGTCCTTGAGGATGCGCACCACGCCGGACGATTTAGTTCCCGAGCCATAGGACGAAACGGCCATCCAGTCCATCTGCACCTGCGAATGCATGGCCCGGGCCAGGTCGGCCATCACCATCACGGCGCCCTTGAGCACGCCGACCAGGAGCAGTTCGCGGCCGGCGTAATCGGCGTCGATCTGCGCTGCCAGCTCTGCGACGCGCGCCTGCAGCCGCTCCGGGGTGATCAGCACCTCCTTCAGGTCGGCTCCCATGTCGCTCGCGTCCATCCGCGCCCTCCGTGGTCGGGGTGCCGGGCCGCAGTTCGGTGGCCTGGCCGCCGGTGCTGAACCGCAGCTTCCCACACTGGCGGATCCCCCGTACCCCGCCGGGCAGGTCGACCCAGCGCTGCCCGTGCCACCCGGTGAGCAGCTGGTCGAGGCTGGCGACGTGCCGCGCCGACAGCGAGCCCTGTGGGCAGCCCGCCGCGATCGCGGCGGCGCGGAGCACCCTGGTGCGCAGCGCGGCGGGCAGCGCCGCGAGGGTGTCGGCGCTGACCGGCGAGCCTGGCGGCGCCAGCCGTTCGGATGCCTGCTTGGCCAGCTCATCGAGCGCGTCCGCGTCAGCGCGGAGCTGCCCCGCGGTGCGCGCCAGCGCCTCGGCGACGCCGGGTCCGAGCGCGGCCTCCAGGGCAGGCAGCGCGTGATGACGGACCCGCGCCCTCGCGTACCTGCTGTCGGCGTTGTGCGGGTCCTCCCAGGCCCGCAGGCCCAGCGCCGCGCACGCCGCCCTCGTCCTGTCCCGGCCGATGGCCAGGAACGGCCTGCGGTACGCGCCGGACCGCCCGGGCATGCCGGCCAGGGACCGGCCGCCGGACCCGCGGGCCAGCCCGAGGAGCACCGTCTCGGCCTGGTCGTCGAGGGTGTGGCCGAGCAGCACGGCCGCGGCTCCTGCCTGCTCGCAGCGGTCACCGAGCGCCCGGTACCTGGCGGCCCGCGCCGCCGCCTCCGGGCCGCCCGGCCCGGCCACGGTGACCGTGATCACGTCCGCCGGGGCGAGGCCGAGGCCGGCCAGCTGCGCCGCGACCCGCGCCGCCTGCTCCGCCGACCCGGGCTGCAGCCGGTGGTCCACGGTGACGCCGCCGGCCCGCAGCCCCTGCCGCGGCGCCACGAACGCGAGCGCGGCCGCGAGCGCGAGGGAGTCGGCCCCGCCCGAGCACGCCGCCAGGACGAGATCACCCGGCCGGAGGTCATCCAGGCACTGCCGAACGGCTGCGCGCAGCTCCGCCACGGCCGGGTGCGGGCCCATCGTGGCTAGCCGTCGGAGGCCGCGCGGCCGTACAGCTCGCCGCGGCCGGCGGAACGACCGTCGGCCACCCGCTCCAGCCACGCCCGCGGGTCGCCCAGCTCGGCCTTGGTCGGCAGCGTCTGCGGCGAGGTCCAGACCTTGTTGAAGACGGCCATGCCGGCCTCGTCCACAACCGTCCGGACGAACGTGGAGCCCTGTGCGTACTGCTTCATCTTCAGGTCGATGCCCAGGATGCGCCGGATCGCCTTCTCCATCCGGCCCGCCGTGCCGCGGCGCGCGTTGAAGCGCTCCCTGATCTCGGCGACCGACGGCACCACGCGCGGTCCCACCGCGTCCATCACGTAGTCGCCGTGGCCCTCCACCAGCGTCATCACGCACGTGAGCCGGTCGAGGATCTCGCGCTGCCGGGGCGTCTGGATGGCCTCGATCAGGCTCTCGCTGTCGTCGGCGCCGCGGACCGCGCCCGCCACCGCGTCCGCGGCCGCGCGCAGCCGCTTGAGTATCGCGGCCGGATCCAGCTCCGAGGCGAGCAGGAAGTCGGTCATCTGCTCCTGGACGTACCCGCGCAGCCAGGGCACGGCGGTGAACTGGGTGCGGTGCGTCTCCTCGTGCAGGCACACCCAGCGGCGGAAGTCGTGCGGGTCGACGCCGAGCTCCCGCTCCACCATGACGATGTTGGGCGCGACGAGCGTGAGCCGCCCGGCGGGCGCGGCGCCGTCGGCGAGCGTGTCGTCGGGCGGCAGGAAGAGCTCGTACTGGCCGAGCACCCGGCTGGCGAGGTAGGCGAGGATCAGCCCGGCCTGCATGCCGGTCATCCGGGATCCGACCGCGGTGACGACCGACCCGGCGGCCGGCACCGAGCCGCGCTCGGCCAGCCGGGTGACCAACGGCTCGAGGACGACGCGGAACCCGTCGATGTTGGCGCGGATCCAGCCGGGCCGGTCCACCACGGCCACCTGGCCGGCCGCCTCCGGGCTGCGCAGCCCGGTCAGCTCGCGCACCGGCTCCCGGACGGCGTCGGCCAGGTCGCGGAGCTCGTTGACCGCTCGCCTGGCCTCGGTCATGCTGATCTGCGGCCCGGGGCGAACCCACCGCGTTCCGGTGGCGACGGCCACGTCCCAGTCGATCATCTGCGGGCTGCTCATCCCCCCACCGTATGTCCCGCGCGGGCGTGGCCGGGCGCCGACGTCCGCGCTCACCCGCAGCCGCAGCCCGCCAGCGCGGCCGCCAGCTTGCCGATCAGGCCCGCGGCCTGCGGCAAGACCTTGACCGACGGGACCCGGTCGGCCATGAACGCGAAGGCCAGCACGGTGCCGGCGCGGTCGTCGACGAGGCCGGCCAGGCTGACCACGGTGTCCAGGTTGCCGGTTTTGGCCCGGATGACGCCTCGGGCCACCGCCGCCAGGTCGCCGAACACGCTCCCCCCCACGGTCAGCGTCCCGGAGAAGCCGGCCACCGGCAGGCCGGTGATCGCGGCGCGAAGCCCGGGATGGCCGGCCGCCGAATCGGTGCTGACCAGGCGGAACAGCGTGAGCGCGGGGATCTGGTCCAGCGGGGACAGGCCGCTGCCGTCCACCAGGCGCATCCCGGTCCCGGCGCCGAGCCGCCGCAGTACGGTCATCACGGCGCCCGCTGCCCTGCCGAACGAGGCGGGCGCGCCGGCGGCCAGCGCTACGTGCCTGGCCAGGTTCTCGGCGATCACGTTGTTGCTCTCGGTGAGCATCTGCTCGACGATCGCGGCGAGCGGAGGCGAGGCGGCCGCCGCGATCTGCCGGGCCGCGCGGGAGGCCCTGCCGGGGGCGGCCGGGCCGATGATCCGGATGCCGTCGCCGGCCAGGAAGCGGGCGAACGCGGCGGCCGCGTCGGCGGCCGGGGCGAGCGAGCGCGGCCGCAGGTTGCCCGGGTCGTCGGCGTCCTCCGGCCGGCCGTCCGGCAGCAGCCGGCCCTGGTCCACCTCGAGCGGGCTGATCGGGGTGACGTTGCCGGTGGTCACGTAGCTCGCGGTCCAGCCCGGCGCCATTCCCGGCCCGGTGTACAGGGAGGTGTCGTAGCCGAGCCGGACCGTCGTGTGGTGCTGCGCCGCCAGCGCCCGGGCGGTGGCCGCGGCCAGCGCCTGCAGCGTGGCCGGGTGAGGGTAGTCGCCGGCCGGGGGGCGGCCCGCCGCGAGGGTCGGGTCGCCGCCGCCCACCAGGACGATCCGGAGCGGCGTGCGGCCGGCGGCGCGCCCCGGCGGGGTGTCCGCCACGACCCGCGTGGTGAACCGGGCGCCTGGGCCGAGCACGTCGAGCGCGGCCGTCGCCGTGGCGAGCTTTGCGGTGGAGGCCGGCTCGGCGGGCGAGCCCGCGTTGTCGGCGAACAGTACCTTCCCGGTGGCCGGGTCGCCGACGACCGCCGACACGTGTGGCCCTAGCGGGGCGCGCGCGAGCAGGCCGGACAGCGCGGCCGACAGGCCGGCCCGGCTGGGCAGCGGGCCGCCGGCGCCCGCCCCGGCGAGCAGCGCGGCGGGCCGGACGGCGGGCCGGACGGACACCGTGCGGATCTTCCACAGGTCGAGGCGCGCCGGAAGCAGCCCGGCGAGCGCGCCGCCGGCCCCGATCGTCAGCACGTTGAGCAGGGCCAGCGCGGCCAGCGCCGTCAGCCGTGCGCGGCGGCGTCCGGCGCGACGGCCTGCCGCGCCGCGGTCGGGCGACTGGGCCACCACGCTTCCCCCTTCGCGAGAACGCCGGCTTCTTGTATACGCCCGGACACCCCGCGCACGCGCCCGGACGCGGCACGACGCGGACCATTAGGCTGTGTCCACCAGATCCTGGCCCGCCGCGATTCCGGCCTGCCGCGCACGGAGGGGACGACACGCATGGACTTCGACGTGGTCATCGAGATCCCCAAGGGTCAGCGCAACAAGTACGAGATGGACCACGAGAGCGGCCGGATCCGGCTGGACCGCATGCTGTTCACGTCGACCCGGTACCCGGCGGACTACGGCTTCATCGAGGACACCCTGGCCGACGACGGCGACCCGCTGGACGCGCTGGTGATCCTGGAGGAGCCCACCTTCCCTGGCTGCCTGATCAAGTGCCGGGCGATCGGCATGTTCCGGATGCGGGACGAGATGGGCCTGGACGACAAGGTGCTCTGCGTGCCCGCCACCGACCCGCGGATGGATTGGCTGCAGGACATCAGCAACGTCCCGGAGTTCGACCGGCTGGAGATCCAGCACTTCTTCGAGGTCTACAAGGAACTCGAGCCGGGCAAGTCCGTGACGGGCGGCGAGTGGGCCTCGCGCGCGGGCGCCGAGGAGGCGATCGCGGCCGCCCGCGAGCGCGCGGCCGCGGCCGGGTACTGACGCTTTTGCCCCGGAAGCTTGCGGCAAGGTACGGTGTTAGCACGTTAGGCACCTCGTTCGGTGAGGCGTCGACGCGAACACAGGCCACTGATCCCACGACGTCGAGAGACGCCCAGGGTCAGGACAGGTTTCCCCGGGCTAAGGGGTGACCCGAAGTGGCTGCGCCTGGGCGAGTCCGCCCGCGCTACGTCGCGTCGTGCCAAAGCTCTGACGAGTAGGGGTGTCCCGGCTCGGCCGGAATCCTCCTGCGTGCCAGTCGGCTGGCACCACCGTGGCAGCCGCGACCGACACCCTCGCGTGTCATGACCGGAGGAGGCGAGAGATGGATAGACCGGGTCATCATCGGCCCCGCTCCAGCACGTTCTCGTTCTCTTCCGGCACGCGGTAACCGCCCGCACTGCGCGAGCCCTCTCCCGGCATGACCGCCGCTGCGCGTGAGCGCAGCGTGGACGGATGCCGCGTGCCTCCGCGATGCCCCGGCCGGGCAGAGGGAGGTAATCGAAATGACCACCACGACAACGCAGGTCCGCACCGCGGCGCTCGACTCCGACCACGTCGGCGACATCCGCGGCGCCCTGGGCACCATCCGGCTGGACGACAGCTCCCCCCGGCGCGGCCTGTCAGCGAGCCTCCGGACGCTGCTGGCGATCGTCGGCCCCGGGCTGATCGTGATGGTGGGCGACAACGACGCCGGCGCGTTCGCGACCTACGGCCAGGCCGGGCAGAACTACGGCACCCGCCTGCTGTGGACGCTGCTGCTGCTGGTGCCGGTGCTGTACGTCAACCAGGAGATGGTGCTGCGGCTCGGCGCGGTGACCGGCGTCGGGCACGCGCGGCTGATCCTGGAGCGGTTCGGCCGGTTCTGGGGGGCGTTCAGCGTCATCGACCTGTTCCTGCTGAACGCGCTGACGATCATCAGCGAGTTCATCGGGATCACGCTCGCGGCCGGCTACCTGGGCCTGCCGAAGGTCCCCTCCGTGCTGCTCGCGGCGGCGGTGATCATCGGCTCGGCGTTCACCGGCAGCTTCCGCCGCTTCGAGCGGATGGCGATGGCGTTCTGCGGCGCGAGCCTGCTGCTGGTCCCCGTGTACTTCCTCGCCCACCCGGCCGCGTCGCAGATGGCCAGGGACTTCGTGATCCCGCAGCTGCCCGGCGGCTCGGGTCACCTGTCCACGGTCATGCTGCTGATCATCGGGATCGTCGGCACCACGGTCGCCCCGTGGCAGCTGTTCTTCCAGCAGAGCTACGTCATCGACAAGCGGATCACCCCGCGGTTCATGAAGTACGAGAAGGCCGACCTGTGGATCGGCATCGTCATCGTGGTGGTCGGCGCCGCCGCGCTGATGGGCGCCACGACGGCGGCGTTCGCCGGCACGCGCGCCTTCGGCCGGTTCACCGACGTGGCGGGGGTGGCCCAGGGCCTGACCGCCTACTCCGGCCGCCTCACCGGGGTGCTGTTCGCGATCGCCCTGCTGGACGCGTCGATCATCGGCGCGTTCGCGGTGTCGCTGTCGACCGCGTACGCCATCGGGGACGTCTTCGGCCTGCGGCACTCGCTGCACCGCGGGGTCAAGGGGGCGAAGGGCTTCTACGCGGTCTACGCCGGGCTCGTCGCCGCGTCCGCCGCCGTGGTGCTGCTGCCGGGCTCGCCGCTCGGGCTGATCACCGAGGGCGTGCAGGTGCTCGCGGGCGTGCTGCTGCCGTCGGCGACCGTGTTCCTGCTGTTGCTGTGCAACGACCGGGCGGTGCTCGGGCCGTGGGTCAACGGGCGGGCGACGAACGTGTTCACCTCGGTGGTGGTGGCCGTCCTGGTGACGCTGTCGGTCGTGCTCACCGCGTCGGTGCTGTTCCCCGCGATCAGCGCCGGCCAGATCGTGACGATCCTGGCCTGCTGCGCCGGCGCGTCGCTGCTGGCCGGCGGGTTCGTCCTCGCCCGGCGGATGCGGCCGGGCTCGGTGGCCAGCCTGCCGGTGGACCGCTCCGGGCGGAGCAGCTGGCGGATGCCGCCGCTGACGCTGCTCGACCGGCCGGTCATGTCCGCCGGCCGCAAGATCGGCATGTCGGCGCTGCGCCTGTACCTGGCGGTGGCGACGATCCTCGTCGTCGTCCGGCTCGTGCAGCTCGCGACCGGGCGCTGAGGCGGAGCCCGGCCGGCCGGCACCGCGGCCCGCCTGGTCAGCCGGCCGGGCGGGTCGCGCCGATCAGGCCGGACCAGTAGATGCTGTCGATCCTGACGAACGCCCCGGTGTAGGGTGCGTCGACCATCTCCCCGTTGCCGATGTAGATACCGACGTGGTGGATGGTGGCCGGGTCCGCCGTGTTCGTGGCGTAGAAGACCAGGTCACCCCGGCGCAGCTGGCTGATCGGGATGTGCGGCCCGGACGGCCACTGGAAGCCGGTCCAGTGCAGCAGCGTGACGCCGGCCTGCGCCCACGCCTCCATCGTCAGGCCCGAGCAGTCGTAGGTGGAGGGCCCGGCGGCGCCCCACTGGTAGGGCTTGCCGAGCCGGGTGAGCGCCCAGTCCGCCGCCGTGTTGCCCTGGGCCACGCTCGCTCCCTGGGCGAGCGAGTAGCTGGACGCCCAGCTGGACGAGCCGCCGGGCGCGATCGCCGGCGTGAACCCGCCGGACCCGCCGCTCGCGGCCGCCTGCTGCGCCAGCCGCGCCTGCTGCCGCGCCCTGGCCGCGGCCAGGGCGCGCTGGCGGGCCTGCTGCAGCTCGTACTCGCGGGCCTTGGCGGCGCCGAGGGCGCGCTCCAGCCGCTTGGTGCTCGCCGCTATGGCCTGCACCGCCGCGGTCTGGCCCGCGACGGCCGACTCGATGGCGACCTTGAGCGCCTTCGCCCGGCGGGCCGCGGCCCGCTCGGCGTCGAGCGCGCGCCGGGCCTGCGCCCGGAACACGTTCGCCACGACCTTGGACGCCTGGCTCTGGGCCAGCACGTCGGCGCCCTGCTGCGCGAGCTGCTGCTCGGCGGCGGTCCCGTTGATGAAGCCCTGCGGGCCACCGGAGTTGCCGAGCATCGCGGCCATCGTGCCGAACCCGGCGCCCGCCTCGTACTCCTGGGCGGCCAGGGCGGCCACCCGCCGATGACTGGCCTGTTCGGCGGCCGCGGCCTTAGCGAGGCGCGCCTCCGCCGCCCGGTAGGCGGCCGCGGCCTGCTGCATGGCCACCAGGGTCCGGTCATAGCGCTCGATGATCACCTCAGCCTGGACGCGCAGGCTGGCCAGCCGCGCGTTCGCCGCCGCGAGTTTCACCCGGGCCGCGCTGAGCGCCGCCGCACGCTTGCTCACCTGGCCGGCGGCCGCCGACACAGCTCCCGCGCTCGGGCCCGGACCGGATGCGCGCGCCATCCCCGGCTGGCCCGCCGCCGCCGCCGTCAGCAGCAGGCAGGCGAGTAGTGTTCGCACGGCGTTGCGCCATACCGGATGTCGCCGCTCCTGCATTTCGACCCTTCCCGCAGCTCATGCCAGAATGCATTACGCATTGTAAATAGCGGCACTAAAGAAAACGGCGCTCATTTACGCCGGCGAGTCGCGATCGGCTGCCGACGCGGGAACGCGGCATAGTCGCTGGTCGCGCGCGGCCGGGTGGATGCGCGACACTAGGTAGGAACGACAGTGACCGTGGAGGCTCCGGTGGATGACCGCCAGGACGTGCTGAGCCGAGCGCCTTTGTTCGAGGGGCTCGACGAGGACGAGGCGAGGGCGCTGCGGTCGCGCATGACCGACGTCGAGCTCAGCCGCGGCGAGCGGCTGTTCGCCGAGGGCGACGACGGTGACCGGCTGTACGTGGTGCTGGACGGCAAGATGAAGCTGACCAGGGCGGCGCCGGACGGCAGGGAGAACCTGCTGTGGGTGATCGGGCCAGGCGAGATGTTCGGCGAGCTGTCGCTGTTCGACCCGCGGCCGCGCACCGCGAGCGCCTCGGCCATCACCGACGCCCACCTGGCCGCGCTCGCCCACGACAAGCTGCTCGTCTGGCTCACCGGCCGGCCCGAGGTGGCGCTGCACCTGCTGCGCGCGCTGGCCCAGCGGCTCCGCCGGGCCAACGACGTGACGGCCGACCTCGTGTTCGTCGACGTGCCGGGCCGGGTCGCGAAGCAGCTGCTCGACCTGGCCGGCCGGTTCGGCGAGGAACAGGCCGACGGGCTGCACGTCAACCACGACCTCACCCAGGAGGAACTGGCCCAGCTCGTGGGCGCGTCCAGGGAAACGGTCAACAAGGCGCTCGCCGACTTCGTGACCAGGGGGTGGATTCAGCTGTCGGCCAGGTCCGTGGTGCTGCTGGACACCGACCGGCTGCGCAGGCGCGCCCGCTGAGCCGAGCGTTCCAGGCCGCGTGTCGCGGAGATACCCCTTTTTATTTCCGAACGCCTGGCGGCAGCTCGCCGCGCTCGCCCAGGTACTGCAGCTGCGCGCGGACCGACCACTCCGCGGACGGCCACAGCGCGCGATCCACGTCGGCGTAGACCCGCGCCACGATCTCGGCCGGGGTCCGGTCGCCCGCCGCCAGCGCCTCGGTGACCTCGGCGAGCCGTTCCCTGCGATGCCCGATGTAGTAGTCGAGCGTCCCGGCGGGGTCGTGCAGCACCGGCCCGTGGCCGGGCAGCAGCGCGGCCAGCTCGGCCGAGTCGGCCAGCGCCCGGAGCCGGTCCAGCGACCCGAGGTAGTCGCCGAGGTTCCCGTCGGCGGCGATCACCGTCGTGCCGCGGCCGAGCACGGTGTCCCCGGTCAGCAGGACGGCGTCGGCGGGGATCAGGAAGCACACCGAGTCGGCCGAATGCCCCGGCGTGGCGACCACGCGGATCTCGCAGCCGGCCCCGGTCAGCACGTCACCCGGCCCGAGGCCGGCGTCGCCCCGCCGGTGCGCGGGGTCGGCCACCCGGACCGGGGCGGCGGTCAGCTCGGCCAGCCGCCCGGCCCCGGCCGAGTGGTCGGGATGGCCGTGCGTGAGCAGGATCTGCTCGACCCGCCGCCCGTCCCGCGTCGCTTGCGCGCGCACCCGCTGCAGGTGGCCCTCGTCGTCCGGGCCCGGGTCGACGACGAGGGCCGACGGTGAGCCCGGCGCCGCGACGATCCAGGTATTGGTGCCGTCGAGGGTCATCGGCGAGGCGTTGGGGGCGAGGACGCAGCGCGCCGACCGGCTGCCGGACCCGTCGATCGGCGATGCGGCAGCGGTCATATCGGGAACTCCCGCCCTCCCGGCAGGGTCAGCCAGGCCTGGCCGTCCTCCATGATCACCTGGGGCTCCAGCGGCACGATCTGGCGCGGCGCCGCCAACACCGCTGCGAGGTCGGGGCAGGCCGCGAGCTCGTCCAGGGTGACCGCGGTGGGCGGCATCAGCGTGACCTCCCGGCGCTGCGCGGCCGCGAGCGCGTCCGCCGGCCGCAGCCAGGCCACCTGATCCGCCTCGTCCCGGATGTCGGCGGTCCGCTGCCCGGCCGGAAGCGCGGCGGCGAAGAACCTCGTGTCGTACCGGCGCGGCTCCGCGGCCGGGGTGATCCAGCGCGCCCAGGGCTTGAGCAGGTCGGTTCGCAGCACCAGGCCGCGGCGGGCGAGCATCTCGGCGAGCGAGAGCGAGCGGTCCAGCAGGGCGAGCCGGTCTCGCTCGAGCTCGCCGGGCGCGGGCAGCGTCATGTCTCGCGCCGACCGGCCCGCCAGCAGGACGCCGGACTCCTCGAACGTCTCCCTTATGGCCGCGCAGAGCAGGCCGCGCGCCAGCTCCTGGGTGGTTCCCAGCCATCCGGCCCACTCGGACGCGTCCGGGCCCGCCCAGGCCACCTCGCGGTCGGCGTCGCGGCTATCGACCGAGCCGCCGGGGAACACCGAGGCGCCCGGCGCGAACGGCATGCTCTGCCTGCGCCTGAGCATGAACACCTCGACCCCGTCCGCCTGGCTCTCAGCCTCGGCCGCCCGGTCATCGGCCTGGGCCGCCCGGTCGCTGCCCGCCGCGCGCAGCAGCATGACCGTCGCGGCGTCGCGCGGCACGGCTGGCTCGGCCTTGTGGTCGGCCAGGTCACGCGCCCGGGTGGCCCACCCCGCCGGCAGCCTCAGCCGCAAGCGCCCGATGGCGACCCCTCCTAACCCTCGCCGACCTCGGCGATGAGCTCGACCTCGACGGGTGCGTCCAGCGGCAGCACCGCGACCCCGACCGCGCTCCGCGCGTGCCTGCCCGCCTCGCCGAGCACGTGCTGCAACAGCTCGCTGGCACCGTTGAGCACCTGCGCCTGCCCGGTAAACCCGGGGGCGCTGGCCACGAACCCGGTGACCTTGACGATCCGTTTGATGGCCCTCAGCCCGCCGCAAGCCGACGCGACGGCGGCGAGCGCGTTGAGCGCGCACGTCCGGGCCAGCCCGGCCGCTTCCTCGGCGGCGATCCCGTCGCCGACCTTGCCGGTCGCGAGCAGCTTGCCCTCGGCCATCGGCAGCTGGCCAGCGGTGTACACGTAGCGCCCGGTGCGCACCGCGGGAAGATAGGCCGCCAGGGGCGCGGCTACCTGCGGGAGCGTGAGGCCGAGCGCCGCCAGCCGGTCTTCCGGCGTGCTCACCCCTTCGGCCGCTTCAGGTACGCCACCAACTGCTCCTGGCTGGGGCCCGGCACGACGGCTACGAGCTCCCAGCCGTCGTCGCCCCAGTTGTCGAGGATCTGCTTGGTGGCGTGCACCAGCAGCGGTACCGTCGCGTACTCCCACTTCTGCATGGCTAGACCCTAGTCAAGGCGGCCGGGCGCACGCAGCCCCCGGTGGCCGGTCAGATTGCCGGCCGGCTCAGCGAGCCGTGTCGGCCGCCGCCGTCACTCCGTCCGCCGAGCCGGGCTGCGGCGCGGGAACCGGTTCGGCCTCAGGGACCGGTGACGCCTCGAGCCCGGCGACGGGCTCGACCGCCGGAACCGGTGGCGCTGCTGGCGGCGCCTCCACCTCGGGGACCGGCGGGATGCTGTCCGGCTCGAGCGCGGCGGTGGAGGTCGCGCTGATCGCCGCCTCCGCCTCCTCGACCTCGGCGTCGCCCAGGTCCGCGGGCATCGGGCGCGCCTCTCCCTGGGGCGGCGGCGCGTTCCTCTCGAAGAACCGCAGCAGCTCCACCGGGACCGGCATGACCAGCGTGCTGTTCTTCTCGCCGGCCACCTCGACCACGGTCTGCAGCAGCCGCAACTGCAGCGCCGCGGGGTCGCGGGCCATCACGTTCGCCGCCGCGGCGAGTCGCTTGGACGCCTGGTACTCCCCGTCGGCGGTGATGATCCGCGCGCGCCGCTCCCGCTCCGCCTCGGCCTGCCGGGACATGGACCGCTTCATGCTCTCCGGCAGCGACACGTCCTTGATCTCCACCCGCTCGACCCGGATGCCCCACGGCCCCTCGGTCGGCTCATCGATGTTCCGGCGCAGCTCGCGGTTGACCGCATCCCGCTCCGACAGCAGCTGGTCCATCTCGGACTGGCCGATGATCGAGCGCAGCGACGTCTGCGCCTGCTGAGAGATGGCGAACAGGTAGTTCTGCACGTTCACGACGGCCTTGATCGGATCCACCACCCGGAAGTACACCACCGCGTCCACCCGCACGGTCACGTTGTCCCTGGTGATGCCATCCTGCGCCGGAACGGCCATGGCGACGATCTGCATGTTGACCTTCTGCATGCGGTCGCCGATCGGCCGGATCCAGGTGAGTCCCGGCCCGCGCGGCTTGGCCTCGATCCGGCCGAACCTGAACACGATGCCCTGCTCGAACTGCTGCACGACGCGGAGCGAGCGGGCCGCTGCCACCAGCCCGCCCAGCACGATGACCACGAGGATGACCACAATCGCGGCGATCATCTCGAACACCTCTTCTCGGTTTAACGGGTGGCCCGTGCCACCCAGCCTAGTGACATTGGTCTCATGCGGAAGCCGTGCGGCCACGCCGTCGCAGCCGGAGGCGCCGATGCGGGCCGCGGGCCGCCGGTGAGGAGGAACCGGTGCACAGGCAGAGATAGCCTCCATACTCGTGAGCGCTCGTGACAACGACTGGGACGGCGTGCGGCTGCACGTCGTCACGGGCAAGGGCGGGACGGGCAAGACCACGGTGGCCGGGGCGCTCGCGCTGGCGCTGGCCTCGCACGGCGGGAACGTGCTGCTCATGGAAGTCGAGGGCCGGCAGGGGATAGCGCAGCTCTTCGACTCCCCGCCCCTCCCCTACGGCGAGCGCAAGATCGCCGTGGGCCTGGCCAGCGGGCCGAGGCCGGGCGGCGACGTGTACGCGCTCGCGGCCGACCCGGAAGAGGCGCTGCTGGAGTACCTGGCGATGTTCTACAACCTGCGTCACGCGGGCCAGGCGCTGACCAAGCTCGGGGTCGTGGACTTCGTGACCACGCTCGCCCCCGGCCTGCGCGACGTGCTGCTGATCGGCAAGGCCGCCGAGGCGGCGCGCAGGCGCAAGCGACAGCGGCACGTCTACGACGCGGTGGTCATGGACGCGCCGCCCACCGGCCGGATCGGGAGGTTCCTCAACGTGGCCACGGAGATATCCGGCCTGGCCCGGGTGGGGCCGATCCGCGGCCACGCCGACACCGTGCAGAGCGTAGTGCGGTCACCGCAGACGGCCGTGCATTTCGTCACCGTGCTCGAGGAGATGCCCGTGCAAGAGACGCTCGACGGCATCGCCGAGCTGCACGATCAGGCGCACGGCGGGCTCCAGGTCGGCGGGATCATGATCAACATGATGCGCCCCGAGGTGCTCAGCGAGGCCGAGCTGGCCGCGGCCAGGGACGGGACGCTGGATTCCGACGAGCTGGCGATGGGGCTCAAGGCGGCCGGCCTCGACGACAGCCGGCCACTGGCGGTCGACCTCGCCGCCGACCTGGCCGAGCACGCGTGCGCGGTCGAGCTGCAGCGCAGCGAGCGGCGCCGCCTGGCGGCCGCCGGGCAGCCGCGGTACGACCTGCCCCTGATTCCCGACGGGATGGACTTGGCCGGACTGTACCGGCTGGCCGCGGAGCTGCGCCGACAGGGAGCGGCCTGAGATGGACGCCGGCCGCACCGACCGGTACCGCCGGCTGGACACCGACCGGCTCGCCGATGACCCGCGCACCCGGATCATCGTCTGCTGCGGCTCCGGCGGGGTGGGCAAGACCACGGTCGCGGCCGCGGTCGGCCTCCGCGCGGCCGAGCGCGGCAGGCGGGTCGTGGTGCTCACCGTCGACCCGGCACGCAGGCTGGCCCAGTCGATGGGCCTGACCTCGCTGGACAACACGCCCCGGCCGGTGGAGGGGGTCGATACCGCGGCGGGCGGCAGCCTGCACGCGATGATGCTCGACATGAAGCGGACGTTCGACGAGATCGTCGAGGCGCACTCCGATCCGGACCGCGCCACCCAGATCCTCGCCAACCCGTTCTACCAGTCGCTGTCCTCGAGCTTCGCCGGCACGCAGGAGTACATGGCGATGGAAAAGCTCGGCCAGCTGCGCCGGGCCGAGGAGTGGGACCTGATCGTCGTGGACACCCCGCCGAGCCGGAGCGCGCTTGACTTCCTCGACGCGCCGCAACGGCTCGGCCGGTTTCTCGACGGCAGGCTGATCCGGGTACTCACCGCGCCGGCCAAGGTCGGCGGGCGGGCCTACCTGAAGGTGCTCAACACGGGGTTCTCGCTGGTCACCGGGGTGCTCACCAAGGTCCTCGGCGCTCAGGTGCTGCGCGACGTGCAGACGTTCGTGACCGCGCTGGACACCATGTTCGGCGGCTTCCGTGAGCGCGCGGACTACACGTACCGGCTGCTGCAGACGCCGGGAACGGCCTTCCTGGTGATCGCCGCGCCCGAGCCGGACGCGCTGCGTGAGGCGTCGTACTTCGTCGAGCGGCTGTCCAGGGACCGGATGCCGCTGGCCGGGCTCATCGTCAACCGGGTACACCGGGCCAGGGCGGGCCGGCTGTCGGCTGCCCGCAGCCTGGCCGCCGCGGAGACGCTGCAGAACGGCAACGGGGGGCGGTCAGCCGACGAGGACGGTGACGACGGCCCGCCGACCGGGTACCCGGAGCGGTATCCGCTGGCCGAGGCGGCGCTGCGGCTGCACGCCGAGCGCATGCAGCTGCGGACGCGCGAGCGCAGGCTAGCCGAGGTATTCATCGCGGCGCACCCGTCCGTGCCCATGGTCGAGATCCCAGCTCGCCCGGAGGACGTGCACGACCTAGCGGGTCTGCGAGCGATCGGGGAGTCGCTCGCCGGGGAAGATCCCGCCACTCAGTCGGCAGCCCAGGCACACGGCTAACAGGGAAGCAACGGCTAACCGGGGAAAGGCGACCGGCTAGCTAGAAAATCTCGGGGATAACGCGAACCTATGGCCTAGCCAGGCAAAGCAACGCGGGTAACTAGCATTCTCCGACCGGCGGCTAACTCGCCACCAGCTCGTCTGCGTCCCGCTCGTAGGTGTTCCGCGCCTGCTCAAGCAGCTCGCGCCAGGAGGCGACATCCGGCCGACGGCGCAGCAGAGCGCGCCGCTCCCGCTCGGTCATCCCGCCCCACACTCCGAACTCGATCCTGTTGTCCAGGGCGTCGGCAAGACACTCGGTACGCACTGGGCACCCCCGGCAGATCAGCTTGGCCCTGTTCTGCGCCGCGCCCTGGACGAAAAGCTCATCTGGGTCAGTGCCCTTGCAGGCTGCGCGGACAGTCCAGTCCGTGATCCACATGTGGCCCCACTCCTTCGATCGTCACGGCTGCGCAATGGTTCTGCGCTGCCTGGCGTTCAGACGCGGTCCCTGACCGATGGGCGGCCCGACCGACGGCCGTCGGGCCTCGCTGCCATGGCCGTGATAGGCAAACATACGGAAGTCCGCTCCACTGTGCCAGACCTCGTAGGGCCCATTTCCGAGATAGCCCTTCTGGGCCATGCGCAAGTGCGCGCATGACTACCTCAGGCTCGATGTCCGTCACTATGCGTATCCACGGCAGGCAGCACTGCCACTCAGGCACCGTTAGTTGCCTGGAGTATCGGATCGCCCAAAAGGGACGAGGCCTGCCCAGGTGCTGCTGAACCGCTAGGTTTCGGCGGCGGCCGCCCTGCCAGACCGGTGCTCAGGGGCCCTGACCGGACGCGATTCAGATGGATGCCAGATACGGCTGGCGTACCCTGGGGGGCGTGTTCAGCTCAGATCACATCAGCAAGGGACGATCTGTAGGCCGCCTGGTCACCATGTCGGCGGTCGGCGGCGTGCTCGCCGCGGCGATCGCGCTGCCCGCCATCGGCACGATCGGCATCGTCGTGCGGAACGCCGCCAACAAGTTCAACTCGCTGTCCACCAAGGCTCTCGGCCAGGTACCGCAGCGGTCGGAGATCCTGGACAGCCAGGGCCACCTGCTCGCCTACATCTGGAACGTGAACGCCGGCTACTACTACAAGCCCGGCGACGTCCAGTCCGTGAATGTGAGCGGGATCGACCGGTACCCGGTCAGCTACAGCCAGATCTCTCCCGTGATGCGCAACGCCGTCGTCGCGATCGAGGACTCGAGGTACTACCAGCACGGCGCGCTCGACTTCAAGGGCACGATCCGCGCGCTGATCAACAACCTGGAGCACAAGCCGGTGCAGGGCGGATCAACGATCGCCCAGCAGTACGTGAAGAACGTGCTGATCCTGTCCGCGTCGAACCCGACGGCCGCGCAGAGCGCTACCACGAACACACTCAGCAGAAAGATTCACGAGCTGCGGCTGGCCATCGCGGCCGAGCACCAGATGTCCAGGGACCAGATCCTGGCCGGCTACCTGAACGACGCGTTCTTCGGCAACCAGGCCTACGGCATCCAGGTGGCGGCGGAGACCTACTTCGGCAAGCCCGCGAAGAAGCTCAACCTGGCTCAGTCTGCGCTGCTGGCGGGCATGGTGGAGAACCCATCGCTCTACGACCCGATCGCCAACCCCGGCACCGCGACGCAGCGGCGCAACACCGTCCTGGCCCGGATGGCGCAGCTGGGCATGATCTCGAACGCGACCGCCGTAGCGACGGAGCACAAACCACTCGGACTGCACGTCACCCAGCAGCAGAACGGGTGCACGAGCGCCTCGGCCCAGTCGGCCGCCTTCTTCTGTGACTACGCGGTGCAGGCGGCGCTGCGGGACGCCCAGCTCGGCAAGACCCCGCAGGACCGGGCCAATCTGCTCGCCAAGGGCGGACTGAAGATCTACACGACGCTGAACATGCAAGACGAGAACGCCGCAAACAACGCGGTCAACTACACGCTCCCGGGGCACAACCGGGCGATCAACTCGGGCAGGCTCGCGGACGCGGAGGCGCTCATCCAGCCGGGGACCGGCCAGATCAAGGCCATCGCCGAGGACCGCGGATACGGGAACGGCCCCGGGCTGACCACGATCGACTACGCCGCGACCACGCCGTACGACGGCGGCATCGGCGTCCAGACTGGATCGTCGTCCAAGCTCTTCACCCTTATCACCGCGCTGGAGCAGGGCATACCGTTCGGCTTCACGATGACGGTGCAGAATCACGCGACGATCATCGGCGATACCAGCTGCAATGGCCAATCAGTCGGGCCCTGGCAGCTGGTCAACGCCAGCCCGGCCGACATGGGGACGTACTCGCTGTACACCGGGACCACCAGCTCGATCAACACCTTCTTCGCGGCGCTGGAGCGGAAGGTCGGCCTGTGCAACGTGGTGACGACCGCCTCGCACCTGGGCCTGACCTGGGGGAACGGCACCTCGCTGTTCAAGCCCTACGGAGCGCAGCCACCAGCGGACGAGCTGGCCTCGTTCACTCTCGGCTCGGCCGCCGTCGCGCCGATCTCCATGGCCGACGCCTACGCCACCGTGGCCGCGCGCGGCGTCTACTGCGCGCCCGTCGCGCTCACCAAGATCGTGGCGGACACCGGCAAGAGCCTCCCGGTGCCCAGCGCCGGCTGTCACCGGGTCCTGCCGGCCGTCATCGCGGACGCGGTCAACTACATCCTGCAGGGAGTCCTGGTAAACGGCACCGCGGCCGGCAGGGGCATCGGACGCCCGGCGGCGGGCAAGACCGGCACCGCGGGCGCCAAGGGCCAGGGAACGCCATCCGCTGCGTTCGCCGGGTACACCCCTACCCTGACCGGCTACGTGTGGGTGGGCGGACCCACCCACACCGTGTACATGTCGGGACCGACAGCCTGCTACCGGGATATCCAGGCCGGTTTCCAGTGCCCGGGATCCATGTTCGGTGATAACGCGCCCGCGGCCACCTGGTACTACACGTTCACGCACGCCGCGCTCGGTCCCCCGCTGGCTTTCGTGCCTGTTCCCCCGACCAGCCAGCTCTTCAGCATGGGCACCGGGCAGAACGTGGCCAGGGTCAAGCCCAAGCCGGGCCCGGGCAGGCCGAAGCCAGGCGGCGGTGGCCCGCCGACCGGCGGCGGCCACCACTGAGTCCTGCCGCCCGTCTTTCAGGTAGGCCCCTCCGGCAGGTCGAGCGCGTGCTACCGAGCGGCGCTCAGCCTGCGACGTACCTCGGCAGCCACCCTGGCCCCTTCGGCGCGGCCTGCCACGCGCCGGCTGGCCGCCTTCATCACCTGGCCCATGCTTGACATGCTCGTCGCGCCGGTCTCGTCGATCGCCTCGGCCACGATCTGCGCTAGTTCCTCGTCGGACAGCTGAACGGGCAGGTAGGTGGCCAGCACGTCGCCTGCGGCGCGTTCGGCTGCTGCCTGGCTTTCGCGGCCAGCGGCGGCAAACGCGTCGGCAGACTCCTTGCGCTTCTTCGCCTCTCTGCTGAGGACCTTCAGCACCTCGTCGTCGGTCAGCTCGCGCGCGGTCGCGCCCGATACCTCCTCGCTCGTGACCGAGGTGAGCGCCATCCGGATCGCCCGCGTGCGCAGCTCGTCGCGAGCCTTCATGGCGGCGGTCAGGTCAGCGCGGAGCCGTTCTTTCAGTTCAGGCATAGGGACAATCCTGCCGCGCCGCCGGGCGGACGGGCCAGGCAGACGGTCGTCGATCACGTCGGACCGGCGGGCATGGCACCATGAGTGGATGCGATCACGACATCTCGCGCGCTCCCTGACGCTCCTCGCCGCGGGGGGCGCCGTGGCCGGCTACGCGTCGGTGATCGAGCGGAACTGGTTCGCGCTGCGCGCGGTCGACGTGCCGGTGCTGCCCCCCGGGGCGAAGCCGGTACGCGTCCTGCACCTCTCGGACGCGCACCTCACGCCGGGACGCGCCCGGCTGCTGTCGTGGATCAGGTCGCTGGACGCCACCGAGCCTGACCTCGTCGTGAACACGGGGGATTCGATCGCTCACACCGAGGCCGTCCGGCCGTTCCTCGACGCGCTCGGCCCGCTGCTCGACCGGCCCGGCGTGTTCGTCTACGGCTCCAACGACCTGTACTCGCCGGTGCCGAAGAATCCCACCCGCTACCTGTGGCGGACCAGCGCCGACGACCGCCGGCGGCACGTCCCCGACCTGCCCTGGGCGGAGCTGGGCGACGGCATGGCGGCGGCGGGCTGGCTGGACCTGAACAACCAGTGCGGCCGGATCAAGGCGGGGGAGCTCGACATCGAGGTGGCCGGGACGCACGACGCGCACATCAAGCGTGACCGGTATGAGAGGATCGCCGGCCGTTCCGATCCAGCTGCCGACCTGCGGCTGGGCGTGACGCATTCGCCGGAGCCGCGGCTGCTCGACCGGTTCGCCGACGACGGGTACGACCTGCTGCTCGCCGGGCACACGCACGGCGGTCAGGTCTGCCTGCCCGTGGTCGGGACGCTGGTGACCAACTGCGGCATCGACCGCGCCCGGGCGCGTGGTCTCAGCCGCCACCCGGCCGGTACCGGCCCCGCCTGGCTGCACGTCTCCGCCGGACTGGGCACCTCGCCCTGGGCGCCGTTCAGGCTCTTCTGCCGACCGGAAGCAACCATGCTCACGCTGATACCGCGGATCAGTTAGACTGCCTGCGGTCGCGGGGTGTGGCGCAGCTTGGCAGCGCGCTTCGTTCGGGACGAAGAGGCCGCCGGTTCAAATCCGGCCACCCCGACCAGGTGAGAGGCGCATTTCGAGCGTCTTTGCGGTCACCTCACAGCCAGTGAGTGACCAACTGAGTGACTACCGCTCTTCGGGGTCGCTGCCGTTCCCCTGGCCTTCTTCCTCGTCATCGCCGGGGAAGATCTCGTCCATTGCCGTCGCCCCATCCTGGATCACGGGGCGGATCTGGAACCGGTCGACCGGCTCGGTGGTCGTCGTGTCGGCGTGGCCGACCAGGCGGGAGATTTTCTCGATCGGGACGTTGGCGTCGTCGAGGAGGGACACGAAGCTGTGGCGCATCTCGCGCGGGGCCCACTGCTTGGGGTCCAGGCTCGTCCGAGCCAGGACTCTGCGGAAGGCCCGCCGTACGGTGTCCTTGTCGAGTTCCGTCCCGTCCGCGGCGGAGTACACCAGCCCACTACCCCGCCCACCCGGCGGGCAGGCTTCCCACAGTGCACGGAGCGCGTCGACGGCCCGCTTCGGCAAGGCAAGGCTGCGCCGTGACTTCTTGGTCTTGGTGTCGCCGCCGGCCCGGACTGACCGCCAGACATAGATCGCGAACTTCTTGTGATTCCACCCGGCTTCGGGCACCGGGATCCATGCCTGGCGCTCCTCATCGAAGGCGACCACGTGGTCCCAGCGCAGACCGCGTATCTCCTCCGTTCTCGCGCCAGTGAGCAGGGAGACCACGATATAGCTGTGCATCGCCGTGCCGTCGTCAGCCGCGAGCACTTCTTCTGCCTGTTCCAACGTGAGGGCCTTCGATAGCCGCCCAGGCCTCCCCTTGGGCGTCTCACACAGCAGGACGACGTTCCGCTTCACCTTGTCTCTCGCCTGTGCACGCGTGACGGCGCGCTTGAGGATCGACTTGACGGCTTCAAGGCTCTGCGTGCCAAGGCCCTTCGACTCGCGCTCGAGCCACTTGTCCACGTCGTCCGCAGACAGCTCGCGCAATTGCCTGGCGCCGAGGGCCGGGATGACGTGGTTGTTCGCGAGGCTGGTGAGTGTCGTGACGGTTTGCTCATCCCTGCCGCTGAGTCCGAACTGCAGCCAGTCCCTCACGGCATCGGCAACCGTGTAGCCTCCGGGCGCGACGGTAAGCCCGTCCTCATGATCGTGAAGAATCTCCTTGAGCTTGAGCTTCGCCTCGGTCTTCGTCTTGCCGCTGGCCTTCCGGGTGATCCGCTTGCCGCGGGCGTCATACCCAGTGGTGATGGTCGCGATCCAGCGCTTACGCGACTCATCCCAGTGCAGACCGCCGTCGCCGTGGCCCCGGCGGGTGGTCACCGGGCTCTGGCCTCGTGCGCCTCAAGCTCAAGGAGGGCGACGTAGTCCCTGATCGCAGAGGCCGTGACGAAGGTGGCCCGGCCTTGCTTGACCATCCGCAGCCGCCCGGCCCGGATCTGCTCATACACAAGGCGTCGGCTCATCCGCAACATCACCATGACCTCAGGGATTTTGTACATCACCGGGTCGGGCGCCTGCTGCGCGGTGGCGACGGCCATGGTCAGCTCCCTCTGCCTCAGCTGCTGCTGACTTCCTGCATTATAACGGTGATGCAGATCAATCGCGTCGTTGTACAACCCGGGTCTGTTCGGCAGGGGTTGGTCGCCTACGGCGAGCCGTGGCTGCTGTACCCATCACAGCAGCTGCTAGGTGTCGGCGCGATCTTGGCCGGCCGCCCGGCTGGGCAAGACCCGGCGCGACGTCTCGGCGGAACAGGTGCTGTTCGCCCTGGTCGTCAAAGGGGCGCAGGATCCCTCCTCGGCGAAGCCGGCCACCTCCACCTGCTTCGAGCTTGATGAGGAAGACGAGCCCGTGCCCAGGGACGAGAACGACAACATGACCAGCAACGAGCAGCAGATGGCCAAGAGCAAGCCCGTGTTGGCGGCCTCGTTGTACGACGATCCCGCGGCTGCTGCATGAAGACGCTTCGGCACGGCTCCGTGAGCATCTCGCTCTTCTAGGCTGCTCGATCTTGCGCCGGTCTTCGCCCGGCGTCTGGGCGTGAGCGACTACCAGGATCCCGCTGACGGCCACGAACAGGCGCCGTGGCCAATCACACAGAGCGACCGGTTTCTCGGGGCACTGCGCTGCGGATCAGCTGCCGACTCGAGCACTGGCTGGCTGCCCCGTGACAACGCCGGTGATTGGCCAGGTGTCCCGTGCCAAATAAATCGGCCCGGTAGGTAGGCCCTGACCTGGGCAGGTCTTGTTGAGTGGCAAGTGATCAAGACCCTCGTTGCCGCCGAAGCCGGGCTACGGTCGTGATCAGACAGCGCTTTATGTCAGTTGGTCCTGCCCGGTCATCCGTAACCCGTTGAGCGGCATCGCCCAGGCATTCATCCTGGTCCAGCGAGCGAGCCCTGATCGTTGTCCTGTCAGCCGAGGAAGCTCCGGGCCGACTTGATGGCGCCGAGACGCAAACGGGCCGGGTTGACAGGCAACGGGCCGACTTATCTGGCACGGGACACCAGGAGAGTTCCGCACATGCCGAAAGTAGTGCGTTGCCCAGGCGCATACTCATGCGCTCCATGGCATATTCGATCGAAGCTAGATGGCCGCGATGATCGCCGACTCGGCTGCGTCATTTCGTTATTAGGACAAGCCGAACGCCGATTAGGGCGCAGCTGACCGTGGCGCCGCCCTAGCGGGCAGGCGTATGCAGATCCGCCAGTTCGGTGCGCGGTTGCCAGGAGTGGAGCGGCCGGAATCACGCGGTACCGGCTTCAGACGCCACACCGCTGGACGTGCCCGTGGATGCCCTGGCCCGGACGTATCTGATGGTGGTCCGGGGATCGGCGCGTAAGCGCCTTCGTGTATAGGACAGCGCCGAGACAG
>Ga0070698_100000679_pt1 | contig 36333 bp, 31 predicted proteins | sample KBSK1502metaG_FD_65477 | JGI IMG/M metagenome (GOLD analysis project Ga0070698, IMG submission 65477) | Corn, switchgrass and miscanthus rhizosphere microbial communities from Kellogg Biological Station, Michigan, USA - KBS K1-50-2 metaG | ecosystem: Host-associated > Plants > Roots >... | reverse complement strand
AGCGAGAGATCCGTCATACCGGCGAAGGCCAACCCGCTGGTACCTTCCGGCCATGCGTAGCGCCAAGGACTTCTTCTCCCCGCTCGCGGTCGGAGCTCCGGCTCCCGTGCGCGAGGTTCCCGCCCGGCCCAGTCGGGCCATCCACTTCTTCGATCCGTCCAACGAGAAGATGGCGGCCAAGATCCCCGCGATGGTGGGCACGGTCGACGTACTCCTGGGCAACCTCGAGGACGCCGTCAAGGCCGACAACAAGGTCGCCGCCCGCGAGGGCCTGGTCAAGATCGCCAGCGAGACAGCCAATCTCGGTGGACAGAGCGGGCCGACCCAGCTCTGGACCCGGATCAACGCCCTCGACAGCCCCTGGGTGCTCGACGACCTGACGACGCTGGTGCCCGCTATCGGTCACAAGCTCGACGTGATCATGGTCCCGAAGGTGCAGGGCGCCGAGGACATCCACTACGTCGACAGGATCCTGGCCCAGCTCGAGGCCAAGGCCGGCCTGACCAGGCCGATCCTGGTGCACGCGATCCTGGAGACCGCCCGCGGCGTGGCCAACGTCGAGGAGATCTGCGGCGCCTCCCCGCGCATGCAGGGCCTCTCCCTCGGCCCGGCCGACCTTGCGGCCGACCGGCGGATGAAGACCACCCGCGTCGGTGGCGGCCACCCCGGCTACCTGGTCCGCCAGGACCCGCCGCGCCTGGCCGACGGCACCAGTGACATCAACGCCGAGCGCACGACCTACCAGCAGGACCTCTGGCACTACACGATCGCCCGGATGGTCGACGCCTGTGCGATGCACGGGATCTACCCCTACTACGGACCGTTCGGCGACATCGCCGACGTGGTCGCGTGCGAGGACCAGTTCCGCAACGCGTTCCTGCTCGGCTGCGTGGGCACCTGGAGCCTGCACCCCAAGCAGATCGAGATCGCCAACCGCGTCTTCTCCCCGAGCCTGGAGGACATCAAGCACGCCCGCCGCGTGGTCGCCGCCATGGGCGACGGCACCGGAGCGGTGATGCTCGACGGCAAGATGGAGGACGATGCCTCCCTCAAGCAGTGCCTGGTGATGGTGGCGCTGGCCGAGCAGCTGGCGGCGATCGACCCGGCCCTCAAGGCTCAGTACGACGCGATCGAGGTTGACTGATGTCCTTCCGCCCCCGTCGCTCCGTTCTCTACATGCCCAGCTCCAACGAGCGGGCCCTCGAGAAGGCCAAGGCGATCGCGTGCGACGCGATCATCTTCGACCTCGAGGACGCTGTCGCCCCGGACGCCAAGGCCGCCGCCCGCGAGGCCGCAGCCGCGGCCGTGCAGTCCGGCGAGTACGGCCGCCGCGAGCTGATCATCCGCGTCAACGGCATCGACACCGAGTGGCATGCCGATGACATCGTCGCCGCCGCGAAGGCCGGCCCCGACGTCATCCTCGTGCCGAAGGTCAACTCGGCCGACGAGGTCCACCTCCTCGTCGAGGCCATGGAGGCCGCCGGCGCCCCCGCGCACACCAAGCTCTGGGCGATGGTCGAGACCCCCATCGGCATGCTCAACGCGCTGTCGATCGCCACCGCCTCGGAGCGCCTCACCGGCTTCGTGATGGGCACCAACGACCTGGTCAAGGAGCTGTACGCCGAGCACGTGCCGGGCCGCCAGCCCGTGATCACCGGCCTCGGCCTCGCCCTGTTGGCCGCCCGGGCCGCCGGCATCGTGATCATCGACGGCGTCTACAACGACGTGCAGAACACCGAGGGCTTCCTCGCCGAGTGCGAGCAGGGCCGCCAGATGGGCTTCGACGGCAAGACGCTGATCCACCCCGGTCAGGTCGACGGCGCCAACGCCGCCTTCGCACCCGATGCGGCGGCGATCGAGAATGCCAAGGGCCTGATCGAGGCGTTCGAGACCTCGACCGGTGGCGTGGTGACCTACAACGGCCGGATGGTCGAGAACCTCCACGTCGAGTCCGCCAAGCGCACGCTGGCGATCGCGGGGGCCATCGCAGCCCTGGACTGATCCGGGCCAAGCCTTCCGCCGATCCCGGCGATTCACCCGGGTCCCGGCTGACCTTCTCCTTCCTACCGTCGAGCGATCGACCAGGAAGGGAAACAGCCATGGGTCTCATCAACCAGTCGGCCGCAGCCTGCAGTGTCGGGCTCGTCTCGGCAGCCGGCTTCGCGACCGCCAACGCCCTGCAGCACCGGGCCGCAGGCCGGGTGCCGGAAACCGTGGAGCGGGCACTGGCCGTGCTCGCCCACCTGGCCCGCCAGAGGATCTGGCGCTTCGCCACGGCCGTCTCGTTCGGCGCCATGCTCCTGCACGCGCTGGCACTCCGGCTCGGGTCACTGGCACTGGTGCAGCCGCTGATGCTGGTGGGCGTGGTGCTCGCGGTGCCGCTCCGTGCGGCGATCGAGCACAAGCGCCCGACCTCCTCCGAGCTCCAGGCAGTCGGCGTGACCGCCGCCGGCCTCGCGTTGTTCGTGGCCTCCACGAACCCGTCACCCTCGGCGGCGACCCCCGTTCCCGGCATCCTCGCGGCATTCATCGGCGCCGGCCTGGTGCTCGTCGTACTCGCGGTCCGCGCGTCCCGGCGTACCGGTGACCCCAAGCGCCAGGCGACCTGGCTCGGGGCTGCGGCCGGTCTGATGTTCGGCGTCACCGCCGGCCTGCTCAAGACCGTGGGCAACGCGATCGCCGCGGGCAACACCGTCGCCACGGTGGCCTGCCTGGTCTGCCTGGTCGGCGCCGGCCTGCTCGGCACCGCACTCAACCAGCGCGCCTACCAGATCGCTCCGCTGGCGTTCTCGATGCCCGTGGTCAACGTCGTCGACATCCTGGTCGCGGTCGCCTTCGGCGTGGTCGTGTACGGCGAGCAGCCGGCGTACAGCATCCCGCTCCTGCTTCTCCAGGTCGTCGGCCTCGGGATCACCGGGGTCGGACTGAGCCGGATCGCCACCCTCGAGCCGTCCTCGCTGCCCACCGGGCGCGCCGCTGTCCGGGAGGCCTGGTCATGAGCGCCGTCGAGCTCTCCGCAGTTGCACTGGTGGGCACGCTCACCGGCGTGCATGCCGCCAGCTGGGGCGCCTTCAAGGACACACCTTTCGAGGGATTCCGGGTCGGCAAGTTCCTCCGCAGCGTGGCCCTCGGCCTGACCTCGGCGTACGCCGTCCACCACTTCCTCGGCGTCACCGACCTGTTCGTGCTCGTCGGCCTCGCCTACTGCGCCGAGCGGCTCGCCACCGAGTGGTGGAAGGCGATCCTGCGCGAGGACCCCCAGGACGCGTACACGATCCCGATGCGGCTGGCGGTCCACGGTCGCACCGTCGACAGCCGGGCCCACCGCTACGCCGCCGGCGCCGCGATCCTGGGCGGCCTCGTCGCTGCCCTGGTCATCGCGCACGACCAACAGGGACGGATGGGCGGCCTTCCGGTCTGGCTGCTCGTGATCCTCGGGGGCGTGGGCGGCTGGCTGACCGCCGTCGGCGGCGCCTGGAAGGACGCCCCGATCGAGGGCTTCGAGACCCTCAAGTTCTTCCGGAGCCCGGTCGTGGCCACGGCCTGGGCGTGGGTGCTGGTTCCGTTCACCACCAACGTCGCGGTGCTTGCGATCGCGGCTGCTGGGTGGTCGGTGATCTCCATCGAGACCTACAAGACCTTCCTCGACGGCGGGGCGCCGGGCAAGTTCGGCGACAAGCCGTCCTGCCATCCCGCGGATCGGGTACGCCGTGCCTGCCGCGCCCTGCACGGCGGCGTGTACGCCGTCCTCACCGGCTGGCTGGCGCTCACGGTCTTCGCCGCGACTCTTCCCGGCGCCGCGGCCGACCCGGGCCAGGTGCGTGCCGAGCTCGTGGTCTTGCTGCTCGGCTCGGCTTACGCCGTGGTCGTCCTCACCGCGGCCCGGGCCTCCCGCCCGGCCGACCAGCTCCAGGAGGTCGGATGATGACCAGCAGCGAGGACGGCCTCGATTCCACTAGCGTCGTCACCGAGCCGGTGCCGACCGGGCCACCGGACCCGAGAGTCGAGGGAGCCATGGCGAGCTTCGTCGGTCGTACCCATGAGCTCTCGTTCCTGCGCTCCCGCCTGGCCGAGGTCGAGTCCGGGTTGCCCAGGACCGTGGTCCTCGAGGCGCCCGGCGGGACCGGCAAGAGCACATTGGTCCAGACCTTCCTCGGCGAGCTCGATCCCGACGCTTGCCTCCGGGCGTCGGGTGAGGAGGGCGAGACCGAGCTGGCATACGGCGTGCTCGACCAGCTGCTGGGCAGACGCGCCGGCGGAGCACCCTGGCCGGACCCGTTCACCGCCGGCGCCCGCCTCCTGGAGACCCTGGACGATCGCCCGCTGACGGTGTTCGTGGTCGACGACGCCCACCTGGCCGACGGCGAGTCCCTGACCGCTCTGGCCTTCGCGCTGCGGCGGTTGCAGGCCGACCGAGTGCTGACGCTGCTGGCCACCCGCGACGCCGAGCAGTTGCCGACGAGCCTCCTCAAGCTCGCCGACAGCGAGGACGGCCGGCTGCGACTGCCCGGGCTCGGGGTCGACGACATCGCCGTGCTGGCCGCCCAGCGCGGCCACACCGACCTGCCGCGGCAGGCGGCCGAGCGCCTCCGCCAGCACACCGCAGGCAACCCGCTGCACCTGCGGACCTTGCTCGATGACCTGTCGGCCGACGACCTGGCAGGCACCGGGCCGCTCCCGGCGCCCCGCTCGTTCAGCCAGCTGGTGCTGCGCACCCTGGCCTCGGTCAGCGCCGATGCGGCGGCCCTGGCGCGCTCCGCGGCCGTCCTCCCCGACGGCTCCGGCCTCGCGCTCGTCGCCGACGTCGCCGGGAACCTGACCGCCGAAGGGGCCCTCGACGAGCTGACCAGGAACAACCTGCTCAGCTGCAGCTACGACGACGGCGGCTGGCATGTGTCGTTCGCGCACCCCCTCGTCCGGGCCGCCGTCTACGACGACCTCGGGCCGCTGGACCGCCAGCAACTGCACCGGCGGGCCGCCGAGCTGGTCGACGGCGACGCGTCCCTGATGCACCAGGTGGCTGCGGCCAGCGGTCCCGACCCGGACCTGGCCGGGGTGCTCGCGGAGCGGGCGGCCGCAGTGGTTGCCGAGGGCGACGCCCGGGCGGGAGCACAGCTGTACCTCAAGGCAGCGAGCATGGACCACCCCGGACCCGCTCAGGACGCAGCAGTGCAGGAGGCTGCCAACCAGCTGCTCATCACCGGCGACCTGGCCGGGGCCAAGCAGGTCGCGTCGCGACTGCAGGAGACCCCCGAGACGGCACGCCGCTTCTATCTCCAGGCCAGGCTGGCCTGGTTCACCGGCGATCCCGCCGAGGCCGAGCGGCTGGCTTCCCTGGCCTGGGAGCGCAGCGCTGAGCTCGACGGAGCAGGGCGCGGCGGTTGCGCCGCGATCCTGGCCCAGCTCAGCAACCTCGCGGGCGAAGGCGTTGCGGCCGCCGACTGGGCCACCCGAGCCCTGGCTGAGCCGCTGCCTCCCGACCTGGTCGACACCACTGCGGCCGCCCGAGCCGTCGGGCTCGCCCTGGTCGGCCGCTCCCCCGAGGCCCTTGCCTCCCTCGACTCGCTACCGGCCCGGCCGACGGAGATCACGCCCGACCAGCAGCATCAGCTGACCGCCCGCGGCGCGCTCCGCGGGTTGCTCGACGACCTCAGCGGGGCGCGGGCCGATCTCGGGGCGCTGGTGGAGGCCAGCTCGGACGTCGCACCGCAGCGCCTGATCGGCATGGGCGTGCTCGCCGAGGTCGACTACCGGTTGGGGCGGTGGGACGCGGCGTACACCCAGGCTGCACACGCCCTCTCGCTCGCCGAGGCGTCGGAACAGGTCTGGGTCCAGGGCTTCCTCCACGCCGCGGTGGCGCAGGTCTCGGCAGCACGGGGTGACTTCGACGACGCCGACGACCACCTCGCGACCGCGCGGGCCCTGGCCATGTCGCTCGGCGATCCCGCCACCTGGGTGGTGTGCGAGAACACCGGCATCCACCTGGCGGCCTGCCGCTCCGAGCCGGCGCTGGTCGTGGAGCTCGCCGGACTGCTGAACCTGCTGGACGAGGGTCCGACCGTCGAACCCGGCTGGCTGAGCTGGCCGATCCAGTTCCTGTCGGCGTTGGTCGAGCTGGGCCGCCTCGACGAGGCCGAGGCCGCGTTGGTGCCATTCGAGGAGCTGGCGCGCCAGCGCGGCTCCCGGTCGCGGCTGGCCGCCCTGGCCCGGGTGCGGGGCGAGCTCGCCACGGCTCGGCGTGACCACGACGCGGCCCGGCGCTGGTTCGAGGAGGCCCTCGAGACCGGAGCAGGCGCCGTCGATGCGCTGGAGCAGGGGCTCGCGCTCGCGGCGTACGGCAGGTTCCTGCGGCGACGTGGCGAACGGAAGGCCGCCCAGGAGCGGCTGCTCGCGGCTCGCGAGCGCTTCCTCGCGCTGGGCGCGCGACCGTACGTCGGACGCGTCGACGACGAGCTGGCCGCCGCCGGCCTGCCCACCGAGGCACCTCCGCCCAGTGCGGCCGCAGGCTTGACCCCCCAGGAGAAGCTCGTGGCAAACCTGGCCTGCAACGGGATGACCAACCAGGAGATGGCGCACCATCTGGTGCTGAGCGTGAAGACCGTCGGCTATCACCTGGGCAACGTCTACACAAAGCTCGACGTGCACTCGCGAGCCCAGCTCGTGTCGAGGCTGGGCCACGACTGAGGCACACTGGTGTCGATGGCCGAGGAGCCCCGCCGCGAGGACGACCAACAGCGCGCCGGACGAGACGATCGCACCGGACGCTCCGCTGCGGCTGCCCGGATCCAGCACCAGGCCCAATGGGTCGACCTGCAGATCCAGCAGGCGATGGAGCGCGGCGACTTCGACGACCTGCCCGGCTACGGCAAGCCGATCGAGGGCCTCGGCGGCGACTACGATCCCGATTGGTGGCTCAAGAAGCTGATCGAGCGCGAGCACATCACCGGCGTACTCCCGCCAGCACTTCAGCTCCGCAAGGACGACGCCGAGCTGGACGGCGTACTCGATCGGCTGACCGCCGAGGCCGAGGCTCGACGTGAGCTCGAGGACTTCAACGAGCGGGTCCTCAAGGCGCGCTATCAACCGCTCGGCGGGCCGCCGCTGGTGACGCAGCCGCGCGACGTCGAGGCCGAGCTCCAGGCCTGGCGCGTACGTCGTGCCGCCCGGGCCGCGGCGCTGCCGCCGGCCGAGCCGCCCCCACCCCGGCGGCGGCGCTGGTTCGGACGCCGCTGACTCAGCGGTCGAGCCGGAGCACCACCGTCTCGTCGTCGAACTGCTCGAACTGATCGAAGTCGTCGAACCACGACTCGATCCGGGTCGGCTCGACGTCGAAGTCCTGCTCGAACTCCACGAACTCGAGGTCGAGCTGCGGGTCCGGGTCGGGGGCCGACACATCGGCGGGCGCGTCGGGCTGCTTGTCGAGGGCTGCGCGGATCGAGGGAGCCACCATCTTCACGACCAGCTCTTCACTGGCGGACGCGAACGGCTCCACATGACGCAGGTAGCGGCCCATCCCGACGCCGGCCAGCAGCACACCGATGACCATCCGTCGCATGATGGCCTGCTGGGCGTTGGTGCCGGTGGCCGGACGACTTCCGGTGACCAGGTTGACCAGGCGGAACACCCGCAACCCGGTCTGGTCGCCCTCGATCACCGACTTGACCACGGCCAGCGTGCGCCTGCTGGTCAGCGGGTGCTCGCACAGGCGTAGGAACCGGACCACGATCCGCTCGGCCTGGTCCTGCGGGACGTAGAAGTCGCCCTGCAGGCGAGTGAAGCTGCCTCCGACGGGGTCGTCGACGCCGGTGAGGTCCCAAGACCCCGACTCGAGGCGCCGCGACGGCTTCGGATGCAACATGACACTCATTGTCCCCTGTCGGAGCACGACCTTGGCATCCGCGGTCCCGCCCGGATGTCCATTTTCTGGGCATTTTGCCGCGCGATCCCCCTCGACTATTTACCTTGGCAACCATGGGGAGGACGATCCGCGGCCCATGGGCCGCTGTGCTGGCGAGCGCGCTGGCACTGTCATGTGCCGCCACCCTTGCCTGGGTGAGCCCGGCCGAGAGCTCTGCACCGGCCGCCACGGCACCGAGCAGCCCTAACGCGAAAAGCGCTGGCTGCCCGACTGTCACCAAGCCGTTCAGGCCGACCTGGGCGAACCTGCCGGGCGTCACGTCGTACGCCCAGGTCATCGCCGTCAAGCGCGACCGCAACGGACTTCCCGGAACCCTGCCGACCACGACTGCCGCGAAGGGCAACTTCGCGTGGGACCCGAACCGGATGCCCGGCACCGCCACTGGCAACGTGCTCTTCAACGGGCACACCTGGCCCGACGGGACGGCCATCGGCAACAAGATGCTCAGGAACCTGTGGAAGGGCGACCGGATCGTGTTGCACGGCAAGGACGGCGCGAAGCTCTGTTACGAGGTGACCGCACGGGTGCAGATCCGGGCAGACGGTGCGGGGACGCGCTACTACGAGAACATCGGGAGACCGCAGCTCGCGATCATCGTGTGCTCGGGGCGTCGCCTCGGGCCAGGCAACTGGACCCACCGCACGTACTGGCTGGCCAAGCCTGTCGGTTAGCCCTGTCGGCTAGCGTGGCCTGGTGCGCAAGGTCCTGATCGGACTCCTCGCCGTCGTGCCTTTGGCGATCGGCGCCTGGTTCCTGCGCCCGGATTCTCCAGTGACCCCGTCGGGTGCGGCACCTGCGCCGACCTCGACGTCCACCTCGACGCCCACCGCCACCGAACCCGTGTCGCCGCCGACTTCACCGGTCAGCTCGGCGCCCACCAAGAGGCCCTCGCCGACCGCCTCGACCGCGGCGGCATCAGTCGATTGCGACCACCCCGCGGCCGGCGCCTTCAGCCCGTCCCGGATCTCCATCCCCCAGGTCACCGGGGGTGCCCCGGTCCTGGCCCTCGGGTACGACGCCCGCGGCGTGCCCGGCGTCCCGCCGCTGACCAGTGAGGGGAAGACCGAGTTCGCGTGGGTCCCCGAGATCCGGCCCGGGTCCGACAGCGGCAACGTGCTGCTCAACGCCCACACCTGGCCCGACGGCACTGCCCTGGGCAACCACCTGCTGGCCGGGCTGCAGACCGGCAGCCGGATCGTCGTACACGGCCAGCAGGGCGAGGCGCTCTGCTACCGGGTGACCGACCGCGTCGAGGTCGCCGCCACCGCCTCGGTGCCGGCGTACTTCGCCACTGACGGCCCGCCTCAGTTGGCGATCATCGTCTGCAGCGGTATCCGGAGAGGTCCGGGCGACTGGACCGAGCGCACGATCTGGTACGCCTCGCCACTCGTCTGACGCTGCCGGTCAGTCGCGCCGCAGTCGGTCGTCGAGCCAGAGCTTGACCGACCCGAGCACCCCCGCGGCGTCGTGGACCAGCTTTCCCAGCACGTCCTGCGACTGGCGGAAGGCCTCGGTGTAGCTCGCGGCGGCCTCCTTGGCGGCCTCGGTGACCTTGGCGTCATCGTCGCCGGTGCGCCGGGGATAGTCGCCGCCGAGGATCGCGGTGTAGGCGCCGGCGTCGACCCAGCGCTTCAGCTCGGCGGCGCGCACCACGGCGAACGGGTGCGATCGGGCCTCGACCAGCAGCAGCTTGAGCACCGAGTCGCGCAGGTCGTCCGCGTTGAGGTACTCGCTGCCCTGGGCGAAGAACGCCGTGTGGTCGAGATCGTCGAGGTGGCCGCCGCTGGCCAGCTTCATGTGCACGCGGAACGCCACGGCGGGGTCCTGGGTGGCGAGCAGCCCGGCCCGGTCGGCCGAGAGCTCGGCCTTGCGGGCCCACTCCATCAGCGCCGCCATGATCGCGCGTACGCCGAGCCCGCCGAGCGGGATCGCATAGAGCACGCCACTGAGCTGGATCAACCGCTGGAGCAACGTCTGGTAGACCGCGTGCCCGCTCACCGCGTGGCCGAGCTCGTGTGCGATCAGGAACCGGAGCTCCTCCTCGTCGAGCAGCTCGACGATCCCGGAGTTCAGCACGACGAGCGGCTTGTTGATGCCGATCGTGATCGCGTTGGGCACCGGGTTGGTGATCACGAACAGCTCGGGCAGCTCAGCGACGTCGAGGGTGGTCCCGACCTCGGAGAGCAGCCGGTGCAGCCGGGCGAACTGGTATTCGTCGGCCCGGATCGCCGAACCGAGGAAGACCAGCCGGATCGCCCGCTCGTTGACGAAGCCCGACAGCGCCTTGAGGACGGTGTCGAAGCCCTTGAGCTTGCGGAGGGCGACCAGGGCTCCCCGGTCGGCAGGGTGCTCCCAGGCGCGCGAGCTGATGTCGGTCAGGGTGACCCGGCCCCGGGCCGGCTGCTTGGCCATGCCAGCAGTCTGCCCGGTGGATCAACCCTCCGACATGGGAATGCGTACGCCGCGCTCGGCAGCCACGTCGACGGCGAGGTCGTAGCCGGCGTCCACGTGCCGGATCACGCCCATGCCGGGGTCGTTGGTGAGCACCCGCTCGATCTTCTGCGCGGCCAGCTCGGTGCCGTCGGCGACGCACACCTGGCCCGCGTGGATCGAACGACCCATGCCGACGCCCCCACCGTGGTGGATCGAGACCCAGGTGGCTCCCGACGCGGTGTTGACCAGCGCGTTCAGCAGCGCCCAATCGGCGATCGCGTCGGAGCCGTCGAGCATGGCTTCGGTCTCGCGGTACGGCGAGGCGACCGAGCCGCAGTCGAGGTGGTCGCGACCGATCACGATCGGCGCCTTGAGCTCTCCCGAGGCGACCATCTCGTTGAACTTCAGGCCGGCCAGGTGGCGCTCGCCGTACCCGAGCCAGCAGATCCGGGCGGGCAGGCCCTGGTAGTGCACCCGCTCCTGCGCCATGGTGATCCACTTGTGCAGTCGCTCGTTGTCAGGGAACAGCTCGAGGATCGCGCGGTCGGTCGCGGCGATGTCGGCCGGGTCGCCGGACAACGCAGCCCACCGGAACGGGCCCTTGCCCTCGCAGAAGAGCGGCCGGATGTACGCCGGGACGAAGCCGGGGAACTCGAAGGCCCGGTCGTAGCCGGCCTTGCGCGCCTCGTCGCGGATCGAGTTGCCGTAGTCGAAGACCTCGGCGCCCCGGTCCTGGAACTCCACCATCGCCCGCACGTGGGCGGCCATCGCCTCCTGGGCGCGCTTGGTGAACCCGGCGGGGTCGGTCTCGCGCTCGGTCTGCCAGTCCTCGAAGGCAGTGTCGACCGGCAGGTAGAACAGCGGGTCGTGGGCCGAGGTCTGGTCGGTCACGATGTCGATGGGGGCACCCATCTCGAGCAGCTGCGGCAGCATGATCGCGGCGTTGCCGAGCACGCCGATCGACAGGGCCCGCCTCTCGTCGCGGGCAGCCACCGCGAGCGAGACGGCCTCCTCCAGCGACGACGCCTGCACGTCGAGGTAGCGGTGGTCGATCCGGCGCTGGATCCGCGACTGGTCGCACTCGATGCAGATCGCGACCCCGTCGTTCATGGTGACGGCGAGCGGCTGGGCGCCACCCATGCCACCGAGGCCGGCAGTGACGGTGATCGTCCCGGCCAGGGTGCCGTCGAACCTCTTGTCGGCAACCGCGGCAAAGGTCTCGAAGGTGCCCTGCAGGATGCCCTGGGTGCCGATGTAGATCCACGAACCGGCCGTCATCTGGCCGTACATGGTCAGGCCGAGATCCTCGAGCCGGCGGAACTCCTCCCAGTTGGCCCAGTCGCCGACCAGGTTGGAGTTGGCGATGAGCACGCGCGGGGCCCACTCGTGGGTCCGCATCACGCCGACCGGCTTGCCGCTCTGCACCAGCATCGTCTCGTCGGCCTCGAGGTCACGCAGGGTCCGCACCAGGGCGTCGTACGCCTCCCAGTTGCGGGCGGCCTTGCCGGTGCCGCCGTACACGACGAGGTCCTCGGGACGCTCGGCGTTCTCGGGGTCGAGGTTGTTCATCAGCATCCGCAGCGGGGCCTCGGTCTGCCACGACTTCGCGGTCAGCTCGGTGCCGGTCGCGGCGTGGATGGGCAGGCGGGGGTTGGTGGCAGCGGTGGTCATGCGAGGTCTCCGATCACGGACTCAACAGCGGACAGGACGGCGCCCGACGCGACGAGGGCGACGGCGGCCTCGATCTCGGGGGAGAGGTGACGGTCCGGGCCTGGGCCCTGGATGCCACTGGAACGCAACAGGTGTACGACGGCCGCCGTGGCCGGCGAGGGCGTCAACGGCGCTCGCAGGTCGAGGGCCCGGGCCGCCGTGAGGATCTCGACGGCGAGGACCCGGGTCAGCCCGTCGACGGACCGGCGGAGCTTGCGGGCCGAGGACCAGCCCATCGAGACGTGGTCCTCCTGCATGGCGCTCGAGGGGATGGAGTCGACCGAGGCCGGGTTGGCCAGGCGCTTGAGCTCGGAGACGATCGCGGCCTGGGTGTACTGCGCGATCATGTGGCCGCTGTCGACGCCCGGGTCGTCGGCGAGGAACGCCGGCAGCCCATGGCTGCGGGCCTTGTCGAGGAAGCGGTCGGTGCGGCGCTCGGAGATCGAGGCCACGTCGGCGGCGACGATCGCGAGGAAGTCGAGCACGTAGGCGACGGGTGCGCCGTGGAAGTTGCCGTTCGACTCGACCCGGCCGCTCTGCCCATCGCTGGCGGCCAGCACGACCGGGTTGTCGACGGCCGAGGCCAGCTCGCGGCCGGCGACCGTGGCGGCGTACTCGACGGTGTCGCGGGCGGCACCCTGCACCTGCGGGGAGCAGCGCAGCGAGTAGGCGTCCTGGACCCGGTTGCAGTCGGGGCCGCGGTGGGAGGCGACCACGCCGGAGTCGGCGAGGACGGCCACCAGGTTGGCGGCCGACAGGGCCTGCCCGGGATGGGGGCGGATGGCCTGCAGCTCCGGGGCGAAGACGCGATCGGTGCCGAGCTGGCCCTCGACCGACATGGCGGCGGCGATGTCGGCGATCTTCAGGAGGCGGCGCAGGTCGGTGATCGCCATCACCAGCATGCCGAGCATGCCGTCGGTGCCGTTGATCAGGGCCAGGCCCTCCTTGGCGGCGAACTCGACCGGGGTCAACCCGGCGGCGGCCAGGGCTTCGGCGGCCGGCATCAGGGTGCCCGCGGCGTCGCGGACCTCACCCTCGCCCATCAGCGCGAGGGCACAGTGCGAGAGCGGGGCCAGGTCGCCGGAGCAGCCGAGCGAGCCGTACTCGCGCACCACCGGCGTGATGCCGTGGGTCAGCAGGTCGGCCAGCAGCTGGGCGGTCTCCCGTCGTACGCCGGTGTGCCCCGTCGCCAGCGTCGAGAGCCGCAGCAGCATCAGCGAGCGGGTCACCTCGCGCTCGACCTCGGGACCGGAGCCGGCGGCGTGCGAGCGGACCAGCGACTTCTGCAGCTGGGCACGCATCTCGGTCGGGATGTGCCGGGTGGCCAGCGCACCGAAGCCGGTGGAGATGCCGTACGCCGGGGTCGGAGCCGCGGCCAGCTCCTCGACCACCGCGCGAGCGCGGTCGATGGCCGCGACGGCCTCGGCGGTGAGCTGGACGGCGGCACCATCGCGAGCGACGGCGACCAGGTCGGCGAACGAAACCGGGCCGGTGCCGACCTGGACCGTGCCGGTCGCGGCGAGGGGAAGGGTGCTCGTGGTCATGTCTCCATCAAACGCCCCGACGGGCCTCACAGCGACGGGTCCTGCGCGTGCGCTGTCTCGGATCCGAGATCTCCCAAGCCCGAGGGAACCAGTCAGGGCACTCGCGACTCGTCTTCGTATGGACAAGATTCCGCACCCGCGGGACGCCGCGTTCCAGCCCCGCCCCGCCCTCACCCTCGCCACCACCATGCTGCTCCTCGCCGCTCCCCTTGCGGCGGCCGGCGGCCCCGGCACCGCCTCGGCGGCGGCGCCACCCGAATCCAGTCAGGTCGTGCTCGACTGGGAGCGCATCCTCATGCGCACGGTCTACCCCACCACTCCGATCCCGCCCGGGGTCCCGATCCTGGGCTTCACCTCGGTCGCGATGTACGACGCCGCGAAGGCGTCGCTCGCCCAGGCCGACAGCTCGGAGACGGCGGCCGTCGCCACTGCCGCGCACGACGTGCTGGTGCACTACTTCCCGGCCCAGGCCACGACCCTCGACGCCCAGCTTGCGGCGACCCTGGCCACGGTGGCGGACGGCAGCGCCGAGGACCTCGGAGTGGCCGACGGCGCCGCGGCTGCCGCGGCGATGCTGACCAGTCGACTGGGAGACGGGTACGCCGACCCGACCATCCACTACACGCTCCCGGTGGGCATCGGCACCTGGCAGCCGACTCCACCCGCCACCGACATGCTCGCCCCGTGGCTCGGTTCGCTGCGTCCGCTCGTGGTCCAGCAGCCCGTCACCGTGAACGGCCCGGACGAGCTCACGAGCGCGGAGTACGCCGCCGACTACAACGAGGTACGACGCCTCGGTTCAGCCAACTCGTCCGCGCGCACCCCCGCGCAGACCGCCACGGCGCTGTTCTTCAACTCCAACTCCGCGACCATGGTCAGTGACGCACTGGTGCGGCACCTGGAGGCGGAGCCCCTGAGCCTGTCCGACACGGCCCGGCTGTTCGCCCGGATCCACGCGGCGATGACCGACTCGGTCATCACCTGCTGGAGGTTGAAGCGAGACGTCGGCTTCTGGCGCCCCAGCCAGGCGATCGCCGGTGCCGCCTCGGACGGGAACGCGGCCACGGAGCCGGAGTCCAACTGGGCTCCCCTGGTCCCGAACCCGCCGTACAGCGACTACGTCAGTGGGCACGCCTGCCTGACCTCGCCGGCCGTCGAGACCATCCGTCGCACCCTCGGTCCGGCGACCCAGCTGGAGCTGATCTCGGTGAACAGCCCCACGCCACGGACCTACGGGACGCTGAACCAGCTCGAGTGGAGCGCGCTGCACGCCCGCATCTGGTCGGGACTGCACTTCCACGACGCCATGACCGACGGCTACCGGATCGGACACCGCACGGCGCGACTGGTCATGGAGGCGATCGACTGAGCCCGCACGTGGTCTCAGATCCGAGACTTCGTGCGACACTCGAGAGCATGACCCAGGTGCCCGCGGCCACGAAGACCTTGAGGGTCTTGCGCTTCCTGGCGAGTCAACCCGACCCGGTTCCGCTCGACCGGATCATGCGGTCGTGCGACCTGCCGCGCTCGACGGCGTACCACCTGGTCAACGCGATGATCGCCGAGGGCTTCGTCGTCCACCTGCCTGAGGAGCGCCGCTACGGGCTCGGCGTGGCTGCCTTCGAGGTCGGCAGCGGCTACACCCGACAGGCGCCGCTCCAGCGGATCGCCCGGCGCCCGCTCGTCGAGCTGGTCGATCGCACCGGCCAGAGCGCCCACCTGGCGCTGCCGCACGGCCGGGATGTGCTCTACGTCCTGGAGGAGCGCGCGCCGGGCCGGCCGCCCCTGGTGACCGACGTCGGCGTTCGCCTGCCGGCTCACCTGACCGCCAGCGGACGGGCGATCCTGGCCCAGCTCCCGGCGGCGCAGGTGCGCGCGCTCTATCCCGACCGCGGCAGCTTCGTCGACCGGCACGGCATCGGCCCCACCACGCCGAGCGCGCTGCGCGCCATCCTCAGCGAGACCCGCCAGCGCGGCTTCGCGATCGAGGACGGCGAGGTCACGCCCGGCTTCGCGAGTGTCGCCGCCCCGGTCCTGGACCACAACGACTACCCCGTCGCGGGAGTCGCGCTCACCTATCCGTCCGAGGACGCGGCCGACCACAGTGAGGCCGTACGACGGACCGCGGCGCTGCTGTCCCGGCGCATCCGCGGGCACTGACCAGGCGATCAGTCCGGGAGCTCCACCGGCTCGGCCACCGCGTCGACCATCGCACCGTTGCGAAGCACGGTGATCTCGATCCGCGCTCCGATCGCATCGGCGAACAGCCGGCGCTGCAGTGACTGCGCGTCGCCCAGCGGCACGCCGTCGAGGGCGAGGATCAGGTCGCCACGAAGCAGTCCACTGCGCTCCGCCGGGCTGCGCTCGACCACCTCGACCACCCGCAGTGCGGTCTTCTGACCCGTGCGCTCGGCCCACATCGGCGGCAGCGGAGCCGGGCTGCTGACGAGTCCCAGGTAGGCCCGACGGACGCGGCCGTCGTGCATGAGTGCGGCGATGATCCGGTTGGTCGTGGCGTTGATGGGCACGGCCAGGCCCAGTCCCACGCCGGCCACCGCAGTGTTGATGCCCACGACCCGACCGCGTCCGTCGGCAAGGGCGCCACCGGAGTTGCCGGGGTTGAGCGCGGCGTCGGTCTGGATGACGTCCTCGATCAGCCGCGACGCCGTCCTGGTGCGTGCCGGCATGCTCCGGCCGAGGGCACTGACCACCCCAGCGGTCACGGAGCCCGCCAGCCCCAGCGGATTGCCGACGGCCACCACCAGCGAGCCGACCAGCAGGCTGTCGGCATCACCGTACGGCGGCGGGTCGGGCACCGCACGGTCGGCTCGCACCACGGCAAGATCGGAGAGCGGGTCGCGGCCGACCACGTCGAACCGGGCCACCGTGCCGTCCTGGAAGGCCGCCTCGCCCGTCGTCGCATCGCCCACGACGTGGGCGTTGGTGACCAGATGTCCCTCCCCCGTGAGCACCACGCCAGAGCCTGCGGACTCACCGCGTCGACCCTTCAGCCGCAGTGCCGCGACCCGCGGCGTCAGCGACGCGGCGACCTGCGTGACGACCCGAGAGTATGCGTCCAGCGCCTCCAGCTCGGGAAGATCCGTTTCATCTGTCACAACCCGTCAACAGGTTGGCGCGAGTGACGATTCCCACACTGGGGTGACCCCAGTATTCCGTGACATGCCTGGAACCCTGTCGTTGGCTGAGATGGGCATCTTGCTCTGGCTACACCTGCACGGGGGTTCTGCAATGAAGAAACAGATTTCGGGGGCGCTGACGCTTGCCCTGACAATGGCGAGCGCGACTTTCCTCATCGGTGCGACCCAGGGGACTGCCAACGCAGCCCCGGTCGCCACGAAGTTCGCTTACGGCGCGTCCGGCTACGGCACCCTCCTGCGGGGTGGCCAGGTGCCGGCAGGCTCCGACATGACCGCTTTCAAGCCGCTCGGCTGCACCAACCTGGCCGGCGTCACCAAGGAGAACCACGAGGCTGCGTCGCCGCTCGGCGGCTTCGGCCAGGTCTCCGGTGTCGCCACCAAGGTGTGGACCACCAAGGTCGGCAACGTCTACTCCTCCTGGGCTCGCAACACCATCGCCAGCGTGAGCCTGGGCGATCCGTCCCTGGGCGTCATCGCCATCACCGGCCTCGCCTCGCGCTCGCGGGCCTTCCACAACGCGACCGGCTTCCACGCCACGACCCACACGACCGTCGCGAAGATCACCTTCGCCCCGGCGGGCATGGACCCGCAGGTCATCGACATTCCCAATCCCGGACAGCCGGTCGAGATCCCGGGCGTCGCCCGCATCTCGCTGGGCACGACCTTCACCCAGGAGGGCGCCACCGGTGCCCAGGCTCGTGCCAACGCCCTGAAGGTCGAGCTGCTGCTCAGCGGCACGACGCTGACCGTCGGGCACAGCCAGGCCACCATCGCAGGCGGCATCACCCACGGCCTGTTCGTCGCGAAGTCCTACGCCACCAAGCTCAACGCGCTCGACGCCAACCTGACCAGCGGCCCGACGCCGCTCACGGTGATGCCCTGCCAGGGCACCAACGGCATCGTCCGCTCGAAGAAGATCGCCAGCGTCAACCTCGGCGGTCAGATCGTCGTGGGTGCGGTGACCTCGAGCCAGATGGGCAAGCAGACCGACAACGTCGCCACCGGCTGGGAGAAGGCAACCGTCGCCAGGGTCAACCTCGGCGGCGGCCAGCTGATCATCACCGGCATCGTCGGCCGAGCCTCGGCCACCCGCTCGGGTGCCACGCTCAAGACCAACGCCACCGGCACCACGATCGGCCAGATCCTGGCCGGCGGCCAGGTCATGACGTTCCCTGACACCGACGTGATCGAGATTCCCGGTCTGGTCCGGCTCGAGCAGAACATCATCACCAAGGGCAAGCTCGGGATCAAGGTGGTCGCCCTGCGCATCACCCTCCTCGACGGCACCGGCGCCGTGATCGATCTCGGCAGCGCCCAGATCGCGATCAAGCGCAGCCGTCTGGTCGTCTGACCGATCGCACCAACGCACGAGGGCGGCACCCATCCGGGTGTCGCCCTGATTGACACTTTTCGAAAGGCACATAGGCCCCAGCACTCCAAGCTGCGCGCCCGGGCGGCATAGCGGGTCCAACTGAGAGAAGCCGGTAGCGCAGGGTGTTGCGGACCAGCTGCACCGCGCAGGTCTGCACCGTGGCCTGGGGCCAGATCGCCTTGATCGCGTCCGGAGGGGCGAGCTACTCGCCCTCCGGGTCCCACCGAAGGTGGCATGGCGATCTCGGGCGGCTATCCCTCGCCTTCGGATCTCCAAGCGGCTGGGGCCGGACACTGCCCCTCAACAAGAACCCGTTCGTCGTTGCAGACGACGAACTCGGCGGGAAACGTGGACGTGAATAGATCGTCGCCAACGCGATAGTCCACCTGGATCGCGGACCGGCTCAGGTAGCCAACTTGGGTTGGGCGCATTCCCAGGAGAAGCTCCCATCCCCACCCACCGTTCGCGACGTCGGGGGTGATCGTGGCGCCGTCAGCTGGCAAGAGCGGGACCCCCGCCAGTTCACGTCCAGACGGGGGCCAGGTGGTGATACCGACGGCGCCAATCTTCCGCCGGGGGGGCGCGAGCACTGCGCCGAGGTCTTCGAAGCCGTTGGCATCGACCATGTAGACCTTTTCGATCATGGCGGGAGACGTCCCCAGCAGGTGGAGGACCTCTGTGCCATCTGCGAACGATTCGCCTGGCCTCATCGTCTTGATGCTGAGGTGCGCTCGCGGTACCACCAAGGGGCCGTCGCTGGCCCGAGATCCAGACCTGTCACCTGGGTCTGCGTGGTTGGCGTACATGATGAGGCCGCCAGCGCACAGCGCAGCAATCGTTGCGGCTGCCGCGCTGTGGCGTCGATGCTTGACCGAAGGCACCTACGAGACCTCGCGGACCATGAACGACAGGGCTGGATCTGCGCCCTTGCCACAGAGCTTCATGTAGCCGAATGCTGGCCGGCGCTGATAGGCGACCTTGGTCTGGTTGCCGTGTGATTGCGAAATGTCGAGCTTGACGCCGAGAATTTCGAACCAGCCCGTGTAGTTGATGGTCTTGTTTGTCTGGAAGTACAGGCTGTCCACGGTGGTCTGGATCTCGTACTGCGGCTGGCAGGCCCATGAGTAGCTGGTTGCGTTGCCGGCGGCCTGCCCGGTGAAGTTGCTGGGCCTCCAGCGGCGCTGCCCTGTGTCCACATCCCTGTAGGCGTAGGGCTCGAAACAGTAGAGCGCCTGCTCCCGATAGCGCCATTGGGTCCTGTAGAACTTGGTCGTGTAGTCGTCAGTGAAGCTCTTGGTGAAACCAGATGTCTGCGAGCTGTCGAAACCCTGGGAGAGTCCCCCGTTGTAGTTCGTCCCGGACCCGGTGTACGCGACGCTGAGTTTGGTTTCGGTCGTGGTACTCCAGTCGAGCAGCTCCGTGGATCGGTTCAGAATTGACCAATACTGGACGGGGCCGCCGCGGAATTTGTAGTTGTCGGTGTCCTTCCAGACGTCGTACTCGCAACTGCTCTTCGCGGCCGCAATGGCTAGGTCGGACGCCCTTGAGGCGCCCGCTGAGTCCGTGTTCGTATCCAAGGTGTCGGTCGCGCTCGCCGGCTCCGTCCCGCCGTCGATCGCCCCATCAGGGTTCGGGAGCACGTCGGCAGCCGCGTTGATGGCCACTGGTTTGCCAGTTGCCACCTGCATGACCAACCCCTCAACCTGGCCACTGGCCACCTGGACGACGTCAGACGTTCCAGGAGCCAACACCTTCATGTCGGGCGCCTCTGTCCAGGTCCAGTCGGTCCGGCTGGAGGACGGCGGCAAGAGGTTCAACAAGTAGTACCTGTCGCGTTGACTGGTCAGGACTTCGAGTTGGATTCGCACCGAGCCGTCACTATTCCAAGTAGCCGGGGCGTCCAAGGTCCCAGCTAGATCGAATCTACCTTCAGTGTCGGTGTAGGCCCGCGCGAGCTCATGCTCGTACGTGGCCGACTCGAGTTGCTGCACGTCCTGCTCCACACTCGCTGTCACCCGCGCATTCGCAACCGGCGCACCAGAGTCGTCGACCACGGTCCCCGAGGCGAGATGCGGATCGGCAGTCCCGGCGGCGAAACTTGGCTGCAACAGCGGACCACCTGTGGTGACGATACCAAGCAAGGGCATGAGGACAAGGGCGCGCGCCCACTTGCCACGATCCATTGAAACTCCTGTTCGCGAAAATGCCAGGCAGAATGCCTTAGCCGTCTCTCCGTCAAGGCACCAACGACGGGAGCCGCGGTGCGCTACGGGCGAGGTCTCGCGTCGCGGCCACGTTGGTGGCCGGCCCTGGACAGACTCGCTGGGTTGACACCTTGATACCGCGCGAAGACGATCAACGGAATCGCCTACAACAGCACGACCTGCAACGGCTCGGCCGTGACCGGCATCCACCACGACAAGGCCGCGGCGATCTGGTACCGCGCGTTGACCGTCTACATGACATCGAGCACCGGCTACGCCGGAGCCCGGGTGGCCAACGTCAACGCAGCCACCGACCTCTACGGCGCCACCTCGCCCGAGGTCGCCGCGGTGAAGGCGGCGTTCAGCGCCATCAGCGTCAACCGACAGTTCGATCAAGCAGGGGGTACGACGCCACCGGCGTCGTGCCCCCTCTGCCGTTCTCACGGGCACGGGCGACCGCCGGCGGCTAGGCCGAAGGCCCCGGGACTGGCCCCAGCCGCAGCACGCAGCCGGCACCGGAGCAGTCGCGCAGCAGGGCGAGCCGGCGAGCGAGCTCGCGCATGATCGCCGAGTACGCCGGATCGGCGGCCACGTTGTCGACCTCGAACGGATCCAGCTTCCGGTCGTAGAGCGCTCGCTCCCCTGACTGCCAGTTCCGCGCGTAGGTGTAGCGCGCGGTGCGAACACCGCGCCAGGTCCAGGGCCGGGTCTCGTCGCCGGTCAGCACGAGTTGGGTGTCCCGCCACGCCTGAGGGCGACTCCTGAGGGTCGGGAGGAACGACTGCCCATCCACACGGATGCCGGGTCGGGCCGCAGCGATCCCAGCGATCGTCACAGGGAGGTCGACCAGGGCGACCCGCCTGTCCGAGCGGCCGCCAGCCTGGACACCAGGGCCCCGGACCAGGAGCGGCACCCTGAGGATCTCGTCGGTCAGCCGGTCCTTGCCGATCCAGCGATGCTCGCCCAGCGCGAACCCGTTGTCGGAGGTGAAGATGATGAACGTATTCCTGAGTTCGCCGATCGATCGCAACCGCCTCACCACGGCGGCGACCGACTCGTCGACCGCGACGAGGCTGCGGCTCCGCTCCCGATATGAGTGGACGACCACCCGCGGGTTGACGGGGGCCTTGGTGGCGAGGTCGGCAGGCTGGTCCGAGACGTCCGGTTCGTTGAAGCTCGGCTTGTCCAGTGAGGGTGGGCGAGCGTCCGCGAAGAGGTCCTCGTGGCGGCGCGCGGGGACGGGCGTGCCCCAGAGGCCGGTGTCAAGCTCGAAGGCATCGTGCGGCGCGACGTGACTGACCCAGACGAAGAACGGGTCGCCGGACCTCGCGAACCGACCGACGATGCGCACTGCGCGGTCGGTCAAGATGTCGGTGACATAAGAGTCGCTGTAGGCAGCCATGCGTCGGCGGTCGTTGTTCCAGAACGTGAAATCGCCGTAGTCGTAGATCCCGCGGACCAGCGGGTCCCACCAGGTCCACCCCGGCTGCCGTCGATCAGTGCTCGTGTACTCGTTGAGGTACTTGCCCACGAAGGCCGTCCGGTACCCCGCGGCACCCAGCCAAGTGGCCACAGTGGAGCTTGGGTCGAGGGCCTTGAAGCCACCGAACGGTCCGCTGTTGTGGTGCACCCCGTTGTTCTGCGCGTACTGCCCGGTCAGGAGCTGCGCCCGTGCCGGGCAGCACAGCGGGTGCGGTGAGACTGCCTCGGTGAACGCCAGGCCGTGATCCGCCAGTAGCGCCCGGGTGAGTGGCATCGCATCCAGGTCGTACGTCGTCGCGTCGTCCGCCGTGATGAGAATGATGTTGGGCCGCCAAGTCGAGCCTGCGGAAACCGAGCCGGCTTCGACCGTCGGTCGGCCCACTGGTCGCGGGGTTTGGTCCCCCGGTGAGGGTGCTGGAGCCACTGGAAGGCACCCGACCACGGCGGTCACCATCGCCGCGGCTGCCATCGTGGCGAGTGCCCGTGCCCGGATGCCGATCATGACGCGCTCCCTTCCGTACAACTGCCCAAGGAGCCGAGCGTCGAACGCGGACCTGGCCTGTCACCTGGGGCCATCGCCCCGGCGCGGGCGGGAACCTGGGGAACCTCGCCACCCGGTTGCGGGACGTCAGTCCCGGGGGCCATCCGGGTCGTTCCCAAGGGGGTGGAATCGCTGGACGATGGTCGGGACATGTCCCGTTTGCGCAAGTCGGCAATCCTGGCCCTGGCCTGGGTGACTCCCGCGGCCTGGCTGGTGGTTGCCCTGTTCACTGGACCGTCTGACGGCACCACGATCACCGCGCCGACGGGACTTCCGCACGGAGCCACTTGGAGCGAGACTCCAGCCGTCGTACGCAGTTACGGCGACACGCCGCTCCGGCCCGGGGATCTGATCCTCGAGGTCGAGGGCCTGAGCCTCGGCGAGTGGATCGACCGCGGCGGCGCAGATCGTGCGGTCGGCGACCACGTCAGCTATCGAGTACGCCGCCCCGGTGTCGGCCTCGACCGCGAACTCGACCTCGACGTCGAGTTGACCAGCTATCCCCTCAAGGAGGCGCTGACCGCCAATGCCACCCCTGCCGTGCTGGTCGTGCTGCTGCTCGGAGCTTCCTCCTTCGTGTTCTGGCGTCGACCCACGGACCCGGCAGCCCGGGCATTCCTCGCCGTCGGCACGCTGACTCCCGGCGCGGCCACCGCCTATCCACTGGGACTGGGTCCGATTGACCTCGCCGGATCCCGCGGCGTCTGGCCACATCTCGGCGGAGAGATCGCATTCACGCTGGCCCTCGGCTCAGTGCTTGCCCTCACGTTCGCATTCCCGTGGGTCCGCCGCCGGCTGCAGCGACAGCCGATCTGGTGGGCGGGGGTCCCCCTGCTGCCGTTCGCCGGCTACGCCGTCTGGGTGCTGGCCGTCGCTGACCGGAGGGCGACGGACCCCGGCCGGCTGGAGGGCCTGATCACCCTCTCCGGCGCGGCCCTGGTCGTCAGTATCCCGGTGATGATCCTGGCCATGGTCCACGGCTACGTGCGATCACCCACGCGGGAGGACCGGACCGCGATCCGACTCGTCGCCCTCGCTCTCGGTGCTGCGTCGGTCGTGTGGGTGATTGTCGGCGAGCTGCCTCGGCGGGTCAATGGGCACCCGCTGGTGCCCTGGAGCGTGCAGGCGCTGGTGCTTGTCCCCACCGTGATCGCCTGCCTGACCGCCGCGATGCTGCACTATCGTCTCCACGAGATCGACTCGGCCGCCCGGCGGTCGTTGATCCAGCTGATCGTGGCCAGCCTGATCGGTGCCGTGTTCCTGGCGGCCGTGGGAGCCGTCGACCTCGCGGCTGACACGTCGTACGCCTCGATGGTGCTCGGCGGAGTGGTGGCGCTGATCCTGCTGCCCCTCGCGTTCGGCTTGCGACGCGCGGTGAGCGGCCTGGTGTACGGCGACCGGGCGTTCCCCTATCGGGTGGTCTCCGAGCTGCGCCGGCTTGACCCGGTGACCGCGCCCGGGGACGTTCTCCACGAGATGCTCACCATGCTCGGCCGGAGCCTGCGCCTCTCCTACGTCGCCGTGGAGGTCTTCGGCAACGCTCCCGAGGGGCGGATCGCGACCGCCATCGGAGAGCCGCGGGGCCAACCGACCGACGTCGTGCTGACGGTGGGCGGCGCGACCGTCGGGCAGCTCAGCCTCGAGGTCAGCGCCACCCGTGAGCCGTTCGGGCCGCGCGACCGCAGGCTGCTCGAGGACCTCGGCAGCCAGGTGGGCGCGCTGGTCCAGGCGGTGGCCGCGAACCGCGACCTGCAACGCTCCCGGGAGGGGCTGGTCGCCGCCCGCGAGGAGGAGCGGCGCCGGGTCAGACGCGACCTGCACGACGGCCTTGGCCCCTCGCTCGCGGCCCTGGCGATGAAGCTCGAAGTCGCCCGCGACCTCATCGCAGACGATCCTGTCGCAGCCACCCAGCTCGTGGGCGACCTCAGCGAACAGGCCCGCGCGGACATCGGAGAGGTACGACGCCTCGTGGACGGCCTCCGCCCACCGGCCCTCGACCAGCTCGGCCTGGTATCCGTGCTGCGCCTGCGGGCCGACGAGCACAACGACGCGGCACGACTGGAACGCGGCGATCGATCCATGGCCTGGACGGTTCGGGCCGACGACCAGGTCGAGCCGCTGCCCGCGGCTGTCGAGGTGGCGGCGTACCGGATCGTGATCGAGGCCGTGAACAACGCCCTGCGGCACAGTCGCGCCCGCCTGTGTGACGTCGAGCTGGCACGGCACGACGGAGCACTCATCATCACGGTCCAGGACGACGGGACCGGACTTCCTCCTACCCCGGGGATCGGTGTGGGAATCGGATCGATGCGTGAACGAGCAGAGGAATTGGGCGGTACCTTCGCCCTGCAGTCCCCCTCCGGCGGTGGGACGCGGGTCCTGGTGACCGTGCCCCTGAACGCCGGATCGCCCGACGAGAACCGGGGTTAGCCATGGAGCGTTTGCGCATCCTGGTGGTCGACGACCACGCGGACTTCCGAAGCGGGCTCGAGGCGCTGGTCGCGTCGAACGACGCGATGGAACTGGTCGGCTCGGTGGCGAACGGTCTGGAGGCCGTCGGCAATGCAATGGCGCTGCAGCCCGACGTGGTGCTGATGGACCTGCACATGCCCTTGCTGAACGGGGTCGAGGCCACCGCACGGATCGTCGGCTCCTCGCCGCACATCGGAGTCCTCGTGCTCAGCATGGTCGACGATGAGGAGTCCGTGTTCGCGGCCGTCCGGGCGGGAGCTCGCGGGTACCTCCTCAAAGGGGCCCGGCGCGGCGAGATCCTCCGGGCGATCGAGGCGGTGGGGTCCGGCGAAGTGATCTTCGGTCCGGGCATCGCCGAACGCGTCGTCACCTACTTCCAGAGTGTCCGTGCCCGACCGGTGGGCGACCTGTTCCCGCAGCTCACGGACCGCGAGCGCGCGGTGCTGGGTCGGATCGCGGCCGGCCTCGACAATGCCGAGATCGCGCGGGAGCTCGGAGTCTCGACGAAGACCGTGCGCAACCATTCGAGCAACATCTTCGCCAAGCTGCAGGTGGCGCACCGGGCGCAGGCCATCGTGATGGCCCGCGAGGCAGGGATGGAGTAGGCGTCAGCCGTCGCAGCCCGGCTTCAGGCTCATGTCGTCGAGGGCATCCCTGCCCAGCCGCTGCGCTTGCTGGGTGTCGGCGTACACGATGGCCGCACCGCCCTCGGTGCCGAAGGTCCCCGTGATCACGCACATCGTCACCCGGTGCAGGTCGACCTGGGTGACGGCCTGGGCCAGCCGGTAGAGCTCGGTCAGGGACAGGTTCGTGTCGAGGTGGGCCAGCGCCGACAGCGCTCCCGACTCCATGAAGCCCGTGTCGTCCTCGCCGGCGATGATCCTCCGCAGGAAGCCTTTGAGCAGCTCCTGCTGGTTGGCCGAGCGAGCGAAGTCGCCGCCGCTCAGCGACTTGCGCGCCCGGGCCAGGCTGAGCGCCTGGTGACCATCCAGCTCGTTCATGCCGCGCTGAATGTCGAGGCCGAACTCGTCGTCGCTGAAGGCCTGCTTCGAGAAGACCTGGACGGTGCCCACCGAGTCGACCAACCGCCGGAAGCCCCGGAAGCCGACGGTGATGACGTAGTCGGGCGCGATCCCGACCAGGTCCTCGACGAGGTGGCCCATCAGCTCCGGGCCACCGAGGTTGAGGCCGGCGTTGATGCGGTTGGACCCGTGGTCCGGGATCGCCACCCAGGAGTCCCGGGGTACGCCGATCGCGACGGCCCTGCCGGTCTCGAAGTCGATCCCGATCAGCTGGATCGCATCCGCCCGAGCGTCCAGCAGCCCCTCACCGGGACGCGCATCCGAGCCCAGCGCGAGGATCCACAGCGTCCCCTCTTCGAAGTCGACGGCCTTCGTGGTCTCGACCTTGACGAGGCTCAGCGTCGTCGGCAGGAGAGCGTCGTTCGGCAGCCCAACAGCCAGTGCTGTCAGCAGCGTGAGCAAGGAGCCGGTTCGGCGCAGCCTCGAGGCCCTCATGACGTCTGTCCTGTCCCGGGTGCGTCCGCCCGGGCCACGTCGTACCCGAAGACGTTCCAGGTGGCGTGGTCCTTGACCAGCATGAACCGCCCGCTGAGCTTGATCGTGCGGGTCCCACCCGCCAGGCCGGACGCCTCGAAGGCGAGGGTGACCCGCGCGGTGGCGCCCACGACGTTGCCGTCCTTTGCCAGGCAGGAGATGGCGGCGGTGAGCCGCCGCGCGGTGACCGTGCTCGCGTCGCCGAAGCGGGCCGCGGTCAGAAGGTCGATGTCGCGCGCCGCCGACCGGGCTGCGCCGTTCGTGAACGAATCGAACGACTGGACGAAGTCCTCGCGCGGGTAGTCGCCGAGGAAGCCGCTGACGACGTACGCCGACAACACGTCCCCGATCTCCTGCTCAGCCTCGGCTCGCTCCCGATCGTCAATCCCCCGCGCACCCGAGACGATCCGGATCTGGAGCGCCACCGCCGACTGGTCGGGCGGACGATCCGGGGATCCACCGTCGGAGCAGCCGGCCAGGAGCACGCAGACCGGGCCGACCATGGTCGCAGCCGCCCGAGCACGCCACACCGGGTTGCCGCGGCGTGCTCGACTGCCCATGCCCTCCATCATGTCGGACCTTTCCGTCCGCTGGCTCCCCAACTTGCTTGGCGCTCAACTTGCAGAGACGCCGTTGACCAGCGGCAGATCGAACTCACGAACGTTGTCGTGGGCCGGATGGCGCTTCCCCACCTGTCCCCGAGCGAACGCCTCGAGCAGGTTGTCGGTGACCACCCGGACGAAGGCCCTGGTCCGCTCGCCGAGCGGCCGCTCGCAGCGATCGACCAGCGCGCAGCCCCAACGCAGGGTCCCGGCCGCGAAGACGCCAGCACCGGCGGTGGTGGTGTAGTAGACCGACTGCGACGAGGTGGTGGTTCCTCTGCAGTCGATGCGCGAGTCGCTCAGGATCTGCAGCGGCCGGGGCGTGGACGGATTGGGATAGACCCGATCCGACTCGGGCCCGACCAGTCCCGGGATCAGGTCGCCGTACCGGACTCCGGTCCCGGCGAAGCCCCACCACGTCGGGGACACGACCCGGTAGTCGGCGTCGACCGGGAAGCATTCGTAGAGCATCCCGACGACGTCGTTCTCGGGCTCGGCCGCGGGCGCGTCGCGGAATCGGGCAGTGGCTTCGTCCGGAATCTCATCGCGCAACGGGTCGAGGAAGGCGTCATGCCGGTAGCCGACCACCGTGCGATGTTGCCCGGTGCCGCTCTCGGGCAGCCGGATCCGCCAGTACATCGTGTTCGCGCCGAGGAACGCGAGGCTGGTGCCGTGGTTTCGCGCCTTCAGGACCTCACGGCGCATGGCAGGCGTCCAGTACTCGTCATGACCCATCGAGACATAGCCGCGTGCACCCTGGAGTACGCCCGGTCGGGCGTGCAGGTCCACGTTGGTGAAGTACGACAGCGGAAGGTGGAGCCGCTCAGCTCGCATGATGATCGGGATCGCGGCGGTGCGGTAGTCGTTGGCCCCGGGCGCCTGGTGATAGGGCCTGTTGAAGCTCACCGCCCAACTGCGGCGGTCGCCTTCGGGACCGAAGTAGAGGCTGTAGCCGCCCCATCGGTTGTAGGCCTGCCACGTCGTCACCGGAGCGACCAGAGCGACCGTGTTCCGCGCGAACTCGGACGAGACGACATAAGGAATCTGGGTCTCCCACCCGGTCCCGGTGCGCAGCTTGAACACGTAGAAGCCCGGGAGCCAGCCGGTCGTGTCCACGGTCACGCTGGTCCGCCAGGGAGCGACGACGGTCCTGGTGTCATATGGCTTGAAGACCGGCTCAGCCTGCTCAGCGCCCTTCAGGACCCGGGACTTCCAGACCCGGGTGGCCGAGCTGCCGGCGTACCAGCCGATGCGGAAGGCCTTCACGCGATAGTCCGGCTCCTGCGTCGAGACGCGCAGACCCACCGAAGTGCCCGCAACGCCGCTAGTGGCCGTCACATAGCCGGCGATCTCGCCGTTCACAGCGGGCTTCACCATCCGCCAGGCGTTGGTGCCCTTCGCTTCGGGTTCCTCGGGCCGCGCACCTTCTCCCTGCGCGCTTCCCGTCGCACCCTGGAGGGTGGGCCTCACCGGCGGCGCCGCTTCGTGCTGGTCGATGTGGCCACCACACCCTGACACAGCGACCACCAGGCCGAGGACTCCCATGAAGCACTTCACCACGATCACCTCGCTCGTGGCGCCGACCCATTCGGCGCCACGTGGAGGCTCGGTCTTGGCGGTAGCCCGAGGCATGGGGCTGCAGTCCCGACCGATCCGGGAGAAGTCGGAGGTTCCGAGACACGCTCCCGGGCTCGGAGTTACTCGCCGGTAGGATCATGCTCACACGCCTGAGGCACTGACCCAGCCCGTGCTGGACCCGTAGTCTCTGGGCCGAACATGTGAACGCTGATCCGGCTCTGGCCGGCAGGTTGGAGTGACTGTGAGCGGTATGACCGTGACCTTGATCCTGGGGCTGATCCTCAATGCGATCATCCTTCCCCTCGCCTTCAAGCGGGTGATCTGGCTGGCCCGCCTCATCACCAGCGGCCAACCGGCCCCCGACCGCATCCAGGGCGTGACCGGTCGGGTCGGGCTCGCGCTCAAGACCCAGCTGCAGGAGGTCATCCTGCAGAAGAGGCTGCTGAAGTGGAGCCTCCCGGGTGCCGCCCACGCGTTCGTCATGTACGCGTTCCTGATCCTGGCCAGCGTCTATCTCGAGGCGTACGGCGTACTCCTCTCGCGCAACCCGCACTGGAAGATCCCGATCATCGGCTCGTGGCCGATCCTCGGCTTCCTGCAGGACTTCATCGGCGTGATGTGCCTGGCCGGCCTTGCGACGTTCAGCCTGATCCGCCTGAAGAACGCCCCCGCGAAGCTCGGCCGCAAGTCCCGCTTCGACGGCTCGCACCTGGGCGGCGCCTGGGTGACGCTGTTCATGATCTTCAACGTCATCTGGACGATGTTCCTGTTCCGGGGTGCCTCGTCGGCCGCCGGGAACCTGCCCTACAAGCACGGCGCCTTCGCCTCGATCGGCCTCGGCAAGATCTTCGACGGCCTCTCCGAGGACCCCCTCCTGCTCCTCGAGCACGTCGGCCTGCTGCTGCACATCGGCGTGATGCTGGTCTTCCTGATCATGGTGCTGCACTCGAAGCACCTGCACATCTTCATCGCCCCGATCAACGTGATGTTCAAGCGCAGCCCCATGGCGCTCGGTGCCGCCAAGCCGCTGATGTCGGGAGGCAAGCCGTTCACCCTCGACGACGTCGACTCCATGGACGAGGACACCGTGCTCGGTGTCGGCAAGATCGAGGACTTCAGCTGGAAGGGCCTGCTCGACCTGGCGACCTGCACCGAGTGCGGTCGTTGCCAGTCGCAGTGCCCCGCATGGAACACCGAGAAGCCGCTGTCTCCCAAGCTGCTGATCATGAACCTGCGCGACCACGCCTTCGGTGCGGGCGACTACATCCTGGCCGACGAGGCGAAGCGCGAGAAGCTGCCGGCTGGCGTCCTGGCCGAGGCGGCTCGCCCGCTGGTCGGCGAGACCGAGGGCACTCCGTGGCACCCGAGCGGTGGGGCCGTCATCGACAACGACATCCTCTGGTCCTGCACGTCGTGCGGTGCCTGCGTGAACCAGTGCCCGGTCGACATCGAGCACGTCGACCACATCATCGACATGCGCCGCTACCAGGTGCTGGTCGAGTCCAACTTCCCCTCCGAGCTCAACGGCCTGTTCAAGGGCATGGAGAACAAGGGCAACCCGTGGAACATGTCGCCGACCGTGCGCATGGACTGGGCCAAGGACCTGCCCTTCGACGTCAAGGTCGTCGGTGACGACATCGAGACCCTCGACGAGGTCGACTGGCTGTTCTGGGTCGGCTGCGCCGGCGCCTACGAGGACCGCGCCAAGAAGACCACCCGCGCTGTGGCCGAGCTGCTCGATCTGGCCGGCGTCTCCTTCGCCGTGCTCGGCAACGGCGAGACCTGCACCGGTGACTCGGCTCGCCGTGCGGGCAACGAGTTCGTCTACCAGGGCCTGGCCCAGCAGAACGTCGAGACCTTCAACGAGTACAAGGTCAAGAAGGTCGTCTCGACCTGTGCGCACTGCTTCAACACCCTCAAGAACGAGTACAAGGACTTCGGCATCGAGCTCGAGGTCGTGCACCACACCCAGCTGCTCAACCGCCTCGTGCGCGAGGGCAAGCTGACCCCGGTCGCCGATGGCGCCGGCGCCGCCCAGCGCACCATCACCTATCACGACCCGTGCTTCCTGGGCCGCCACAACCAGGTCTACAGCCCGCCGCGCGAGCTGCTCGAGATCCTGCCCGGCGCGACCGTCGTCGAGATGGAGCGCAACTCCGAGAAGTCCTTCTGCTGCGGCGCCGGTGGTGCCCGCATGTGGATGGAGGAGACGATCGGCGAGCGGATCAACGTCAACCGTACGGCGGAAGCCGTCGGCACCGGCGCCGACCAGATCGCCACCGGCTGCCCGTTCTGCCGCGTGATGCTGGCCGACGGCCTGCTCGAGCAGCAGGCCGACGGCAAGGCGCGCGAAGAGGTCGAGGTCCTCGACGTCGCCCAGATGCTGCTCGCGTCGGTCAAGGGCGAGTCGGCCACGCGTGCGCCCAAGGCCGCTCCCGGTACTGCCACGAAGACCGTGACCGGTGAGTGGTTCGGCGCGGATGCTGCCGAGGGTGCCGTCAAGGTCCAGGCCCCGGGCTCGGCACCGGCTGCCACCGAGGCTCCGGCCGAGGAAGCTCCCGCCGCAGGCGGTTCGCTCTTCGGAGACGCGCCTGCGGGTGGGTCGATGTTCGACGTGGCGCCTTCGGCTCCGGCCGCTCCGGCAGCTCCTGCGGGTGGCTCGTTGTTCGACGCTCCGGCTGCACCGGCTGCTCCCCCGGCCGAGGCGAAGCCTGCGGGTGGGTCGCTCTTCGACGCTCCCGCTGCACCGGCAGCCCCTCCGGGCGAGACGAAGCCCGCGGGTGGGTCGCTCTTCGACACCCCGGCGCCCGAGCCGGCCGCTCCTGCTCCGGCTGCCCCGGCGGCGCCGGCTACCCCGGCGGCCGAGTCGACGGGCGGATCGCTGTTCGACTTCGCGGCTCCCGAGGCTGCTCCTGCAGCCCCCGCGGCTCCCGCCGAGCCGGAGACGATCCTCGAGGCTGACGACGAGCCCGAAGCCGAGCCGGAGCCGGAGCCCGAGGCCCCGAAGGCAGAGGCACCCAAGGCGGACCCGCCCAAGGAGGGCGGCTCGCTGTTCGACTTCTGATCCAGCCAACTGAGCCGTAGATCAGTGCGGTTGATCCGGGCCAGCTGCTGATGGCTCGGATCAACCGCACTCGGCATTTCGGGAGCTGCTCAACGATCTAGACCGGCGTGACCTCCGCCACCTGACGACCGTTGACTCAGCACGAGCAGCCGGGGGGCCGCTCCCTGGGAGGTGGGGCTCCATGGAACTCGTGAACGTCTATTTGACCGTTGATGAGGTCGGATCGCGCAGCGCCGTCGTCGCGCATGCAGACCTCGGTCTCGGTCGCGTCCCTCAGCCTCCCGAGGGCGTGGTGATCCACGAGCTCAACCTCGACGAGTACTACGCCGGCATCATCGATGACGCCACCGAGCCCGACGCTTGTCGGCTCAAGCTGGGACCGCGGCTGCCCGAGAGCATGGCGCTGGCCCGGGTGACCGGCTTCCCCGTGACGGCCAGCCCGTTCCGCAGCCAGCCGGTGGCCGACATCGCCACCGCGCTCCGCAGCGACATGGCCAAGAACTGACCGTTTTCGGCAGGTTTTCCTGACCGGCGGAACCGATCCACAGGCCCGGCCGGTCATACGGTCATGGGCGTGGACTTCACCGAGTACGTCGCCGCGCGCCGCGCGACGCTGGTGCGCTCCGCCGTACTCCTCGGCTGCGACCTCCACGAAGCCGAGGACCTCGTCCAGACCGCGCTGACCCGGTGCCTGCGTTCGTGGCGGAAGGTCCAGCGCGCCGACCGACCCGATGCCTACGTCTACCGGGTCCTGGTCAACGCCTTCCACGACAGCCGCGCCCGTCTGTGGCGGGGCGAGCTGCCTACCGCCGATCTGCCCGAAGCCCCGGTCGAGGGCGCCGATCTGGCCGCCGGGATCGCCGTACGACGTGCGCTGCTCAACATGTCGCGAGAGCACCGGGAGGTCCTGGTGCTGCGCTACTACGCCGACCTCTCGGAGCGCGAGACCGCAGCCGTGCTCGACCTCCCCGCCGGGACCGTGAAGTCCCGCACCGCCCGCGCGCTGCAGGCGCTCGCCGCGGACCAGAACATCGTGAGGAGCAACTGATGCTCACCGAGAACGAAGCCCGGGACCTGCTCACCGCAGCGGCGCGGACGATCCACGTCGAGGCCGCCGAGCCGATCACGGTCCTGGCGAAGCGACCCCCGCGGTGGCCGGTCCTCGCAGCCGCGGCCGCGATCCTGGCGATTGTCGCCACGAGCGTGGCCCTCGCCCAGCGGACGGGCGACCCGCAGCCGGTCGGACCGGTCGTGGAGATCCCGCGCGTCGACTTCCAGCCGCCTTCCTCCGAGCTCGCGGCCGACCAGATCCCGTCGGTCTTCGGGTACGACGAGTCCGCCGCCAGGGCGATGCTGGAGAACCTGAGCCTGGTCGTCACTGTGCAACGTGAGGAGGTGGGGTGCTCGGATCCAGGTGGCCGCGCGGCGCGGACGGAGCCGCCGCTGGGGACGCAGTTCCGCGCGGGCGACCCGGTGACACTCATCGTGACGCAGACCCCGTCGGCGCCCTGTCCCGCGAACGGCGACCTGTTGTTCGCCTGGCAACTGCTCGACTTCGCGAACGGCCGTGGTCTGGCGCCTGATTTCGCCGAAAGCGTGCTCGTGAGCGCCAATGCGGAAACTTCGACAATCACCGGCTCCGAGGCGGCGGACCTGCTGAACTGGGTCGACGGCACCCCACTGGGAATGCTGCGGCAGGAGTCACGCGCCGTCCAGAATTTTGGCGGAGGCGTCTTCCAGACACCCTATTTGAGGATCACGCCAACTCGCCCGGGGTTTCCCTGCCAGCAGCCCGCCGCCGGAATGCCGACTCAGGGGGGTCTGAACCTCGTGATCGAGTTCAACACCGACGGCTTGTCCTTCGCGTGCCCAGCCGTCGACGTGTTCCGCACCAACGGGCAGATCACGGCCATCGCGCTGCGCACGCTGAGCGCGGAGCCGGGTCCAGACGCCGGCGCTGTGCCCGATCTCAGGGGGTTACCGATCGGGGACGCCAAGGCGACTCTTCGCGAACTGGGCCTGCAGTCCGAGTACGTCCACAAGGGTGCGCCGCCGCCGGTGGGCTGCGTCAGTTCCGAAGTCGTCGTGGATCAGGACCCTGAGGCTGGCTCCTTCGTCCGAGCAGGTGCCGTGGTCGAGCTCGTCCTCCGCTGGGTCGGCTGCACTGGCACACAGGTCGCACCGCTCGATGGCACGCCGCATCAGATGGGCATGGCGTTCCTCGAGTTCGCATACGGCGGCAAGACGTTCCCGCACTTCGCAGACCAGGTGGGGCTCTATCTCGGCGACGAGCTCAAGAAGACACTGTCCCCCTCACAGGCCCGCCAGCTCTGGCGGTGGCGACTCCCAGGACCATATGCCGACGCAACAGGACCCTTCAGCGCAATCGAGATGGTCACCTCGGGAGGAGCCGAGAAACCCGCAATCCTTCGCGGAGCCCCGCCGGCCGGAGCCTGCATCCACGGATTCCCCGACCAACCCACCGTGCCCGGATCGGTCGCCGTGACCCTCACCAACGATGGTCAGGTGGGCACCTGCATGGACACGTACGCCGTCCTGCTGTCGACGGACGAGACCGGCCACCTGGTCGCGGTGAACCTGCTCCTCGGCAGCCCGTGACATCACCTGACATCATTTGATGCCACATTCCCCTTGACTTGACATCACGATGATGTCAGAGTGATGCACATGGACATCACGCCGTACGTCGACAGCCTCCGCCGGGACCTGGCGGCCGCAGCCGAGTCGGGCTCCGACGAGGTCAAGGCCGCCGCCGGGCGGCTGGCCCTCGCGCTCGATCCCGCCGCCCGACTGGCCCTCATGGAGGCGCTCAGCCACGCGGCCGCCGAGATCACCGCCGAGCTGCCGGCGGGCAGCGTCGACGTACGCCTCAACGGCCGCGAGCTCGACTTCGTCGTCACCGCTCCGATGGCTGCCCCCGCACCACCGGCCCCGCCGCCGCCCCCGGGCGCCCCCGAGGAGGACGACGGCAACCTGGCCCGGATCACCCTCCGGATCCCGGAGACCGTGAAGGCCAAGGCCGAGGAGTACGCCGCCCGCAACGGCCAGTCGCTCAACACCTGGCTGGTCCAGCTCGTCCGGTTGGCCACCCGCGACGAAGCGATCAACATCGACATCGACCTGTCATCGATCCCGTTCTTCGGTGACGGCTTCGGCCCCGGGAAGAACCGCGGCAACCGCCGGATGACCGGCTGGATCTAGGCACCAACCCAGCAACCTCCATCAAACCGACACGACTGACCGGCGCACAGGCTGGTCGGTGGGACGACCACACCCTCGAGGAGTCCAGATGTTCCACAGTTTCGAGACCCACGGCCCGATCGAGCTCCGCGTCGAGGTCACCCGCGGCAAGGTCACCGTCGTCAGCGCCGACACCACCGCCACCGACGTGACCGTCAACGGCGAGCGCGCCGACGACGTCCAGGTGTTCCAGGACGGCGACACCGTCTCGGTGATCGCCCCCAAGGTCCGGATGGGCTTCTTCGGCGCCGACCCGTCGTACGACGTGCAGGTGACGCTGCCGCACGAGAGCGAGCTCTCCATCAAGACCGGCAGCGCCGACGTGGCCGCCCAGGGCCGGTTCGGCAGCAGCGACCTGCGCAGCGGCTCGGGCCAGGTCGAGGTCGAGCACCTGCTCGCCCAGACCATCGTCGAGACCGGCTCGGGTGACATCAACCTGCACCGCGTCGACGGCGAGCTCCGCATCAAGGCCGGCTCGGGCGACATCAGCGTCGGCCAGACGTCCTCGGCCGTGATGGTGACGGCGGGCAGCGGCGATGTGGAGTTCGGTACGACGGCCGGCCCGACGGTCGTGAAGACCGGCTCGGGTGACCTGCGCGTCGCCATCGCCGACGGCGATCTCGCCATGTCGACCGGCAGCGGCGACGCCACCGTGAACCGGCTCAACCGTGGGCGGTTCTCCCTCAAGGGCGCGTCGGGCGACCTGCGCATCGGGATCCCCCGGGGAGTGCCCGTCTGGACCGACATCTCCGCCGTCAGCGGCTCGGTCCGCTCCGACCTGGTCAGCGCCGGCGAACCCGCCGACGGCCAGGACTTCATCGAACTCGTCGCCCGCACCGTCAGCGGCGACATCACCCTCAAGCAGCTCCAGGAAGGAACGTCATGACCACCACCATCGAGCTGGAGGCGCGCGAGCGCATCGACGACCGCCTCCGCCACGCAGCCGCTCCCCACCTGCCCGCCGCGCGACGTCGTACCAGCATCGCCCGGCAGCTCCGCAAGATCGCCGACAAGCTCGACAACTGAACGGCCGGCCCCCCGCCGAGCGCCCTTGGATCGTGGTTCCGAATCGGTCGGGACCACGATTCAAGGGCTTTCGGCGTGACACAACCACTGGAGACGGAGGGTCCGGTCGAGCCATTCCGCTCGAGCCGATCGCCTGAGACCTTCAAGAGAGGGGGCGGGAGCGAAAGGGGGACGTGATGGCTCGAGGACCCGAGGCGTATCGCGCGCGCCTCCAGACGCTGCGGGACCTCCCGACGTTCGCGGCGCTCTCCGACGACGCCATCGAGCGGATCGCCGAGCATGTCGCGGAGATCACGATCCAGCCAGGGGCGCACCTGTGCCGCCAGGGTTCACCCGCGATGGAGGCGTTCATCATCGTCGGGGGGATCGCGCAACTGATCGCCGACGACACCATCGTGCGCGACATCGAGCG
>Ga0070698_100000678_pt1 | contig 36352 bp, 35 predicted proteins | sample KBSK1502metaG_FD_65477 | JGI IMG/M metagenome (GOLD analysis project Ga0070698, IMG submission 65477) | Corn, switchgrass and miscanthus rhizosphere microbial communities from Kellogg Biological Station, Michigan, USA - KBS K1-50-2 metaG | ecosystem: Host-associated > Plants > Roots >... | reverse complement strand
CGACAGCAGATCCAGGCATCGTGCTGGAGGTGGACGACCCCTTTCGGCTCTCCCGTCGTGCCGCTCGAATAGAGGAAAAACGCGATCCCATCGCGATGTGTCGAGGCATATCGGGGGGCCGGCGAACACGCGCGGAGGGGTTTCTCCGCCTCCGCGCTCTCCCAGCAGGCGCAGCCGTGGTTGGCGATCGCCAAGCCATCCACGATGCTCCCGTCGAAGACGAGCAGGCGTGGGTCGCAATCGGCGAGGATGGCTTTGAGCTTCTCGGGCTTCAAGAGCGTGTTGAGCGGAACGGCCACCGCGCCCGCCGCAATCGCGCCCCAGAAGCAGATCGAAAAGAGGGGACCATCGGGCAGGATCAGGACGACTCGACCTCCCTGGTGGACGCCCTGGTGCTCCAAGGCGGCCGCGAAGCGTCGGACGAGCTCCTCGAGCTCGCCGTAGGTCGTCTCTCCCTCGTCCGTCACGATCGCGACGCGCCCTCCCCGGCCCTCCGCGACATTTCGACCGACGAACCACTCCGCGGCGTTGAAGCGCTCAGGCAGGTGGTCACTGGCACGCATGTGGTTTGTGGCGGGCGAGCTGGGTACGATCCCAGCTGGCCGAACGTCCCTCACCGCAATTCTCTCCCCGCGGCGTGTCGGCTGGGACTGAGTCCATTTGAACATGCCCGGGGTTAGTACTAACATCTGCTGGATATGAGGTTCGTCGTCACAATCGAGCCAGATGAGGACGGGGGTTACGTCGTCGAGTGCCCCGCCATCCCCGGGTGCGTCAGCGAAGGTGAGACGGAAGAGGAAGCGATAGCCAACATCAAAGAGGCGATCCAGCTCTGTCTCGAGGTCCGGGCTGAGGAGGGCCTGCCTTTGACGATCGAGACCCGAGAGGTCGAGATCCCCGCCTAGAAATCGATAACGTTCTCGTTACCACCGCGACTGGTCGCATACGGATTTATTACCGCCAGACGTGGTAAATCAGCAGGCGTTATGGGCCATCGCCGGTGAGTTCGCGGCTGCCTTCTTGGAGCGGTCACAAGGTGGTACAGACCTTCGTGAGGCTCGGCTGGCGAATCTCCCGGCAGCGTGGCAGCCACATCATCTTAGTAAAGGCTGGCCAGATAGCCTCGCTGTGTGTGCCCGATCATCCGACGGTTAAGCGGGGAACCCTCCGGGCCCTGATCCGCACGGCCGGACTGACGGTGGAGGAATTCCTCGCCGCCGAGTGATGCTGTGAGATCTCATCCGGCGGTCGAGCTGCCAAATGAGAGCAGAATCATGGCTTTCGCTTCGCTGATCTCTTCTCGGACGGCCCTGAATACCCCGGAGACTTCCTCGCGAAATCCCTCCAGGCCTTCAGCGACAGCGCGGATCTCTGACCGGAGACCTTCCGCAACCACGTTGAAGTGCCGCTTGATTTCGTCTGCAGTCTCTCGATCCACCGTGAAACCTTTTACCGAAGACTACCACCGGCAAGGTGAGAGTCTTTCTCGTTGATCTCATCGGAGCGACACGAGCAATTAGGCCGAGGTTCCAGGAATCCCAACCCTCGACGATCACGCCGTTCTTGAACGTGACCCAGGTCATTCCTCGGAGCTCGGCCTAGTGACGTTCATGGCTTTCCAGCCCTTGGCCCTATCCCATTCTGCCTGGAGTCCCAGCGCGCTGATCCGGACGCCGAGCTGGTCGAGCCGGCGCGTGAAGAGAAGGAAGAGACTAGGTTCGGGAATGGAGAAAGGCCTTGCGAACGGCGCGCCGGATCGCCACGTCGGTCCAATCCGGGTGCTGAGCCCGAAGAGCGGCGGCCTTGAGTTGGCGGGCGGAATGGTACAGCCGCTCAGCGGCCTTCAGTTTCTGGGCCGGGGACATGGCCCGCAAGATTCGCTGGCTCGCTGAGCTCGTCACGAACGTCGATGATCTCACAGGGAAGCGCAGGCATTACGCAACAGCGGTTTCACTTCAACGACTCCAGGAGACGGCCGAGGTTCCAGGAATCCCAGCCCTCGACGATCAAGCCGTTCTTGAAGGTGAGCCAGGTCATTCCGCGGAAGTCGACGCTGCGATTTGTCGGGGGCATGCCGAGGCCGGCGCCGCGATGGGTGCCGCGCGCGTGCCAGCGCACGACGACGTGATCACCGTCGGCTGCCGTGTCTTCGACGTCGACCTGGATGTCGGGCAATGCGTTCAGGAGCCCTTCGCGGCCAACCTTGAACTCGGCCATCCCCTGATCTCCGTTCTCCGTGTGTCCGATCGCGCCCGGCGCCCACAGCTCGTCGATCGTCTCTGAGCGCCGCTCGACCCAGACCTCGTGGAACCAGCGGACTGCCAGCGCGCGGTTGATTTCGGGACGCAGATCGGAGATCGGGATTCCGCCGGAATCAGATTTGGTTTGTTCCATCTTCTTCTTTCGTGTGAAGCCCTCTCAAAGAAAGTTAATCTTCATCGTTATGCTGCCGATCCCAACGCCTATGCCAGCTGTGGCCGTGACCGTGCAGGTCGTCGGGCCTGATAGGGTGAAGGTGGTATCCACGGCCCAACGGCCAATGCTGTTGGCGACGTCTTGCAGCGTCTGCTGGGCACCGCCGCAGGCAATGACGACGGTCACGGCTGTGCCTTCGGGCGCGGAGCCGCCAATGCTGACAAAACCTGTCGAGGTGCCAGGAACACGGATGGTGAGAATCACGCGGAAGTCGATCGGCGGTATGTAGACGAGCGATGTCAGATGAAGTTGGAGGGTGGTCAGCAGCGGCTCGCCTCCAAAACCTGCTCCCTTCAACACCGAGAGGCTTTCGGTCATCTCGGTTGAGGCGCGCAGAGAGCTCATCTCGAGACGAGCGACGCTGCGGCTGAAGTCGCCAGCCGCTCCGAGAGTGCCATCGGGCCCCTTGACCGAACGCGCTCGCTCTTTCAGTTGTCTGTCTGCGGATTGCAGCGAAGCCGTCAGCTTCTGCTCCGAAGACGTGGCGCTCCTCACCAACGAGCGAGCGAACGCTTCCCAGTCGCAGTCCTTACCGCACTTCGCGACGGCCCTCGCGACGTCGGCGCGGAATTGGCGCGGCACGCCGGCGGCTGCAACCTCGAACTCGGCCACGATCCGCCGCATCCTGGGATCACGAACCTCGAGCGTCTTCTCGCCGGCGAAAACCGGGATGGCCGTGAGCAGGCCGATCAACACGAGCGAGCTCAATCGCCTGGCCGCGACGGCGATCTCGGCGAAGCCGGAGCTGGCACGATTCATGCGAGGACCTGCGCCTTGGAAGAGGCGCGGAGTACGGAAATTCTGGAGGACGTCATGTCAAAACGGGTTGTAACGGGAAGTGTTGTGTCTGCTATTGCCGCAGCTTTGCTCATGACAGCGGCTTCGGCCGCGCTGGCGGGGGAGAACTCTGTCGTTCTCATGCCGGGAACGCGGATCACGGTTGTGCTGGGACAGACGATCGCTACCGCGACGGCCAGGGCGGGCGACCATATCGACGGTGAGCTTGCAAGAGACATCACGATGAACGGGCGAATCGTCGTGCCGAAGGGAAGCAGGGTCGAAGGGCGCGTCGTCGCGGCGACGCCCTCGGGCACGCTGTCTCAGCCGGCGGCTCTCGACTTTACGTTGACGGAGTTGACTCCACCCGGAGGGCTTTCGATTCCGATCGCCACCTCGCACTATTCCCGCAAGGGCGAGACGCATACGAAGCATGAAGTCGAGTACATCGCCGGCGGCGCCGCGGTCGGAGCGCTGATCGGCCAACTCGCCGGCAGAGATACCAAGTCCACGTTGACCGGAACGGCGGCGGGAGCCGTGGCCGGAACCGCTGCCGCGGCGGCCACCGGGCGGCTCGACTTTCAGGTCGAAGCGGGCCGGACCGTAGGTTTCACGCTCCGGAAGGCGACTCGCGTGCCTGTCTTCATGCAGTAACCGCAAACAGTTGCCGTCGGCCCCGGCAGGCCGTCGCCCCACCGACGTTCGCTCTGCTTCAGTCTGCTGCGCGATTTGCTCGAACATTGGTTGCTGTCTGGCGGCAGGTACGACATCGAGACCGGGAAGGTCAGGCTCAGCGACGATACTCGGGAAGGCTGAAAGAGCCCAGCGGGAAAACTGGCGCTGCATGGCTTTCGAAATCCTTCCGTTTGAAATGTTTAACGCTAAGTTTACTCCCTTGCTCTCAACGTCAGTGGCGAGAGCCTCCTCTACCTATGAAGTGGGGAAGCGGGTGAAACTTGGACGGGGAAGTGAAAAAGTTAGGTGGGAGGGCACGAGGAACCCCCTCACCCCGCCCCTCTCCCGGAGGGAGAGGGACTTCTTGCTGCGGCACGCTCCGCACGCCGCGGCTTAGATTTGAGCTGCTCACTTTGTGAGGCCGCCGGATGCGTGCTCCTGTTACCGACTGGTAGGACGCCGCGCTCGAACTTTTCTCGATGGGATCGATGTGTCATCGAGCGAGGAAGAGACCGATAGACGCAACAGTAGCGGTGTGTCCGGAGGAGTAGCAGAGGCCTCGGCTCGGGCGTTCCCCTCACCCCGCCTCTCTTTGCCGGCCGCTCGCTTCGCGAGGACCTTTGGTCAATCGGCCCCGCGGTTGCGTGAATCACCGTGCCGAAGCTCAGGGCGCCTGGAAAGGTGTCCCAGTCCCGGTTTCACAGAGGCTCTTGAGGCTTCCGAGGTAGTAGCCCCAATTGAAGTTGTAGGTTCCGTAGACCTCGTCGCTCAGCTCCTGTGCGTAGATCTGCACGAAAGTCAGACCGGTCTCCCCTTTGCGCTCGTCGAGATCGAACGAAAACGTGTTGTCCTTCCAGTTGGCGTGGCCGCCGATGCACTTCCACTCCACGCGGCGATTGCGCTCCAGCCGTGTGATCTCCATCTCCGGGCTGAAGTCACCCGTGAACCGGAAGGAGATCACGCCGCCGACGACCTCTGGAGCGCGGACGCGGGTCGTCCACCAACCGGAGAGGCCCTTTTCCGTCGCAAGCGCTCGATAGACCGCCTCGGGCGCCGCGTGGATGTGAACGAAGTGGATGATCTTCTTCACGACGGATTTTTCCTTTCGCGCTCGATTCTAAGTCGGTCTCGGCAGCGGAGCTCGATAGACGCAACAGTCGCGGGATGGCCGGAACAGTGTTAGCGGGAGCCGCGCTCGGTTTCGCGTTGGGGTGCGACGGTGATTTCTAGAGGTCGCCCCTCACCCTGTCCTCTGGCGCCGGGAGAGGGTTCCAACACTGTGGCGTAAGACTCCTCTCACCCTCCCCTCTCCCAGGGGGAGACGGAGGAAGGAATCGAACCAAACCCTTGAAGCGAGCCCACGTATGTTTCGGGGAGGGAGGGAATCCCATGAAACCTTCACGCTGGTCATCGGTTCTTTCAGCTCTCGCTCTCGTGTTGGCGAGCGCGCGAGCGGCCGGGCAGGCAAAAGGGTCCAACGACATGGCGGAGCGTGTCAGCAAGCCCGTCGTGTACCAGGTGGAAGGTATGGACCGGGTCCGAGTGCGCAAGGACCTCGTCTACAAGAAGGACGGCTCAGTCGAGCTGAAGATGGACATCGCGACGCCGGAGAAACAAAAGCCGGGCGAGCCGCTGCCCGCCGTCTTCTTCATCCATGGCGGCGTGCCTGCCGATGTTCCAGTCAAGCCCAAGGATTGGGGAATTTACAGGTCGTGGAGCCGGCTCATCGCGGCGTCCGGAATGGCTGCGGTGACCTTCAACCACCGCGTGGGATTCCCGGACCCCAACCTGGCCCAGGGAGCCGCCGACTTGACCGATGCGATCGCGTTCGTCCGAGGCCGTGCCGCGGAATTTAGAATCGACCCCGAGCGCGTCGCGCTGGCTGCCTATTCGGCCGGGGGCCCATTGCTCGCCGCGCCGATCCGCGAGCCCAAGCCCTACGTCCGCTGCCTCGTGGCGTTCTACTCCTTTCTGGACCTTCGTCCCTCGGCGCTCCATCACAAGTTTCTTTCGGAGGAGCAGGTCCGGCAGTTCTCGCCGGCCGTCGCCCTGACCGAGAGCACCGGCAAGCTCCCGCCGATCTTCGTCGCGCGCGCGGGAAAGGATCAGATTCCCGATCTGCTGCCGGGTCTGGATCGGTTTGTCGCGGAAGCGCTCGCGCGGAATGCTCCTCTGGTGCTCTACAACCAGCCGGACGGTGAGCACGGATTCGACAACCAGGAAGGAGACCCGCGATCGCGCGAGATCGTGCGGGAGGCGGTGGAGTTTCTAAAGAGGAATCTGGCGCGATAAGCATCCCCCTCACCCCGGCCCTCTCCCGGAGGGAGAGGGAGAGGCTGACGCGACTCCACTAAGGGAGGTCCAGTCGGACGAGGGAGAGTGACTCGAACGGGGACTTGCCCGGCGTGCGGGCGGCTTTCATCCAGCTTCCTGCCAGCCACGGGCGGCGTTCGAGGACGACCGAGGGCATGGGAACCTCGGATAAGAGGGGCTCGTCGGCGGTCCGCATTAGAAGGTAGGCCGTCTTGTGGTGCGTGCGTCCGATGAGCTCCCTGGGCCTGCCCAAGGGAATCCAAGGCGATCGCGAGTAAAACTCCTGATGCGCGGCGTTCAGGCTCACGAAGAACGCGTCGCATCCGGACGGGCACTCCCTGCGCACTCTTTCTCCGAATTCCGGGATCGGATCGAACCGGTTGATCCCTTCGTCGACCTTTTCCAGCGCGAAGAACACGAGGCCGCACGCCACGGCCATTGCAATCGGGATTCGAACGCGCTCCGCGGTCAGGCCTCCGGCCAGCAGCACGAGCGCCAAGATCGCCAGAGACGGCGCGACGAGAATCACGGCATCTCTCCCGAGCGTGGCGCTCAAGAAGCGGAAACCCCACACGACGACGGCCAGCGCCAGGATGACGACGGCGGCGGCGAGGAACCAGGCAAGACGGCCGGGAGGACGTTCGCGCGCGGCCTCGCTCTCGAGGCGCTCGGCAACCAGGATCGCGATCGCGGGAAAGAGAGGCATCATGTAAACCTCGCGCTTCATGACGAGGAGCGACCAGAAGACGATCCCGAAGAGGAACCAGCCCAGAGGCAGGCTCGATGGCCGGCGGCGGCGCAGCGATCGGATCAGGAAAAGGCTCCAGGGAAAAGCAGCGAGCGCCAGGACCGGAATGTAATAGACGATCCCACGCGCGGAGGGCATGAAGCGGGATGTCGCTCCGCGCAGGAACTGCTGCTCCCAATAAAACTGTTTCCAGAAGTCGGCTCCGAGCCGGCGGGTCATGGCCCAGTGCCAGGGTGCCGTCACGGCCAGGACCACGACCGCCGCCGCGAGTCCGCGGCTCCAGGCTCGGATCGGCCGCGTGCGGTCGAGCAACAGGCCCGTCGCGACCGCGCCGACCGGCAGCACGAGGCCGATGAGCCCCTTTGAGAGAAACGCGAGACCGAGCGCGATTCCGGCCGGAACAGCGTATCGCCAATCCGACCCTTCGGTATTGCGGCTCGCGGCGTCCAACGCGAAGGCGGCGAGCGTCACGAAGAGAGTCAGAAAAACGTCGCCCGACGAATAGCGCATGAAGGTCCAGAAGGAATAGGTGAATAGGAGGATCAGCCCGGCCAGAACGGCCGCGCGCTCGCCGCTGCGGCGACGGACCCACAGGTAGACGGCAAGAACGGTCGCGAGCGAAGCCACGGCGCCGGGCAGGCGTTCGCTCGCCACGCTGATGCCGAAAAGGCTGTAGCTTGCCGCGATCGACCAGTGCGCCAGCGGCGGCTTGTCCAGGAAGGTCGCTCCCTCGAAACGAGGAACGAGGAAGTCCCGGTACTGCAGCATGTAGATCGGCGGAACGGCGTACATCGACTCGTTGCCGGTTTGAAGCGGAGAGCTGGAGAGTCGGCCCAGATAGAGGTAAAGACCGAGGCAGACGGCGGTCAGCGCGAAAACCACGGCGACGCGATCGCGAATCGCGGCCGGTTGGCCACCGGCTGTCGCGGAGCCGGGGCCCGAGCCGGACCCATAACCGGTGACGAGCGGCATCGGCGCGCTAAAACCCGGGCACGGACACTTCCGCCGCAAGGCCGACCGTGATGTCGCCGGCTCCCTGCCCCCCAAAGAAACCGGCCGAACGGCGGATATCCAATCGCTGCGCCGGCAGGAAGCCCGTCGGGTCAGACAAGCTCACCGTCTCGTCGCCGCGCGACCACCGCACGAAGGCCCGCGGAAAGACCGAGCCTCCGAACTTTCCACGGACGACGAGGTCGGCGATGAAATGGTGCGCCCGCGAGCTGGGATGGAAGCCTCGCTCGAAAGCGCCGGCCTCCGTCCCGAGGACAGCCTGAGAAACGAAGGGCAGGACCGTGCGGTCGTACGTCCCGGACAGGAAGACGCTCAGGCTCCGGCCGGACCAGCCGGCACCCGCTCGATACGCTTCGAGCGATGCATCGGACGAGATTTGGCGTGGGACAAAAGAGGGCAGACTCTGTTCCGTAGCATCGACCGAGCCGCTCGCTCTCTGCGCGCCGAGAACGAGCGTCCAGTCTGACAAACGGGCGCGCGCCTCGATCGCGCCGCCGTAGATCCCTCCGCCGGATAAGTGAAACGCGCCCGAAGTGCCGTTGGTGCCATCGGCCTGGACGTAAATCACGGCGGCCGACGCCTCGAGCCCTGTCCACCTGTGCCTCCAGCCCAGGGCCACGTCGATTCGGTCGGCTCCGAGCGTGCGCGAGCCGCCAAGCACGGAGCCGGCTCCGGTGGAGACGAAGTGCTCGGTCGAGTCATGATTCTTCCGGCTTCCGGTTGCCTCGACGGAATCCCGCGGTCCCAGAGGTAGCCGCACGAGCAGCGCGTAGTTCTCGAACCGTCCATCCCCTGTCGCGCTCGTCTGCCCCGGTCCCGGAGAGCCCTCGTTCTGGTCAGAGCGAGACGGGGCGAGCGCGACCCGCAGCTTCCATTCGAGCTCCGGGGTTCCGGCTCCCAGACCGTCCTTCGCCGCGCGGTTGGTTCCGATTCCGATGAGACCGAATCTGCCGATGACCCGCGAGACGTCCTCGCGGCCGCTGGCGAGATCGAGCCGGCGGCCGACAGCCGAATAGGAGGCTCCGAGCTCCGCGTTCCATCCCGGAGGAGGGGCGAGATCGACGCCAAGCAAAAGCCCTGCGCAAAACAGGCAGGCGCCGACCAGATCGTTACCCATCCTTGCCCCTCGTCAACGGAAACCACTCCCCTTCGGCGGTCACACCGCCGGCCGCGCTGCAGAAGAACCTTTGCCGAAGACTACCGGATTCGTCCGCCGATCGTCAGCATCCCATCTCGGCAGGCGAGCGTCGCGATCCGCAGGCGGCAGGGCATCTGCTTGAGGATCGGGTTGTACTGCGATGCGAGCGCTTCGACGAGAAACGTCGGAAGCCTCACGCCTGACACGCGCAGTCTCTCGAAATCGAGGCCGACGTTGTTGCCCGCGCTGCCCGCGACGATGCGAGGCGTGATCTCGAGCTCGAGAGCGGGCCACTTCTCCGGGCGCACCATCGCGTGGATCGATCCGCCGCGGAACGCGATGCGGGCTCCCCCGTCTCGGACAGCCGCGCGCAGCCAGAGGCTCGCATCGTCTTCGCGGACGACAAGGTGGGGAGCGAGGTCCTCCAAGGAAAGCAGCTCGAGCTCTCCGTCTCGCAGCCGGTAGGGGTTGACGGCGACGCCGAAGAGCTCGAACCCGATCTCGCGAACGAGCAGGGCAGGGTCCTCGAGTGATCTTCCCCCGATCTTGAAGTTCTCCGCGGAGAACGCGATCCGGCGAAAGCGGCCCCGGACCGTCTCTTCGTCGGAGGTGGCGTCGATCTCGATTCGACCGGCAAAGGGGAAGTGGGAGATTCGGGAAATCTCGTTCTGGACGGCGCTTCGAAGCTCCTCGACGAGCTCCTTCGGCGAGACTCCCTCCAGAGGGCGGACGTCGCGACGGTACAACTCTACTCGGCTTCCGTCGGGGAGCGGATGATCCCAGGTCTTGCGGAAGATCTCGTGGAAGCTCCCCTCATTCTTCGCGATTCGGCTCATGATCAAAGCGGCTCCGGGGCGCGCGCCCTGATCCCCGGTCTTCACGATCACCCCGTCCGTAAACCACGGGATCCTGCCCGCTCCCTCGATTTCGACGTTGCGGTCTCCGGCTTCCGCGGCGTACTCGAACGCGAATCGGTTGAAGGAGGACAGATCGGGAATGACCCGCACGCAGGGCGGCGAGAAACCCGGACGGCTCGGAATCGTGGCGAGCGCTTCCTCGATCGGCCACCGCTGCCGGACGGGAGGATCGCGGACGAACGCGAGCGCCAGCGAGGCGACCGCCGCGGCTCCCACAACGAGCAGACGAGGACGAAGATCTTTGCTGCGAGAATCTCCCGCCCAGGCCGTGGCGAGCACGGCCACGGCCGGCAGCACCGGCATCGCGTATCGCTCGTCCTTCGTGCGAAACAGTGTCAGGAAGAGAAGTCCGGCGATCGACAAGAGAAACAACCGGCGCGCCTCCGGGTTTCGCCTCCATGCGAGCGCTCCCCCGACGAGAAGCATGGCGGCCCAGGGAAGGAGCATGAGGCTCGCGACGGCCGGAGGATAGAAAGAGAGGCTGGGCAGGCTCAGGACCTGGGGAAAGCTCCTCCAATCGTTTGGCGAAGAGGGCCCATACCCGAGAAGGTCCTGCGCCAGACTCGGCGCGTGAACCAGATACCAGGGCAGGGAGACCAATCCCAAGACCAGAAGCGCCGCACACGCGTTGCGCAGCCTTCGAAGACGGTCGGACAGCGCGGCAGCCCGTCCCATCTCGACGGCGAGCGGCACAATCAGGAAAAAGAAGAACGTCCATTTGGTGAGCATCCCAATTCCGGCAACGAGCCCGAAGAGAAGCGAGCGGCCCGCTCTCGAAAAAAGATCTGTCGCCAACAGCTCCTCGAGCGCGAGGGCCGTCACAGCCGTGACCGGAAGGTCGAGCATGAAGGCGTGAGACGCGCTCCACACCGCTCCGAAGGTCGTCACCGCAACGGCCGCGGCGATTCCCGCCACAGGGCCCGCAGCCCTTCGTCCCAGACGGCACGTCGCGAAGAGGAGAACGGCGAGAAAGAATTGATTGAGAACCCATGTCGAGACATCTGCGTTGGGCTTGAGCCCAAGCGTTGCGAAAGCGCTCACGAACGGAGCGAACGGTGGATAGAAAGCATCCGCGGAAAAAAGGCGGCAGATCGATTCCCACAGGGGCACCCTGCCGAACAGGAAATCCCCGATGAGGTGGCGATACCGGACGCTCGAGAGGAGATGGATCGCCGGATCCCACGCGGGGGGGCGCGTGTCCTTTGCCAGCCAGCCGATGTTACCGGCGCCGAGAAGGAGCCACCACGCCGGCAGGACGATGCCCGCGCGCGAAGTTCGCGCGGAATCGACATCACGGGACAGTGGCTCGGGCGACGCCGGCTGCTTTTGGAAGCTCAACGCAGGCTCGTCCGCGGGCTCATCGAGCAGAGGATATGACGCGACCACCGCCAGACGGTTCCGGCTCAGGGACGCGAAGGACTCGGGGACTTAAGTTTCCCCCTCACCCCGCCCCTCTCCCGGAGGGGAGAGGGAGTTCTTGCCGCGGCACGCTCCGCACGCCGGGACCTGGATTCAAGTGGAATCAGTACTCGAGGACAGCCGATGGATAAACGGCTCCCGGAGAAAGATAGGCATCGCCGGTGATGTTATCGGCGGTCGTGGTGAAAGCGTTCCAGTTGTAGTCCGCGTTGTCGTTTGGAAAGAACTGGATGACGATGTATCCGTTGCCTCCCGTGGGCAGCGTCGTGGGAAGCGCCAGCTGCACCATCGAGACGGCGGGAACGTTCACGGAGATCGTCGTGTTCACGCCGCCGCTCGTGATGATGACGGTGAACGACCGAGTGAAGGCGTCCAAATTGACGAGCCCGTAGTTCGAACGGAAGTCGGCGTTCTGCCGGCCTCCGACCGAGATCACGTTCACGTCGCCGTGAATGGTTCGCGGCGCGAGCGCCCACGTGCTGAAGGAGTTGGTCCCGGCCCCGGAGGGCTGGTTCGTCCAGATGCGGGCCGATCCATAGAGGAGCCCGCTGCCGTCCGGTGTATTCGTCCCGGCGAAGACAGCGGTGATGAGAAGCGAGCCGACTCCGGTCTGGTTCAAGCGCCCTGTCCCCATTCCCAGATAGTCGTCGATTGCGTATGCCGTGTTCGCGTTCAGCGTGAACCGCTGCGCCGGCGCCCCGGCGTTCGTGACGCCCGCGGCGAGGAACCCGACCAAAATCTCCTGGGGAACGCCCCGGCCGTTGATTATGAAGTAGTCGGTGTGAAAGAACGTCCCGTTTCTGCCCGCCGCGTTGATGACGACCGTCACGAGGATGGAAGGGTTGAAGCTATAGCTTCCACCGGGGAAGGCGCCGAGGGTTCGAGGCGCTGGCTGGCTCGCGATCATGTCAGCGACTGTGGCGGGCGGCCCCGACGCGGCAGCCGGCGCTTCATGCATGATGCGCTCGGCAAAAAGCGGTGACGCCAGAACGAACGCTCCCGTCAGGATGACAAACCGTTTCATGTCTCGCTCCCTTCTCCCGGCAGTCGCCGGGTTTCAAGCATGCTTGGTGCCGCTTCTGCATTCGCGGAACGACAAGGGCGCAGAACTCGCCGGGTCGAAGACCGGCGAGCGCGGATTCTCCAGAGTCTGCCCTTTTCTGTGTGCGGCGTGCCGCCAGTTTAGCCGACCGGGGGCCCCTTTCCTATGCTGAAACTGGGCATCTCAAACCTCTGACCTCCGCTTCGAGCCGAATTCATATCCTCTTTGGTCCGGACGTAACGACCGGCTCCGTTGCTCGGATCACCAAGCGGCTCGACATCTGGGCCCAGCCGAGCTGGTCGCGAGACAGACGGCGAATTCTTTCTCGGCCAAGAGCGACGACTTGAACCAGATCTGGCTCGTGAACGCGGATGGGACCGGGCTAACCCGGCTGACCGGGCTGACCACGGGAACCGAGGGAACCCGCTAGCGCGAGACCGGAGTTCACCGGTCCGGGAGGATGCCGTTGACCCATTCTTGAGTGCGGGTTGAGCCGACGGCCACGGCTGAGGCTCGGTCGAACAAGACTCTGCACCGTCTATGATGGAAACGTGCGCCCAAGGTCGCTCTGGTGGGGGCCTGCCACGCTGGCTCTCACGCTGAGCTTCGGCACGTTGCCACCGGCCATCGCTGCGCCCGCGGAAAGGCTGACCGGCCACTGGGAAGCGGTTGCTCGCAAGGACGGACGCTCGTGGCGCTTCAGCATCGACATCCCCGGCGAAAAACCACAGGGCGCGACGGCCGACCTCGTGGATATCGCGGCGTATGGCGTCGAATTTCGTGCGACCCGGCGGAAGAACGTCATTCATCTCGAGCGAAAGACGGCGGCGGCGATCACGGTCATCGATGGGAAGGTTCACGGCGCGAGAATCACCGGGCGCCTGATCTTTTCCGGGATCGAGGCGCCGTTTACGGGCGCTCGCCGCGACACGGCGCCGCCGGCTCTGGCGGAAGAAGATGTTGTTTTCGGAAACGGCGCCGTCACTCTGGCCGGCACCGTCATTCATCCCACGGGGGAAGGGCCCTACCCCGCCATTGTGTGCACTCATGGAAGCGGGCCGGGCGATCGACAGTTTGCGGCGTATCGGTCCGAGGGCATTTTCTACGCGCGCCTCGGGCTCACAGCTCTCATCTACGACAGGCGCGGCTCGGGAAAATCGACCGGGGACGCCGCCGGCGCGTCGATCGAGGATCTCGCCGACGACGCTTTGGCGGGCGTCGAGCTTCTGAAGACGATGAAGAACATCCAGAGCCAGGAGATCGGGGTCTCCGGCATCAGCCAGGGCGGATGGATCGCACCGCTGGCGGCCAGCCGCTCCAAAGATGTCGCCTTCGTCATCGTCCTGTCCGCTTCGGGGATCAATCCCATGGAGCAGTCGATCTTCGATGTCGAGAACGCTCTGCGGCGCGGCGGATACGGAGAATCAGTCGTGGCGGAGGCATCCCGCCTGCGAAGGCGAATCTATGATTTCGCGCGAAGCGGCGTCCCCGACCCGGGTCTTCCCGCGGCCCTCGAAGCAGCGCGGGGAGAGGCATGGTTCCGATTGTCTGCTCTGCCCGACCCGCAGAATGTCGCCGCCGTCTCGCCCGGCGAACGGCAGTTCCTCTTGTTCGAACCCGTGCCGGCGTGGAAAAAGGTCGCTGTACCCGTTCTCGCGCTTTGGGGCGGCGGTGACGCGAGTGTCCCGGCCTCATCGAGCCGAGAGATCATCGAGGGTGCGCTCGCAGCGGGCGGGAATCGCGATCACACTCTCGTCCACTACCCTACAGCCGATCACAGCCTCCGGATCGTTCGCGAGAAGAGCGACCCATGGGACTTCCCGCGCAGCGTGCCCGGCGCGCGCCTCTTGCTCGCCGAATGGCTGCGCGAACACGTTCGTGCAGCGAGGCCCGCCGGCGTCAGCGGCCCAGAATGGATGCCATCTTGAGACGCCGCGCGGTCGGCGACGCGACCTTCAACGTCCTGCGGAGCTGAGAGTCTTCCGAGGCCAGACGCCCGCGAGCAACGCGATGGCGTAAGCCCATAGCAGAAGCGCGGCAAAAGACATCCCGGCCATTTCGGGCAGGTTTGGAAAGACGGAGCGGAACCACAGCACGCTGGCGGTGTCGAGCAGCATTCCTGGCAGCACGACGAGAACGGCCGCTCGCAGGCCGGCCTCGCGGGTCGGCAGGCTGCGGACGAGAAGAGAGATGGGAACCGCGATCGCAACGGCAGTCACGCCGAAGAGAAGCGCCCACTGTGCCGCGCTCCCTGCGCGAAAGACAGATTTCCCCCAAAGGCGGATCGCGAGCGTTGCAAAGAGCCACACCGCCAGGCCGATCCAAACGAATCGCCGCATGTCACCCTCCTCGTCGCTCGCGCGACAGCTGGATGAAGGCGCGCAAGGCCTTTTTCGCGCCCAGCTTGTTTTTCGTCGCGACGGAATAGAGCGCCAACCCGCGGATGGTGGCTACAGTCAGGATGGCGAGGGCCTCTGCCTTTTCCGCCGGCCGGCCCGCCTTCTCGAAGCGGCGCTGGACCCAGAAGACCCAGTCCACGAAGGTGCTCCGGGAGAATTCCGCGAACGGCACGGCGTCCCCGATTCCGCGCCCGAGCACCTCCAGGAAGAATCGGAGATAAGGCTCGTGCTCGGCAGCCGCGACCCAGGACCAGACGAGCTCCAGGAACTCGTCGAAGGAGGGGGTCGGATGGCGGCGGATCCATGTTTCGGCAAGCTTCTGCTGGCGCGTCCGGATCTCGTTCATCGCCTCGGCGATCAACCGCTCCTTCGAGCCGAAGTGGTAGACGAGCATTCGCGCGCTCGTCCCCGTCGCCGCCGCCAGAGGACGCAGGGACAGATTTGCCAGCCCGTGTTCCAGGAGGTAGTCCGCAACCGCCGCCAGCAGGGCTTTACGGGGGGCCGGCGGACGTCGTCGCATGTAACAAACGTTACATGTAACGACTGTTACGTGTCAAGCAGCTGGCTGCCAATCACGCGAGCCGGGAGGCCGCCCGTCGGGAAGGAACTTCCCTGCCCGCGCCCACCACGTTTCTCAAACTGGTCGGTTCTGGACACTCGATTCCCACAAACGAACATCCGTGAACGGCCGGGATTGCTCATCCCTTTGAATCTCCGCGACTTAGCCTCAACCGCCCACGGCACGGCCTTCGCTCTGAAGACGAGTCTGAATCCATACGGCCGCACCCAGCCAGGAGGAGTTCTGTGAAGAATCTTCTCGTCGATATCTCCCGAGCCGTTCGATCGCTTCGCAGCCACCCGGTCACGAGCCTGGTGATTGCCGCCACGGTGGCCATCGGCATCGCTGCCGGAGCGACAGTCTTTTCGATCGCGGACACGCTCCTTCTGCGATCGCTGCCCGGCGTCGTGAGGCAGTCCGAGCTCGTCAACGTTCACGCGACAGCCGCGGACGGCTCGACGTTTCACTCCGTCTCCTATCCGACCTACAAGGACCTCCGCGATCGGAACCGGTCTCTTTCGGGGCTGGCCGCGTTCTCGTCTCGGCTCGTCAGTCTCGCCACGGGCGAGGAGCCGCGTCTGGGCGTCGTCCAGATCGTGTCCGGCAACTACTTCGACGTCCTCGGCGCGCGGGCGGCGTCCGGCCGCCTGATCGCTCCCGGTGACGACAGGGCCGGCGGCGATCTCGTCGCGGTCGTCAGCCAGACGTTCGCGCGGGATTTCCTGGGGATCTCCACGGCGGTCGGTCAGACGCTCAAGATCAACGGCCGTGCGTTCACCGTCGTCGGCGTCGCTCCCGCCGGGTTCTGCGGCACCTTTCTCGCTCAACCGTTCGACGTCTGGATCCCCATCTCCGCGTGGGCCGTGATCGGACCGAATACCCCGCTCAATCAGAGGGACCGCGTCTGGCTGGAGCTCGTCGGCCGGAAGAGGAGCAGAGTCTCCTTGGCGCAGGTCCGCGCGGATCTCGAGCCGATCGGACAGCAACTGGCGAAAGAGTACCCCGCCATTTATCGGGGAGTGGGCTACGACCCGCGTCCCGTGACCGGTTTCGAGGATTCCCTCTTGAGCGGCGCGCTCGGCGTCTTCGGCGTACTCTCGGCGATGGCGGCGCTCATCCTCCTTGTGGGCTGCGTCAATGTCGCCGGGATCTTTCTCGCCCGGAGCGCTTCCCGGGCGCGCGAAATCGCCGTGCGCGCTGCCCTTGGCGCGCGGAGGCACGAGCTCATCCGGCCGCTTCTTCTGGAACACATGGTTCTTTTCGTCGCCGGAGGCGGCCTGGGGCTCGCACTGACGTCCTGGACGGCCCGGCTGCTGGAGCGCTTCGACATTCCGACTCCGATCCCCTTGCGCTTTGATTTCAGCCCGACCATTCGCGTTGCGGGTTTCGCCCTCGTCCTCTCGGTCGTAGTGGGCCTGGTGTTTGGCCTCTCGGCGTCGATCTTCGCGACACGGCGTGTGTCGAGCGACGCGCTGCGGGGGCGCTTCGAGCTGCCCGGCGCCTCGCGCGCGCTCGGCTCCGTTGTCGCGGTTCAACTGGCGGCCTGCGTGCTCCTGCTCGCGTGCGCCGGTCTCTTCCTCCGCACGGTTCTCCAGGCCGTGAACAGGAATCCCGGATTCGAACCGGAGAATTTGGTCATGACGACGGTCGACCTGTCTGTCCTGGGTTACACCCCCGCGCAGATTCGTTCCTTCGACGAGAGAATCGTCAAGCGCCTCGCGGCGCTGCCCGCGGTGGACAGGGCGACCGTGGCAGGGGTCCTTCCTCTGGGACCCGGGCACCGCAGCACGACCGTGCGGCTGCCGGAGTCCGCAGCGGAGCGCGACGCGGTCGACGTCGACACGGCCGATGTCTGGGACAGCTACTTCCAGACTCTTCGCATTCCGATCCTACGCGGCCGCGCGTTTCTTCCCTCGGACCGTGACGGAGCTCCGCTGGTTGCGGTCGTCAACGAGAGCCTCGCCCGGCGTCTCTGGCCACAGCAGCATGCAGTCGGTCAGAGCTTTTCCTCCGAAGGGAAATCGTACAGGGTCGTCGGTGTCGCGCAGGACGGCAAGTACCGAACTCCGGGCGAGACGCAGAGATCCTTTCTCTACGTCGCGTCGCGGCAGGAGCCCACGACGCGTCCTGCGCTCGTCCTCCACACGGGGCGCGACCTGACGCTGATCACTCCGGCGATCCGGCGGGAGCTGCGCCGTCTGGATCCGGCGATTCCGTTCGCGGCCGTCTACTCGGTCCGCACCCACATGGGGTTTTCGCTCTTGCCCCAGCGAATTCTGCTCGGAGTCTCCGCGACTCTGGGAGGCATCGGTCTACTCCTGGCGGCGGTGGGGCTCGCGGGGCTGGTCGGATACTCCGTGAGCCGGAGAACGAAAGAAATCGGAGTCCGCGTGGCGCTCGGAGCGACGCCCGGCGACGTCGTGAGGCTGGAGATGAAGAGGGGGCTTGTGGTGGCCGCGGCGGGCCTTGCCGGCGGGACCGTCCTGGCTCTGGGTGCCGCGAGGCTGCTGCGATCGCTCACGTTCGGCATCGAACCGCACGACCCCGTGACCTTCATGTTGGTCTTGCTTCTCCTCGCACTGGTCGCGATCTCGGCGACGTACGTTCCCTCGCGCGGCGCGGCGCGGATCGATCCGATGACGGCGTTGAGAAGCGAGTAGCTTCGCCGTTCCAGGTCCCTCGCTTCTCGGACGCCGGTTAGGGGCGCTGCGCCGGAGGGCTCGCGGAGATGGCCGGACTGGCCGGCAAGGAGGAGGCAGCAGCGGTCTTTACGAAGACGTATTTCTCCGGCACGTCGGGATCGTCGGCGTCGAAGACGAAACGCGTCTGCCCCTGATCGTCCCGGGCGAAATGGACCAGCGCGCTCGCCAGCGGCGGATCCCACAGGATGTAAGTCCCGCCTCCGACGTTCTTCAACTCGCTCGTGAATCCGCCGGCGACGAGCTTCAGCTTGCCGCCGGCAAACGTCACGCCCGCCTCGCCGAGAGCCACGTTTTGATAGGTCCCCTGGAAGGCCCCGGCGACCGTCGGATCGAGTGACAGCCGCCTCAGGCTCTTCTCGTGAAATCGCCCCTTGGCGTACTCGACGCCGGCGGCATAGCGGGCGTCCATCTCCATCGGCTGGCCGAACGCGAGCTCGATCACGCGTGACCGCACAGCCATACCGAAGAGGTTCGCGTTTTGAGCATTGGTCAAGACGACGATTCCCAGATTCGCGTCGGGAAGAAGGGTGAGGTCGCTCGAGAAGCCCGCGGTGCCGCCGCCGTGGGAGAGAAGCCGCTGCCCCTTGTACTTCGCGACGGCCCAACCCAGCGCATAAGAAGCACCCGGCTGAACATCGATCTGCGGCTGCCATGTCACCTTCAAGTTGTTCGCCGAGACGACCCGGATTCCGTTGGCGGAGATTCCCTGGCTCAACTGCGCGATCAGGTAGCGCGTCATGTCTTCCGCGTTGGACCACGCGCCGCCCGCCGGGGCGACCGATTCGAGAGGTCTCTCCAGGTCCAGAGCAATCGGCACGTACTCGTACGTGGGCTTCAAACCGTGAGGCGTCGCGTGGTTCGCGGTCGACCGGACCCTCTCCAACGAGAACGTCGTGCTCGCCATACCGGCCGGATCGAACACCCGCCTTTGCATCTGATTCACGTAGTTCGAATAGAGATCCGAGCTCGGGCCGCGCGCCGCCCAGGCGGCGATGTATCCGCCGGCGGCGACTATTTGATTCACGTACCCGAACGTTTTTCCAAATTCGCCGGCAAACGGGAAAGTCTTGAGCGATCGGATCACGTCCTCCGCGGTCGGCCTCGTGGCCGCGAAATACATTTCCAGATCGTGGCGCTGCACGCCCGTGCAGTCGCAGACCATGTCGCGCAACGTGATCCTCGGCGTCAGCTCGGGGTCGCTCGAGACGAAGCCCGGATAGATCTTCACGGCGGGCGTGTCCCAGGCGATCCGGCCCTCGTCCACCAGCGTCGCCATCATCAGGGTCGTCATGCTCTTGCCCATGGAGCCGATCATCATCAGAGTCTGAGGAGTCACCGGGTCGGGCTTGCCCAGCTCGCGCACTCCGAAGCCCTTCGCGTAAACGATCTTGCCGCTCTGAACGATCGCGATCGCGGCGCCCGGCGCCCGCGAGCGATCGAGGAAACCCGCGATGTAACTGCCGAGCTCGGCGGCCATGCGATCGTCGAACGGCCTCAGCCTCGCGGCCGACAGGTCCGGAGGCGCCGGAGTCGGCGCGTCCGCGCTCGCGGCGGACTGGGCCGGAAGCGGATCTTCGAGTCCCGACAGAAAGAGAAGCGCGACGAGAGTCACGGACGCAAAGCCGAATCTCATCTGAGCCTCCTTTCCTCGCATCGACCAGGTCCGGTCCGCTCGCTCGGGGTCAGTGCACGTATTTTGCTCTTGGAATGCCTGAAGGAGGCCAGCGGGTTAGGAGCAAAGGAGGATGGGAACATGAAGAAGCTCTTGCCTCTTGCCGCTCTGTGCTTTGCGGCGGCCTCGGCCGCCCAAGCCGGCGAGGTTTTTGGAACGATCAGCGAGAACGGGAAGCCCCTGGCTGCCGGGGCGACCCTGAAGCTCGAATGCGGCGATGCCTCGACGCAAGGCGCTACCGATTCGTACGGCTCGTACAGCATCCGCACGGCCTCGACCGGAGACTGCCGTCTGATCTTGACCTACAAGGGCGCAAGCCCATCCGTCAAGGTGACCCTTTTCGAGAAGCCGACGCGGTACGACCTCGTCGTCAAGGAAGAGGGGGGCAAGTTGACGCTCTCGAGGAAGTAATGGCGGAGACGCGGCGGGATCATCGGGGCGAAAACGATCGGGAGGATGAGCCGCCCGGCAAGACCCCCGCGCGAGACTCCTGGGACAAGCTCGGCATCATTCTGCAGCCCGTGGGCGGTCTGCTAACGGCGATCGCCGTGGCAATTCTGGGCTTCTGGACCTCTTCTTATCTTCGGGAGAGGGAACAGCACGAGGCGGCGCTGCGCGAGCGGCTGCAGATGAGCGAGACCAACTCCCGCCTCTACTCCGAGCTGACGAGCAAACGCGAGGAGTCGGAGAGCGCGCTGCGCAAGGACATGTTCGCCTCCATCATCAACTCGTTCCTGCGCGAGGGCCCGGCCACGCCCGAGCAGAAGATGTTGAACCTGGAGCTACTCGTCTACAACTTTCACGAGTCGCTCAATCTGAAACCTCTATTCGTCCACATCGAGCGGGAGATCAAGGGCAGCCCGCGCCGAACCGAGTACGTCACCCGCCTCGAGCAGGTCGCCAGCGAAGTGACGAAGAAGCAGATGCTGGTCATCGAGGAGGGGGCACAGACCTTCGACGCGACGATGAACACGAAGAAGCTCTCGTTCCTCGCCCCGGACGGCGAGGCGGAGGCGCCTTTCGTGGCGAAGGATCTCGAGGTGGAGGGAATCCGGCGCAACGTCCGAATCGAGGCGTTGCGAGCGGATCCGGAGACGCAGCAGATTCAGGTGCGCGTCACCATCCGCACGATCGAGAAAGGCTCGGCCGACACGACCTCCACGGAGTTATGGGTCGGGCGCTTCGACTTCCCGATGATCGACAACACGCGGCTCCCTCACGACCAGCGGCTGGCCGTGGTCCTGAACAACTTCGACGTCCGGCGCGGCGTCGCGGACATCACCGTCGCGTGTTTTCCAGGCAAGTACGCGGGCCTGCGCGAGAAGCCGTACTACGACGAAGTGCTGGCGAAGCTGCTCGCCGTCAATCGCGTCGCCGGCGACGCCGGGCCCGCCGCGGCAAAACCATCGGCGAAGTAGCGCCGCGCTCACCCGGGCGCGGCTCGATCTCGAAGGTCTCTCTCCTCTCCGCCGAGTCCACGGTTCGCGACCGGGTCACAGGATCGAGCGCCGGGAGAGGCGCAGGACCATCAGCAGGACGTAAAAGCCGACGTTGAAGACGCAAAAGACCGTGACACCCGTTGCGCGTCGCGCGAAGCTGGACTCGCCCGACAAAAGCAGAGTCAGCGCGCCCGCCGTTCCCAGGGACGGAAGAGACTCCAGCACGGCGATGTAGATGGGCACGCCCGATCTCAGGTACAGGATCGGCAGCACGATCGCCGCGAGAACGGCGAGGCCCAGCGCCAGGGCTTCCGCACGCGGGCGCAGCGTGTAGAGATAGTAAGAGAGGAAGAGGCTCAGGACGATCTGCACGATCGGTATCCTCTGGGTTCGAAAGACGATCGCGACGAGGATCGCGAGGACGGCGTTGGCAAGCATCAGCAGGGCCGCCACACGAAGCGCGGCAATCTGATCCGGCGACTTTCCGATCACTGGCGGAGCGCTCTTCTGCTCAAATCTCGGCGCGGCTCGCTCGAGCATCGTTCAGGCACGGCACATCAGCCGGGCTTCCTCCTCTTTCCGGTTCTTGTCCCTATAGAGTCGCTCGAAACCGGTCAGATTGGGAGCAAAATCGGAAAAAGAGGGGTGAGAACGCCAGAAAAAGCGTCTAGCTCTCCCTCAGATACCCCCAGTTGTGGAGGCGGTCCGAGTCCTCTTCCCAGCGGTCTCCGATGTCGTCGCGGTAATACATGTTGGCAATCATGATGTTGCGGACGCGGGAGTAGGCCTGCGCCTGGGCCTGCTTCATCGTCAAGCCGAGGCCGACGACCGTCAGGATGACGCCCGAGGTGCCCGCGACGAGCCACTGGCCGTCCACGGTCTTGACGTCCTCGATGTGGACCTCCTGCGGGATGCCGCGCTTGAAGACGATCGCGGAGTTCTTGGAGAACGAGTCGAAGGTCGCGTCGTCGTCGAAAGGGAACGGAGGCACGACGATGCGCACGCCGATCTGGAAGCCACTCTTGACCTTGAAACGGTTTGCGCCGCCGGCGGCCAGGTCGTGGAGGAACTGGCCGATCGGCGTCGTCATTCCCTCCTGCTGGATGAAGATCGTCGGATAGCCGAAGCGCGACGTGAACTCGAGCGGGTAGATCCCGAGGCCGTTGACGATGCAGTTCAAGTCGATGTAACCGACGTAACCCTCCTCGGCCAGACGCGGCTCCATCTTCTTCAAGGTCCGGTTGAAGAGCGCGTTGGGGTCGCTCCAGAACATGGACGTTCCCATCTCTCCCGTGGGCGGCCCGAGATTTCCGGGGAAGAGTTTCTTGTGCTCGAAGTTCACGTTGATGGGTGTCGCAAACTCCTTGCCGTTGAAGAACGCCCCCACCGCGACCTCCACTCCCGTGACGCGCTTCTGGAGCTGGAAGACCTTGATCTCTTCTGAAAAAGCCTTCTTGTACGCCTCGAGCATCCGCACGACGTCGTCTCCGTCCTCCTCCTCGCCCACGAAGAGGCGCCGCTTGACGTTGGCCGCCTCGCCGCTCGGCTTGATGACGTAACGGTCCGGATTGCCCTTGACGTAGGCGATCGCCTCGTCGAAGGACTCGAAGTCGCGGTACGGAATGATGGGGATGCCGACCTTCTTGAGCTCCTGCTGGCCGAACGAGCGGTCGTCCTCGAGGCGGTCCGTGTAGGGCGTGCCGCCGACGACCTTCTTTCCTTTGGCGCGCAGCTCGGACGCCTTCGCGCCGTGACCGAGCGTGTCGTCGAAGATCACCACCTCGGCCCAGTCCACGTCCTTCTCCCAGTTCGTGGACTTCGGCACGAAGCCGTCGGCGATGTCGTGCTCCTTCTCGTCGTCGATGGAGTACTTGACGTCGTGGCCTTCCTTCACCGCCTGCCACGCGATGTCTCCGACCAACCCCGAGATCGAGACGAAGAGGAGCTTCATGCGGGCGGGATTGTAGCCGGGAACGTGGGCTGCTCCGAGGCGTCAGGCGGCGTCGGAGGGGGTCGCCTCGGGAACCATCTGATAGCCGCAGTCTCGGAAGTCCCGATCGAACGTGAAGGCGGTCGAGAGGGCGAGCTCGTCCATGACTTCGAAGCTCGCGCAGTCGGCCAGGGACAGGCGCTTGTCGGCGAACCGGGCCATTCGGTGCAGCGCTCCCGCGACGATCCGGGCGTCGACGAAGAGCACCTCATAGCGCCGGCTACGGAGCAGATCTTCGGCGACCGCGACGGCTCTTTCGGCCGACGCCCGCGCCCGCAGACGCGTCACCGTCTCGGAGAGGATCAGGTCGGTCATCAGAAACCGGGCGCGCGCGTTTTGGCGCACGAACTCGGCGGCCGCGCGGTGGTTCCGGTCGTCGCGGATGTACAGCGCGAGAAGCGCGCTCGTGTCCGCCAGGAGCTTCACGATCTCCCTCCTTGGCCCAGCCGTACAAATAGTGGTCGTGCTCGATGGACTCGTCGCTCACAGGGGCCGAGATCTTCCCAACGAGCCTGTCGGCGGGATCCCGTCCAAAGGCGAGGGGCTCTGCTTCGCCGCCGCGCCCCAGATAAAGGTCCACGGACTCGCGCACGAGCGAGGCGAGCGGGCGGCCCTGCCGCGCGGCGGCATATCGAAGCTGCCGATAGGTCTCCGGCAGGAAGCGCAGATTTGTCGTGACGTACTTCGGCATGCGGTATCACGATATCGCAATATCGCTATCTGCCGCAAGCCCTTTCCGAAAACGGGACGCTAGACTGACCGCATGACACCTGCCCCGATCAAGCCCGCCGTCTCGATGGACGTCCTCGAGAAGCTCGATATTCGGGTCGGAACGATACGGTCCGTTCAGGAGGTACCCGAGTCCCGAAAGCTCGTACGGCTCGAAGTCGACTTCGGAGACCACACTCGCGCGATCCTCTCGGGCATGAAGGGAGAGCGCGAGAACTTGCAGGAGCTCGTCGGCCGTCAGACGCTCTTCTTCGTCAACCTCGAGCCCCGCAAGATGGCCGGCCTCACTTCGGAGGGAATGCTGCTCGATCTCGGCTACGCCGACGGCATCCCGCCCGCCCTCGCGATCCCCGAGCGTCCCATCCCCGACGGCACGCGCGGGGGCTGAATCCGCCCCACCTAGCGGTAACAATATATATATTGTTACTGGTTTCTGATTCTGACGAGCGGGAACCAGACCTCGAGCGACAACTGGAAATCGCAATGTCGGATCACGGCTGCTCCACTCTGACGGGATTAAAGCGACTCAAGAGAAGCAAGCCGCCGCCGAAGCAGCTCCCGCTCCGCATCCGTAGGCGCCGAAGCGAGCGCCCGTTCTATGTAGCGTCGCGCTTCCTCGTTGTGCCCAGCACGCCGATGTAACTCGCCAAGCACGGCATCCCACAAATAGTATCCAAGTAACCACGGGGGCGGCTCAATGGCCTTCAGGAGGGCAAGCCCCGCCTCCGGGCCTTGCCACTCGGCTATGGCGACGGCGCGGTTCATCGCGTTCAACGGCGACGGGGCGATGCGATCGAGCATGGCGTAAAGGTCGGCGATTTCTTTCCACCGGGTTTGCGCGAACGAGGGCGCGAAGGCATGTTCAGCCGCGATGCCGGCTTCCGCATGAAAGCGCGTGAATGTCTCTCCGCTGGCCGCCTTTTGCAACCACTCCGCACCCAGACGCATTTGGTCCTGGTCCCACAAAGACCGGTCCTGTTCTTTGAGCAACAACAAGCCGCCCATCCCGTCGAGTCGCGAGGTCAACCGGGCGCCGTGAAAATGCATGAGCGCAAGGAGAGCAAAGGTTTCCGGAGTTGCGCCGACCGGGTGTAGCGCCAGTAACGTCGTCAGCCGAATGGCTTCGTCGCACATCTCGCGACGGACCGTCCGATCCGACTGCGCGGAAAGATATCCCTCGTTAAAAAGGAGGTAGAGCACCACGTGGACACTTGCCAATCGGGACTGCAGCGCTTGCAGCGGAAGCGAGTTGAAATCGGGCGGAACCTCACGGAGATGTTCGCGTGCCCGCCCAAGGCGCTTGAGGACATTCGCTTCGCTGAGGAACAGGCGCAGCGCGATTTCCGCCGTGCTGAATCCGCAGAGCGTCTTCAGAGCCAGGACCAGCCTGGAGTCCCTCGGGATCGCCTCGTCGCAACAAACGAAAAGCATTCGCAACAAATCGTCAGGAACCTCATCATCAAATCGCGGGGACGCCGGATGATCGGCCGCTACGGTCAATTCATTCGCGGCAGCCTCGAGTATCCGCAGCCTTCCGGCATTATTCCGCAAGGCTCCGATCAGGTGGTTGTGCGCGACGCGGTAAAGCCAGGCTCCAGGATCCTCGGGTAGGCCTTTCGCGACCCATGAGGTGAGCGCGGTCATCAGCGCGGTCTGCACCGCATCCTCGACCGAGTCGACGTGCCGGGCACCGACCTTGCGCGTCAGGATGGCGACAAGCCGCCCATATTCGTGGCGGAAGAAATGCTCAACCAGTCCCGATGGGGCGGACGAATCCTGCGAGCTGGTTGAAGGGCCTGACGAGCCGGAAGGATTGGAGATATCTGTCAGGAGGATGCCATCTCCCGGATTTCCACGCATGCGCCGGGCATTTGCATGCCCGGCATCGCTTTCACGACGGCTACCGCGCCCTCGTAATCATCCGCGGCTATGATCATGAAGCCGGCCACGATTTCTTTCGCCTCGGCATAGGGTCCATCCGTAACGCCGGAGGCGGTGAGGACCTTGCCGGAAGGTTTCAGCTTGCTGCCCATATCGAGGATATTGGCTTTGAACTTCTCCTTCCATCCGTTAAAGGCGGCGTACATCTCCTGCATCTGCGCAGGCGAAGGTTTATTTTGGCTGGGTGCACCGCGGTACATGCAAAGGTATTTCTGGGTCGACATCGGGTTCTCCTAGGGTTATTGGCGCCCATCAGCGTGGCGTCATCCAAAAGACGCGCGGAGAGGGGCGAATCGGACACTTGAAAAAAAGTTTCTTTCCGCTGCCCCAAGCTTAGCTTTTTCAGACAGTAAATCCAAAATCCGCGCTTCGCGCGAGGCCGTGCCGTACGAGTCGGTACACTGTTACAGGGTACTAGAGGCAGATCTTGCGGCCGTTGGACCACTCGAGCTGAATCGTATAGGCGCCGAGCTTCTTCGTTTTCCAGGCGCAGACGTCTCCAATCTCGCCGTGCGCGTCGTCGTACCAGCCCTGGCCGGGAATCGGATCGGTGATGGCCTCGCAGAGCTCGTGAGAGCAGGTCGTCGTCAGGGCGTCGAAGGGCGAGAGCCCTCCGCGGCATCCGTTGCAGCCCGGATATGGCTCGACGGCGTAGAACAACTTGTTATTGATCGCATCGTGATAGCCGCAGAACGCCTGACACGACTTGCTTCCGCCGGAGACGACGGTCACGCCGGGCGGCGGGAGCACGAAGTAGAGCGAGTTGGGACCGGGCTGCGGGACTCCGGCGTGGGACGCGATCTGGTGCTGCAGGAAGACGCGGATCGCGCCATCGGTGACCGACGCCGGCGGTGCCGGTGTCGCGATCGTGAGGGTGGCTGTCCGGCGGCCATGGCCGATCGACTGACCCGGGACGCTGTACTCCTTCATCTGGTCGAGCAGGGGGCTCGTCAGGATGAAGTCGAAGAAGGCGTTGATCTGTGCCACGAGCGGAGCCTGTTTGCTCTGCCAGGCGGCGCCCCAGAAGATCGTGACGACCTCGACGGCCGTCAAGAGCAGTCCGCCGTGGTACGTCATCTTTGCCGTCGGGACGGCGACGGCGGCCCCGTCGATCGTGGGCTGCACGATCTCATCGGGCAGAAAAAGCGGCACGATCCGGATCGGATCGTTGCGCCCCGGGACGACGTCGTAAGTCGGGCGGTCCGTCAAGCTTCCTCCGTGAAGACTGTCCCTCCACGAAATACCACAACGGACAGTCAGACGGGCGCGACCTTTCGCAGGACGATTCGTCCGCCGTACCGAAGGTGCGGACAGCCGCGGGCGATTTCGAGCGCCTCGGCGTCGTCTCTGGCCGCGATGAGAAAGAAGCCGCGTACCGCTTCTCCGCCGGCAGCGGCAGGCGCTCCGCCCAGACGCCAAGTTTCCGTCGAGAGCTTCTCGCCTGCAAGCATGTGACCGGCCGCGGCCACGCGGCGCGACCAGAGTTTGTATTCCCGGACGCGCCGCGTTTCCTCTCCGGGGGGTGGCTCCCCGTTTCCCTCGAGAAAGAGCACATAGCGAGAACGGGCGCTGGGCGGGACCTTCGGGCTCGTCGGGCGGCCACCGATCAGAAAGCCGGCGGCGAAAAGCGCGGCCGCGCCGGCCAGCAGCGCAATCGAGCGCAGCCAACGCGAAGGCCCGCGGCCCATTCTCAGGAGGCCACGCGCCTCGAGCTCTTTGACGACGGCGCGTTCGAGCGGGCCGGGGGCGGGCACGTCGCGGCGGAGCGCGCCGAGGGCGTCCCTCTCGCTCGCCGTCCAGCCGTTTTCGGTGTCGTTCATCACAATCTCCTTCTCTCAAGCCACGCGTCCGCCCAGGCGCCGCCGAAGAGCCTCCCGTGCGCGGGCGAGCTGACTTTTCGACGTTCCCGCTTCGATCCCGAGCAGGCGACCGATCTCTTCGTGCGTGAACCCCTCCACGTCGTGCAGCACGAGCACAGCGCGAAAGCCGTCCGGCAGATCGCCGACGGCTTGCGCCAGATCGATGCGCGCTGCCAGTGGAACCTCGTGCCCGGCGGCAGCTGGCTCGTCTTCCAACAGGACGTCGCGGCGGCGCGCCCGCGCGTGCTCGCGCCAGCCGTTGACGACAATGCCCGACAGCCAGGTGCGCAGGCTCGAGCTCCATCGAAACGAAGCGAGGGATTGGGCTGCGCGGACCCAGGCCTCCTGAAGGATCTCCTCCGCATCGCTCTGCTCGCCCGCGCAGAGCCGCACCGCGAGCCCGAAGAGCGCCGGCGTGTGGCGGCGGTAGAGAAAAAGGAACGAGGCCTCTTCCCGCCGGCGCAGGTAATTCTCGACGAGCTCACGATCCGCCGCGTCCTCGGTTTCCATTTCGCGCACCGGAGCAGCGTCTATTTCTTTCGAGTGAGCCGGATCTCCTCCATCCAGCTCTCGCGGCCGTCCTGATACCAGGTCCAGCGCGTCGTGACGTGATCGGAATCCTCGAAGCGGAAGACGGCCTTGTCCATATGACCCGTGTCCCGACTCGGCAGGTTACCGCCGTCGACGAACGTGAACGTGACCCGGTGCCCTTCGTCGTTGAACGACGTGGCCTTCAAGTGCGGCTGGTTCTTGGCGACGCAATAGTGAGTCAGGTCGAGCACATCTCCGTCCAGCCGGAACATTGTCACCATCGTCTCGTTCGGATGGGCGTCGAAGGACGTTTCGATCACGGCGGAGCCGGCGGCGATCGTCTTGAATGAGACGTCTTCCTTCCACCCGCGCGTGCTCTCTCCTCGCCACAAACCGTCGAGCGAGCGAAAGCGTTCAAACGCCTCTCTTCCCGGTCCGGCTGTCTTGAGGTTCGGAGGCCCGTTTCCCCAGGTCGCGATCGGTCCGAAGAGAACGCCCAATCCCAGTATCGCGAGCACGCTCGATCGAGCCATCAGCCACCTCCCTAGTAGATGAGTGACGGCGGAAGGGAAAAGGGTTGCATCGAGCACCGACCAGCAGCCTGCGCCCTTCCCAAGACGCGGAGGTCATCGAGGCGAGATGCCCCGGCCGGTTTGCGCCCGGCCGGGGATTGGAAATCTTCTACGAGTTGCCGCTCTTTTTTTCCGCCTTCGCCGCCGGCTTTTTCGGCTCGGGCTTGGCCGCCGGTGCCGCCTTCGGTCTCCAGTAGTCCGGGTCCCCGTCCGCCCACTGCTTGGAGGGATAGCTCATCTTCGCGTTGAACTCGAAGATGTTCGTCTCGACGGAATTGAACGCGTCGGACGCGATCGTCTGAAGCTTCTTGACGCCGTCCTCCCCCTCCTCCTTCTGAACGGCCGGCGCAGCGGCGATGGCGGCATCCACCTCCGCGAGCGATTTCACGGGAAAGAACACCAGGAAAGTCGGACCCGGCGTGCCCGCGACGATCTGGTAGGTCGCCCATGGCGCCGCTACATTCGCCTTATCGAAGGCTGGCCGCACGATCTTGACCGCGTCGGCGAATTGAGAATCGTGCCCCTGCCGGACCCGAAACGTGATGATTCGGAAATAGCGCATCTTGGGCATGTCGACGTTGGCCTGGTGGCTGAGATCCTCCCGGTACATCGCGACGAGACTGCGGCCGCCCAAACGGAGCTCTCCGTCGCGCGCCTCGAGCTGATCCAGCTCCTTCTTGAGCGCCGAGTTTTTCGCGACGTTGCCGGAGTCCTTCTCCCAGGCCTCGAGCGAGTCGTAGCCGGTCAGAAACCACGCGTCGCTCGGACCTGTGGAGGACGTGATGGCGAGGTAGTTGGTCGGCCAGTTCGCCTTGGCGAAGGCCTTTGGCCAGAGCGCCTCCACCTGCTCGTGGGCCGCGCTCTTGCCGGGTTTGATTTCTTCGCGGTAGATCTGAAGGACCTTCGGCGGAGGCCAGTTGCCGGGCGTCGGCTGCGCGAAGACGGAGAGGCTGCAACCGAGCAGCGCGACCCCGATCACGGATGTCCCCATGGCTCTTCGGATACTCATCTCTCGCCCACCTCCCGGGGGGCAGTCGTTTGTGTGCCCGGGCCTTCGGCCGGGCACCGTTACGAGGGCATGCATTGTTTCCAAGCCTTTTGCTGGCAGGACCATATGCCCGAAGCCCGCGTCGCGCAACCGGTCGGACCCAAGCGCGGCAGTTCGGATCGCCCGTGAAGAGGGAGTTTTTGCGACTAAAGAATTGGGCCGAGGCGGCAGGCGAGCGCGTCCCCGAGCCGGTGCAGGGTGGAGCGTCGGGCCCACTCTGCCCGCGTGATCTCGACGGATTTCTCGAGGTCCTTCTCGAATGCCTCCGTAAAGCAGCGGGCGGTTTCCGACCCGAACAGGACGATGTTGCACTCGGCGTTGAAATGAAAGGAGCGGAAATCCAGATTGCTCGATCCCGCAATCGAGAGGAAGTCGTCGGCCACGACGGTCTTGGCGTGCAGCACGGCTGCCTGGTATTCGAAAACCCGAACCTCCCGCGCGAGCAGCGCCGCGTAGTGACCATGCCCCGCATGGCGAACCAGGGACACGTCGCTTTTTCCCGGCAGGAGGAGCCGCACGTCGACGCCCCGCGCCGCGGCCTCTCCGAGCAGATTGATGGCTCGACGCCGGGGCGCGAAGTAGGCGTTGGTGATCCAGACTCGACGGCGGGCGGCCGCAACCATCGCGGCAAGCGACGAGGCGATCTCCCCGGTGCCCCGAAAGGGGCGCGAGTCGAGCACGAGGGCCGCAACGCCGCCGGTTTGAGGCTCGAGCGGCCCGAGCACGACGGGACTTCCGCCCGCCGCGTGCCAGGCCTCCGTGAAGACGATGGCCATCGCCCACGCGGCGGGGCCCTCGACCTGGACGTGCGTGTCGCGCCAGGGGCCTCCGTGCGCGGAGAGGCTCGAGCCATATTCGTCGCCGATGTTCATGCCGCCCGTGAAAGCGGTGACCGAATCGATGACGAGGATCTTCCGGTGGTCGCGGAAGGGCTGCAGCAGCAGGTGAGGAAAGAGCGGGTTGAAGAGGCGGACCTCGATGCCGGCAGTCCGCATCTCCTTCCAGAAGGCCCGGCGGGTCGCGATCGATCCGAACGCGTCCGCGAGCACGCGCACCGTCACGCCGCGAGCGACCGCGCGGCTGAGGCTGTCTCGGAGAGAACGGCCCGTCGCGTCGTCTTTGAAGATGTAGGACTCGACTAAGATTTCGTGACGCGCCGTGTCGATGGCCGATCGCATCGCCTCGAAAGTTTCCGGTCCGCTGAAGAAGACGCGTACGCGATTCCCGTCGAGAATGGGGGACTCGTCGATTCTCCGCAGGAGGATCGCGAAGCCGGGGTCCTCGAGACCCGCCGGCAGCGCGGCCGCCAGCCGCCCGACGTTCTGGACGCGCAGCTCCGGCGGCAGCCGCCGGCCGGCGCGGGGGCGCAGGAACGGCCGCCACAGTCTCCATCTCCGGCGTTTCATCCGCTCGTTCTCGGGCAGACTCTATTTGAGTGAAGTCCAGAACAGGGCCCGCCTGCGCGCGGGCTCAGACCCGAGATCGGCTCAACGCCGGTATCCGAGAGCGAAAAACGGGTGGAGGAAGAGTGGTGCGGGGTCCTCCGCCTCGATCCTCTCCCCCCCGCCGCGATGCTGTCGTTACCTCTCGGACACGACCTGGATCAGGTTGTTGACCCCGTGCACGCCGAAGACCTGCCGGGCATCCAGCTCGGCCTTGGTCCTCTCGGCCTCGGTGCTGACGGTGCCGACCAGCGTCACCACGCCGTTCTTGACGATGATGTGGATGGCGTAGTTCCCGAGGGGTTCCATGCCAAAGAAAGGGGCTGCCGACCAGGGACCGGTCCGGAATCCGGGCCAGGAGCCGAAGCGCGGTCCCCAGATAGTCCGGCCGGCGAACGGTCCACCCACCGGCGTGCCGTAGTGGGAGAGGAAGGAATCCGTATAGATGGCCCGGAAGGCCGCCCATCGAATCCGGTCGTCCTCGATCGAGACGGGAAGGACCTCGATCTTGTTGACGACCTGGGTGACGCCGGAGACTTTCTTCACCGCTTTCTCGGCTTCCTCCTTGAGAACCGCGCGGTAGACGTAACCGCCGAGGGTCACCTTGGTTCCCTCTACCTGAAACGAGATCAGGTCGAAGACCCCATAGTACGGAAGGCGGAGAACCGCATTGCGGACTCCGTCTTCAATCGCGGCCGTGGACGGAGCCGCAGCCTGCCCCGAGACGAGCGGAGCGCAGAGAGACAAAACCGTCACGAGCAGACCCAACCGAAGCAATCTCGTGTAGCTCATCGCTGTTCCTCTCTTTCTCACAGACCTTCCTGGAAAACTCATTGCTGCGATCCCCCTTCCGAATGTCGGGGGATCGGCAGGTACTCGACTGCCGGCTGGTGCCGCACCGGCTGGGGGTACAGGTTCATCAGATCCATGAACTCCGCCGGAATGTCGGAGCGAACCGGGAGACCGAAGCCCTTCGCCGTCTCGAAGGTGATCGGGTGGTCGTGGGTCCAGGTGCCCTCCGAGAGCAATCGGGCCAGCTCCTCCGTTTTCTCCTGCGCCTTGTCGGCCAAGAGCTCCCGCACGCAATCCCGTACCTGCGAGATGGCTTTTTCGCTCTGATCCGCCAGAATGAGGGTCTCGTCGCGCACGCGTTCGACGGGTTTCCGGGCGACGGCCTTCAGAATCGAGGCGGCCGGGTACTGCCCCAGCTGAGGATCGACGGGGCCGATCACCGCGTCTTCGCTCATGACGATCTCGTCGGCGGCGAGCGCGATGAGAGTCCCGCCGGACATCGCATAGTGGGGCACGACCGCCGTGACCTTCCCTTTGTGCTTGTGAACGGCGCGGGCGATCTGGAGAGCGGCGAGCACCAGCCCGCCGGGCGTGTGGAGGACGATGTCGATCGGAACCTCCGGATCCGTCATGTGGATCGCCCGAAGCACCTCCTCGGAATCATTGATGTCGATGTAGCGCACCACCGGAAACCCGAGAATGCTCATGGTCTCCTGTCGGTGCACGAGGAGGATGACGCGGGACTTGCGTGTGCGCTCGATCTTCAGAATCAACCGCTGGCGGGACGCCTCGAGAAACCGCTGCTTCAACACCGGCTGCAGCGCGGAGAACATGAAGAAGAGCCAAAGCACATCTCCTGGCGTCATCGAGAGTTCCTCCAATAAGCCTGCGGAAGCCACGGGTTCTCGAGCCGATACTCGTCGCGCGCAGGAAGCCGGTAGGCGGGGGCGCGGCGGACGAAAAAGAACTGCAGCACGACGCCGCTGGCAAAACCGCCCACGTGCGCCCACCACGCGACGCCGCCCACCTCTCGCGGAGCCGCGAGCGCGAGCGTCCCGCTGAAGAGTTGCAGGAAGATCCAGAACCCGAGGTAGAGGAACGCCGGCAGCTCGAAGAAAAGCGGCAAGAACAGAATCGGCAGAAGAACGATCACGCGCGCCCGCGGGTAGAGGACGAAGTACGCGCCCATGACGCCGGCGATGGCTCCCGAGGCGCCGACGCTCGGAACCGTCGATTCCGGATTGGTCAGTGCGTGCGTGACGCCGGCGACGATTCCGCAGAGCACATAGAACGTCGCGAAGCGGAAGGGACCCATTCGGTCTTCGACGTTGTCTCCGAAGATCCAAAGCGCCCACATGTTCCCGATGATGTGGAGCCATCCGCCGTGCAGAAACATGCTCGTGAAGAAGGGCCAGTAGTTGTCGATGGGAAAGCCAACCCAGGCCGCCCAGTCCGGATGCGTGTAGCGCGCCGGGACGATCCCGAAGAGATGGAAGAACTGCTCGAGCACCTGCGGCGGCATCGTCAACTCGAAGAAGAAGACGACGCCGTTGACGAAGATCAGAATCCAGGTAACGATCGGCGGGTTCTGGCGCGGAATGGTGTCGCGGATCGGAATCATCGCGCGCCGATCCGGAGCACGATTTTCCCGAGCACGTGCCCTTTCGCCAGACGCCGGTGTGCCTTGGCCGCATCGGCAAGCCGATAGACCGCAGCGATCACAACCTTCAAGGGAGCCGCCTCCGCGGCGCGCGAGAGGCGATCCAGCTGGGCAACGCCCGTCTCGGCGTCGTAGGGAATGATCCGAATCCCTTGGCGCTTGCGCGGCGCCGGCTCGACACCGTTGGGATAGGCGACCCGCCCGCCCCGCTTCAAAGCGTCGAGGCATCGCGTCAGGGCCTTGCCGCCCGCAAGCGCCAAAACGGCGTCGGCGCCGCCGGGCGCGAAGCGGCGTGCGGCGGCTGCAATATCGCCACGCCGTCCGTCCACTGCCGCGTCCGCTCCCAGACGGCGCACCAACGCCAACCCGTCTCGACCCGTTGCGGTCGCGAGCACTCGCGCCTGGCGCAGCTTCGCGAACTGGAGAGCGAGGCTCCCGACGCCGCCCCCCGCGCCGTGCACGATGACCGCTTCCCCCTTTTTCACGTGCAGCGCGTCATCGATGCCCTGCAGGGCGGTGAGCCCGGTCGTCGGGATCGCGCCCGCCCGTCTCAAGTCGAGGCCGCGCGGAATCGGGGCGACCTTTTCAGCGGCCACGGCCACGAACTCGGCGTAGAAGCCCCCCTTCGGATTGCTGAAGTTATAGGCGTAGACGCGGTCGCCTTTCTTCAACCGGCGGACGCGAGAACCGACCGAGGCCACGACACCCGCTCCGTCCGTCCCCAGCACGAGAGGAAAGCGCGGGCGCCCCTCCGGCCACCAGCCCCCTCGGATGTCCGCGTCCCAGCCCCCGACCCCTGCCGTATCGAGAGCGATCAGGACCTCCCCCGAAGCGGGGACCGGCACGGGAAGAAGGTGAATCTTCAGAACTCGGGGCCCGCCGAAGCGATCGATCGCCGCCGCCCGCATTGTTTTCGGGAGAGACTTCATCCCTCGCCTCCACAACGACAAGCGAGCAGGGGAGTCAGACCGCGGCGTCCGATATCCCCTGCTGGGATTCGCCGGCTGCGTCTTCTAGGCGCGAGCCAGCAACCCGTCTTTCTTCATCTGTTCAGAAACGGCCTTCGCCAGCTCCGAAACGAAGTCTTCGATCCCCTCGGGATTGACGGTCTTGCTCACGCCGGCCCAGACCAGCTCGTCCTGCTCAAAGGAGTAGACGAGCGTCTCGACTGACACGACCTTGTCCTCCCTCAGATACCCCGGCTCGTAGACCGTTCCCCAGCCGTAGCCCCAATAACCTCCCCAGAAACGCCGGTAGTGGGGACCGACCCAGACGACGCCAGGCTCGTAGGAGACCTGCCTCTCGCGGCCGACCACGCGCATCACGACCGCTCCGGAGAACCCAAGGCTCTCGACCTTCGCCTTGGCGGCGTCCTTGTCCTTGACCTCCTCATCCGAAAGCACCGTGTAGGACGGGACACCCTGTGCGCCGCGCGCGGAGATCTCTCTGGCCATCGCGTCCTCCGCTCGGCGGCGGGCCGCGGGGCTGCGAGCCATGAAGATGGCGACGACTTTGCGCCCCGTCAGCCGCAGCGGCCGCGCGTCGGGTGCGCGCCAGGTCGAGACAAACGTGGTCGACGAGCAGAAGAACGACGCGATTGCCAGTGCGATCACCGCCCATCGAAGCCCGATTCGAGTCCTTATCATGTCCAACTCCTTCCTGAGAATTCCTTTCCTGGCGCTGCCGCTCGCATCCGCCGGCCAACCCAGATCAGACCCGCAGAACCAGGAGCCACCATGTCCGGTTGGATATCTCAGCAACCATTTCCCGACTTCACCTTTCCATTCCTCTTTAGAGACTTCGTCCAAGCCGGCCGCATTTCAGACCAACGCGCGAACTTCATCGACGCAGCAAAAGGACCAGGCCCGCGGCGAATCGTTTCGTGGGCGCAGGAGATCGGTTGGGGGACCTCACCATGTTCCGCAAGGAAGGGATCCGAGGGAAGCTCCGGGGAGGTGTTCATTCCTGCTGTCCGTCCTGATGCGGGGAGGATCCTCTCCCCCCAATTCTTCGTCCGAGCCGTCTGGGATCGAATGGTGAGACGGCTTACATCTCTTTCAGGAACTCATGCATGAATTGGACCGCCATTGCGTCTTCGCCGCAGAACCCGAGCCGACTGGCCGGGTCCCGCCGGTGGCTCCCAGCTGGAATGTCGTCGATCTAGCTCGGTGGCGAATCCGCTCTCTCTTTTCGTCCCGCCGGAGGCTCGAGAAGTCCTCGTGCGGCGAGGACAGTCGCTTCGAGATCGCGGAACAGCCGGTCGGAGATCTGTCCGATCAGCTGCCTTCTCGCGCCGCGAGGCCGGGAAACCGCTGCGCCTTTGCGTGCGACTCGTTCCATGGCATCCACCCCTGCTTTCGTGGTGAGCCCTTTTTGCTAGCAACATGCGTTCCAGTAACGAGCCCCCCCGACTCGTGCTCCTGCCAGTCCGCCGGACGGTCCAAAGATCGAAGGGCTAGAATCCCGGCACTCTTTTCGAAGAGGTGCTTATGCCTCTCAGAG
>Ga0070698_100000677_pt1 | contig 36359 bp, 36 predicted proteins | sample KBSK1502metaG_FD_65477 | JGI IMG/M metagenome (GOLD analysis project Ga0070698, IMG submission 65477) | Corn, switchgrass and miscanthus rhizosphere microbial communities from Kellogg Biological Station, Michigan, USA - KBS K1-50-2 metaG | ecosystem: Host-associated > Plants > Roots >... | reverse complement strand
CGCCCTGCACGCGGCAGCGCCCGGGCGCAGCCGGGCTCCCGGTCACTGGTAACGGCGGGCGACCGGCCCGAATTTTCACGCCTTAGCGGCGTCACCCCAGGGCACGAATGACTTTTCAGGATTACGGATCACCGTGCAGGACCGGCCACAGAGGTCTCTCGGGCTGCTCAGGGGCCTGCGGTACACGCCGATGGACGTCGGTGGACGTGGATGTATGAGACTAAGAATGAGACTGCCCCGATCGGTCCGCCTGCCGGTCGTGATGTCTCGCCGTGCGGTGCGAGTCACAGCACTGGGCTCGCTGCTAGGTACTGTGCCTCGGTGATCGCGTTGGACCCGAGGTTTGGGAAGGGGATCGATTGAGATGCGCACGCGCATAGCCGCTGCCTCACTGACCGCAGCCACGGCGTTCCTGGCGATCATTGCTGGTATCACCCCGTCGTTCGCGGCCACGGCCAGGACGTGGACGGTCACCCCCGGCGGGGCGGCGGTGGCGAAGTCGGGCGTGATCACGCTGACGGACACCAAGACCGGGAAGGCGGGCACCTGCGCGTCCTCGAAGGTGTCCGGAAAGCTCAAAGCGGGCACCGGGCTGCCCGGCAACGACATCGGGTCGGTCACCTCGGCCGCGTTCTACACCTGCACCGGCCCGGCCAGCGTGCCCTTCACGGTGACGGCAAGCGACCTGCCGTGGCACATTAACTTCGCCTCCTACGATGCGGCGACCGGCGTTGTCCGCGGAACCGTCAGCCACATCCGCGTCATCGTGACCGGGAAATTCTGCAGCGCCGTGGTGAACGGGACGAACGCCACGACGGCTGATGGCGTGGTGAGCGCCGCCTACGCCGACGGCACCGGCTCGCTGAAGTTCCTGGCCTCAGGCGGCAACCTGCACTTCTGGCACGTGAAAGGCTGCGCTCCGCTGCTCAACAGCGGCGATCCGGCGACATTCACCGCCGTCTACACGATCACCCCCCGGCAGATCATCACCAGCCCGTAACGCGCCGGGGTAAGTCAGCAGCCAGGCAGTCAGCCGTCTTTACGCCTATGAGTGCCAGGAACTGGACGCAGACGAGGACGGAAATGCCGTCGCGTGACCGCTTACGATCAGGGGTCGGGTCCTTTGGACTGTAAGGCCGTGGGGCCAGCTAGCTTCCATTCTCCTGAATGGTGCCGGATTGTTTACACGGCCGCGTAGTCGGGTGACCTCGGCAGCAAGACTGTCGGTTGTGGGCCAGTTTAACCGACCCACTACCCGCGTCTCCGTGGCGGCTGGGTAACTTCGTCAAGCCCATCATCGACCTATCGTTAAGTGGCAGTTGACAGCGTGACTCACGGCTCCGGAGGAGGTTTGTGGATGCCGCTTTGAGCTGCGGAAATTTGGGCGCTCTAAACCCTTCGACCATGCATAGACCGCACCGGAGGTGCCCGGAGCCGATGGCCCGCCTGAATTGCTAAGGACTATGCACGCGATAGCGGGTGCCATCCAGCCGGCGGGTCTTCGCCGACTCGTCCGTCCACCGCCTCTCTGAGCAGATCGGCGTGTCCCGTGTGTCGACCATATTCCTCGATCAGGTCGCACACCAGCCGACGGAGGCTGGCATGGGCGCCGTCGGACTGGGAGGCGTGGACGAGCTGCTCGAGCCCGCCGTCAGCCAGGGCCGCGCTGAGCCTTCTGCGGGAGCGCTCGACGGCATCGTCCCAGAGCGCGTAGAGCTGCTCCGGCGTATCGTCCGCGGCGGTGGTGAACTCCCAGTCGTCGTCGCTGCCGTCCCAGCCGAGGGCACCCCAAGGCGCGCCCAGCGGCTCCCCGGTCAGCTTGGTGGTGGACATGTAGTCCTCATTGATGGCGAGGTGTTTGAGCAGGCCGCCGAGGGTCAGCGAGGAGACACCGACGCGGGCCTGCAGCCCGGCGGCGTCCAGGTCGTCGGCCTTCCACCGGAACGTGGCGCGCAACCGGTCCAGCGCGCCGACCAGATGATCTGCCTCAGTGCCCGCCAGCGGTGGTTCCCATGGGCAATCGCCTATCGTCATGGCCACAACTGTAGGTCCCAGGCCTGCATGGACTTGACCAGAGACCTCTTCCTTATCCGGGTTCCTTCACGATGGGCGTGACGTGCAGGAGTCCAGGTCGGTCGGCATAGCGGGCTGTCCGTGAGTGACCGTGAGGCCCCCTGCTGGACCACTCGATCGGGCACGCGGCGGGCACGCGGATCTAGCATCGTAATCATGGCGAGCTTCGTCTGGAGCACGGATCATCCTCCGTGCTCGGTCTGCACCTGGGACAAGATTCTCGACCGGAACGGGCGTGTCCGAAGAGCTGCTGTCCGGGTGGGGCTCTGCCGCGACCCGCATATGCTGCGGCTGTGTGAGTGGCACCTGGCTCAGCTCACGAAGGTTCTGCCGCCGGGCGGCGTGTGGGTCGTGGAGCGGTACCAGGCGGCTAGTCACTCTGAGTAGCCAGGAATCGACGTGACACCAGGCAAGCCATGGTGGCAATTGACCAGGACCTCTCATCAGGGTGTCGGCTCGGGCTCCTACCTAGCGAATATGGGTCCGTGACCTGCGGCGAGTTCGGTGTAACCCCCACGGACTGTCCGTACTTACCCGCCTTATCCCGGGCGTTCTAGGCTACTGTAGGGCTGGCCCTAGGGCCGCCCGAGCGGATCACATGACCAGCCTGGAAGACCGCTCGGGCGGCTCATGACCAGGGCAAACCTTCATGCTGGCCAGACATCTGGCCAACGTGGGCACGGTCGTTGATCCGTGCCTGGAGCCGGGCCATCCGGTCAGCTCGGCGCCGCAACGACCGGGAATTCTCCAGCACGATGCCCAGGGCGCCGAGCGCCGGTCCGCCCGCCAGCACGCTGTACAAGACCCGCCGGCGCCTTGAAGACGTAACGAAACTTATCACCACGTTGGACAACACCTGTTGTCGAGCGCTGGGAGTTACGTGTTTCCGCTGGTCAAGTATGTAATCGCATCGATTTGCGGGGCGCAGGACTGTTCCTGTGTGCCCAGGGACAAGCAGGGGCCGACCGTTCGCGACTCTCGTTGGCGGGCTAGCCATTGCCCTCCCCGCGGGAGATGACGCGTTCCGGCAAGGAATCCCCAGCTGCCCTGTCACCCACCGGAAGGAGAGTCACCGTGAATGATCGGCTGTGCTGGCCGGTCCGGCAGGCGGAGCCGGATCGCCGGTGTGGCATCACGGCTGCGAGGCAGTGTCATGGCCGACCCTGATGTGGTCCGCGGCGCCCGGGAGCGGGACAAGCTCATCATCGCGGAGGTGTGCGCCGATCTCGGCATCAGCCGACGGACGTTCTACGAGTGGCGGGCCAAGGGCCGGGCGCCGCGGTGCATCACGCTGCCGAACGGCAGCCTGCGCGTGCGGCGGGCCGAGTATCACCGCTGGTTGGCCGCACGTGAAGAGGCTGCCTGATGAACGACGCCACGACCTTCGACGCCCGGGTCTACCAGACCGAGGTCTACCGGGGCAGTGAGGTCACCACCTACAAGGTGCGCTGGAAGGTGGGCGACAAGCTGTGGAAGGAGGGCTTCCGCACCGTCGCCCAGGCGGACAGCTTCCGGAGTGCCCTGATGACCGCTGCCCGGAAGGGCGAGGCGTTCAGTCTCGCCACCGGCAAGCCAGTGGCCTGGGAACGCGCGAAGGTGGAGACCAGCTGGTATGAGTTCGCCTGCGCGTATGCAGACATGAAGTGGAAGCATGCGTCGGCCAAGTACCGCAAGGACATCGCGCGAGCACTGACTGCCGCGACCCCGGCCATGCTGGCGGAAGCTCGCGGTCGGCCTGATGACGCGAGCATCCGGCGGGCGCTGGTTCGGTGGGGGTTCAACACCAAGCAGCGCTCAGAGCCGCCCGACGAGGTGGCCGAGGTCCTCGCGTGGGTGGCGCGGAACAGCGCTCCGGTGTCGGCGCTGAACGAAGCAGCGGTGGCCCGCAGGATGCTCGACCAGGCGACCTGCCGATTGGACGGGAAGACCGCGGCGGCGAGCACAGCGCGGCGGAACCGCACCATCCTGGCCAACGCCATGGACTACGCGGTCGAGCTGGGCCTGCTCGAGAGCAACCCGATCCGGGCGCTCAAGTGGACGGCGCCCAAGGTATCCAGCCAGGTGGACCGGCGTAGCGTGGTGAACCCGCGCCAGGCGCGAGCGCTGCTGGAGGCGGTGCGCGCCCAGCAGCCGAGTGGGCCGCGGCTCGTCACCTTCTTCGCGGTGATGTACTACGCCGGGCTACGCCCTGAGGAAGCGATCAACCTCGCGGCCGACAACATGACCCTGCCGCCTCCGGGCAGACCCGACGATGAGGACTGGGGCGAGCTGCACATCCGCAGCGCGACGCCTGATGCGGGCAGTGAGTGGACCGACGACGGGAGCCCAAGAGAGCGACGGCAGCTCAAGCACCGGGCCGAAGGCGACAGCCGCATCGTACCGACCCATCCGGAGCTGACGAGGCTCCTACGGCAGCACATAGCCAACTTCGTCACGGATCCCGGCGGCCGTCTCTTCGGCGGCGTGCGGAGCGGCGAACTGCCAACGATCACCTACCGGCGGGCCTGGACCAGGGCACGTGAGATGGCGCTTACCGTGGCTGAGCAAGCATCGCCACTCGCACGGCGGCCGTACGACCTCCGGCATGCCTGCCTCTCCACGTGGCTCAACGGCGGCGTGTATCCGACCCAGGTGGCGGAGTGGGCCGGGCACAGCGTCGACGTGCTGCTGCGGATCTACGCCAAGTGCGTCGTGGGCCAAGACGAGCTCGCCAAGCACCGGATCAGCGACGCGCTGCGTCAGGACTGATAGGCCAGCCATCGACCGACCGCTCGGTGCCGCGGTGAAACCCTCAGTGGATCAGCCACCCAGCGAGCACTGGTGGTTCCAGGAAAAGGCCGTATTAGGCTGCGACCGTAACGGCCAGCAGTTGGGGTGCCCCAACCTCGTCGGGAACCGGCTCGCCATCGGCCTGCAGGCCTGCGATGTGGACCTCGATGGCCTCGACGGCTCGCTCCCGGCATTCCTCGATCGTGTTGCCACGGGTGAAGCATCCTGGCAGGGCCGGGACGGTCACAAAGTAGCCACCGTCGTCCTCGGGCTCCACCACGATCGTGTACGTGCGCATCGAATTCATCTTGTCACAACACCGTCCGTAGTTGCTCCACGGTGACGCCCGCCTGGCTCAAGATCGAGCGGAGCAGGCCGGGGCCGATTGTCTCCCCCGCGTGCAGCGGCACGGTTACCCGGCCGCCACGGCTGGGATGCTTGAACTGGGCGTGCGACCCCTTCTGAGTGACGACCACCCAGCCCAACTTGCCGAGCGCACGCGCCGGTTCCCGGCCGGTGATCCGAGGTAGTGGCGGCATGGAGCAAACCGTAGGCAGACTCAGTGACAGGAGCCGCGGCAGAGTGACAGCTCCAAGCGCCGGATCAGCGAAGCGCTGCGTCAGGACTAACATGCTCGCGTCCCACCATCAAGATCAGCGACGCCTATCGGGATGATCTTCGGCACGTATTCGGCACAGAGAGCCGCAGATCACGGCGTTGGGCCGCACACAGCCGCATATCCTTGCGGAATAAAAGATCTTGAAAACCAGATGTTCCCGCAGGTCACCTGGGGTTTTGTGGAGTGGGGCGGCTGGGACTCGAACCCAGGACCGGCGGATTATGAGTCCGCTGCTCTAACCGGCTGAGCTACCGCCCCCGAACGGGTGCACCCTACAGCAGCGGTCACGCCGGAGCCGGTCCGAGGGTGAGGCCCGCGGTCACGCCGCTACTGCGTCGCGGTCATCTGCATGGTCATGGCGTGCTCGACCAGGGAGATGAGCGCCGTCTTGGTGGAGTTCCGGTCCCGGGCGTCGCAGCGGACGATCGGCACGTGCGGGCTGACCGCCAGCGCCTCCTTGACGTCCTTGGAGCCGTAGGGGAACTCGCCGTAGAACCCGTTGATCGCGATGATGAACGGGATGCCCGCGGCCTCGAAGTAGTCCACGGCGGGGAACGAGTCGGCCAGCCTGCGCGTGTCCACCATGACCACGGCGCCGATCGCCCCGTGAATCAGGTCATCCCACATGAACCAGAACCTGTGCTGGCCGGGCGTGCCGAACAGGTAGAGGATCAGGCCGGCGTCGAGCGTGAGCCGGCCGAAGTCCATGGCCACGGTCGTGGTGGTCTTGTCGGGGACCTGGGAGAGGTCGTCCATCTCGGTGCTGGCGGACGTCATCACGGCTTCGGTGGTCAGCGGCGTGATCTCTGAGACCGACCCGACGAAGGTGGTCTTGCCGACACCGAAGCCCCCCGCGACCACGATCTTCACCGAGGTCATCACCGTCTGCGAGACGTCAGCTCCGGTAGCAGCCTTAGAGCTTGCGAAGTCCACTGAGCACCCTTTCGAGCAGGTTAAGGTCTGGCCCGCCGTGTGAATGATCGATCTGGTTCACCCGGACGAGCCCCTCGACAGCCATGTCCGCTACCAGGACACGGGCCACCCCCAGGGGCATCCGGAGTACGGCAGAGATCTCGGCCACAGACCGCCAGTCACGACAAAATCCGAGGATCGCCTGGCACTCGGGGCTGAGCACCGACAGGTCGCGCGCCTCATAGCTGGAGGCCGCGACCATCGCCTCTATCTGCAGCTGGTATCGGGGCTGCGTTCTCCCGCCTGTCACGGCGTAGGGCCGGACGAGGGAACTCTTTTCTCCTTCCACGCCGAGGCGCGGCGAGGGACCGGGCGGAATCGGGGTGGGAAGCTTCTGTGCGCCGCTCGGAAGGGGACGGCCGGGGCCCCTGCTCACGCCGCCTGGAAGCGGACGGCCGCGGCCCGGGCCCGGGCTGCCGGGGCCCGGCGGGCGGTCAACTTCCCGGGGGCCGCGCACCGCTCTGTCCTGTCACGATCTGCCACCCTCCAGCCGGTATGGCTAGAACGCCCTGCGGATTTCGGGTGTCAGCGCACGGCCTACCCGCTCGACGAGCAATGTCATCTCGTACGCCACCAGGCCCATGTCGCAGTGAGACGCCGCCAGCACCGCCAGGCTCGAACCGTCGCTGATCGACATCACGATCAGCAGGCCGCGCTGCATCTCCACCACGGTCTGGGTGACCGCTCCGCCCTCGAATACGCGGGCCGCGCCCTGCGTCAGGCTGGTGAGCCCCGAGGTGACCGCGGCCAGTTGATCGACGCGATCCGCCGGGAACCCGTGCGAGCAGGCCAGCGGTAGCCCGTCCGATGAGACAACAACCGCGTGAGCGACGGCGGGAACGCGCTCCACGAAGTTGGTGAGCAGCCAGCTCAGATCCTGCACGGGCTGGACTACCGGATTCACGGATCCTCCTCACGATCCCGCTGGTCGTCTCGCGACACCCTCGAGATCACCGTCTCGGGAACTGGCCGCCCGGCGGCGCCTGACTCGTGCGCGCCGGACCCCGTGGCACGTGTTCCGGCCGTGTCAGGGAGCATCCTCGTCCTCCCCGCCCGATGCATCCTCGCCGGTCAGCGCGGCGCGGCCCCGCAGTGACCCCCGCTGGAAGCTCGCCATCCGCTCCCGCGTCGCCGCCGCCGAACGAGCTATCGACGGCTGCGCCCGGTCAGGCTCGGCCACGCCACCCGGGACCAGGTTCGCACGAGGGATCCGCCGGGGCAGGCCCGCCGACGTCATGCCCCCTGAGATCGGCGCCTCCGCGACCTCCGCGGCGCGCCAGCCCTCGTCGGCCGGAGACGCCCACCCGTCGGCGATCGTCTCGACGGGCTCCTCCGTGACCCCGTCGCCGATGCGCCGTCCGCCCCGGCGGAACCAGTCGGACTCCACCGACTCGTAGATGGGCAGCCGGTTATCCTCCCCCGCCGCCTGCGCGGACGGAATGCTCACGTCGTCAGCCACGGCGTCGGACGCGGTGGCGGCCGGATCGGCCCACCCGGCCAGGCCGAGCGCCGATTCCGGCTCATCACCGGGGACGTCGCTGGCCTCGTCGCCGACGGCCGGGGCAGCGCCGTTGGTCGCGCTCGCGATCGGGGCGCCGAATACGCGCTCCTGCTCGCCGTCCCGGTCGGCCAGCGGCCCGCTCTCGCGGCCAGCGAACGGTCCCTCGTCATCGGAGACCGGCACGTCGCCGTTTCGCCGGGCTGGCAGCGGGCTGTCACCGAGCGCCGGCAGCGGCTCGGTCCCCGGCTCCGCCAGGCCGTCACGGCGCCTCGACAGCAGCGTGTCCCCGAGCCGCGACGGCAGCCCGTCACCGCGCTCGGCCAGCCGCTCGTCACCCGGCCCCGGTGCTGGCTCGTCGCCCGGCTCCGGCAGGTGCTTGCGGACGCGGCGCGGCAGTGCCCAGTCGTTGCGGTTGTCCAGCGGGCCGCCGCTGCCGGCGGACTGCGCGGGGACCGGATGATCCGTGTCTCTGGCCACGGGGTCCGGGGCCGTGAACCTCGGCGCCCGCGCCGCGGCCACCGCCGCCTGCGCGGCCGCCCGGTCGTCGGTAGCGTCCCGGGCGCGCTGCTCGAGACCGAACACCGGCGACGTGGCGGCCGGCGTGCCGACCTCGAATCGCCGCAGGCCGGCGGGCTCGTCCGAGTCATCGTGCGTGACCGTCTCGTCGGGCAGCCAGATGAGCGCGGTCAGCCCGCCGGCCTGGGCGGGACGCAGCCGGACCCTGATGCCGTGCCTGGATGCCAGGCGCGACACCACGAACAACCCCATCCGCCGGGAGACGGACACGTCTAGGACCGGCGGGTTGTCCAGCCGCCAGTTCGCCTGCGCCATCTCGTCGGCGGCCATGCCAACGCCCTGGTCGGTGATGTCCAGCAAGACGCCGCCGCTGTTCAGCAGGTGCCCGGACACGTTCACGTGGTTCTGCACGGGAGAGAAACCGGTCGCGTTCTCGATCAACTCGGCCAGCAGGTGGACGACGTCGTTGACGACCTGTCCGCGGACCGCGATCCCCGGCTGGACGTTCAGTATCACGCGCTCGTAGTGCTCGATCTCGGACACGGCCGCCCGCAGCACGTCCACGAGCGTCACCGGCTGGGTCCACCGGCGCGCCGCCTCATGGCCGGCGAGCACGAGCAGGTTCTCCGAGTTACGGCGCATCCGGGTCGCAAGGTGGTCCAGGCGGAACAGGCTGCCGAGACGGTCGGAGTCCTGCTCGCCCTGTTCCAGGTCGTCGATCAAGTGAATCTGGCGTTCCACCAGGGACTGACTGCGCCGGGACAGGTTGACGAACATCGCGTTGACGTTCCCGCGCAATGCCGCCTCGTTGGCGGCCAGCCTGACTGCCTCTCTGTGCACCTGGTCGAAAGCGCGCGCCACCGCGCCGATCTCATCCCTGGAGTCCACGTCAATGGGCTCGACCTGCGGCGACAGGTCCGTGGTTTCGCCCTCGCTCAATCGGCGCACCGTCTCGGGCAGCCGCGCCCCGGCCACTTCGAGAGCCCCGGCCTGCAACTTACGGAGCGGCCGGACCATGGAACGGCCGACCACCACGGTCGCCAGGAGCGCGAGCACGAGCACGATGAAAACCAGCGCTGCGACCAGGATCGCGGAAGCAACGGCGGAGCCACGCAGCGAGTTGGACCGCGCGATGACGTCTGCCGCCAGGGCTCGCTCGACCGAGCCCATCTGGTTGTCGATGCCGTTCGACATGGCGCTATAGAAGCCGTCCACGGTTACGGGATCGCCAGCCAGCGAATGCGCACGTGCTTGCAGTGTGATCGCCTGCTGCTCCTCGGACGCGATCAGGTTGATGAATGACCCTGAGACGCTGGCACTCCACTGCGCACGCTGCTGACCTGTGGCGGTCAGATCGAAGGCCTGCTGACTGCTCTGCTGGTTGGCCTGGGCGGCGTTGAGGGCGGAAACCTGGGCTGGGGTGATCGCGTTCTGGAGGAGGGCCGCAGCGAGGATCGCGCGCTGCTGCGATGCCGCTTCCTTCATCCGGGACACCAGGCCCAGCACCTGGACGGTCTGTGACAGAACAGGGTCACCGGTTCCCCGGGCGGTCTGGTCGTCCACCGCGATCAGGGCGTCTATCAGGCTTGCGTATTTCTGGACCACCACCAGAGAGGGCAGCATACTTTGCGCGGAAGCCTGGCGCAGGAACGGCAGGCCGTTCAGCTGGGCCAGCGCAGCGACCACCGCCGGGTGGCCCACAGAGGAGTAGGCAGCCTGGAATCGCGCGAGCTGTGCCTTGACGAGGGCGACGGCCTGATTGGTCTGCTGGTAGTACGCCCGGACCACCTGGTACTGCTGCGCCGCGCCGCGCTTTGTCGCCGGGGACGCCGCCGTGGCTAGCGCGCCGCCCCGCCCGCTGCTGCCGAGTGCGATGTAGTAGACGGTCTGGTCGCGCTCGCTCTCCAGTCCCTGCGCGAGCCCGATGATGTTGGATCCCAGAACCGCCCGTTCCTCTGCCTGCTGATAGCTCACAGCGCTCTGGGTCGACGAGTAGATGTGGATGCCGCCGAGCACAAGGGCGGTCAGCATGGGAATCGCGACGAGGAGCAGCAGCCGCGAGCGCACGTGCCAGTTCTTCAGGCTGAGGCGCGACGGCCGCCCTGCAGGGGGAGCGTGGCCGTCTCCACTGCCCGCCGAGGTGGCGCCCCTGGCATCCAGTCCTGGCCCGGCAACGGGCTCCGCCACGGGCGCTGGGGCATGTTTGCCGGTTCCCGTGCCGTTCCCATCCCGCCGGGAAGATGGATTCATCCTGTCTCGGGACCGCAATCTCTGCCCCTCACCGGGACAGCGGCGTGAGCCAGGAGCCCCGCGCTCGCGACGGAGGCTGGATGCTGGCGCAGCCCTCCCCAATCGGTGACTCCGCGATCACGGCGCTCAACATCATGGACTACCCCACTCTCTCGCCCGACCTGTTAGCAGTGGTACCAAGATGCAGGAAAGGTTGGCACATCGGGACGTTTCGCGTGCCCCATGCCACCAGTCAGGGTACGCTCTGGCGCTACGGGATGTCCGGAACTGTCAATATCTGTCCTATCTCGTATGCCGAGGAGACCTAATGAGGGTGGGGGCCGCCGGTAGCCGGCTGGCGCCGCGCCCCATGCGCCGGCAGATCGCCGCGGGGTGCGCGGCGGCCGTCGCGGTCATGTTGCTGGCAAGCTGCCATCTGTCCAGTACTTCATCGTCAGCCAGCCAGGCCCCAGGCGGGTCCTCGATCTCCGTGGCCTCGGTGCCGGGGATCGCGGAAGCCCCGCTGTACATCGCCCTCCAGCAGGGGCTATTCCGGCAGGCGGGGCTGAGCGTGCACGTCCGCTCTTACCCGTCATCGGCAGCCGAGATCGCCGCCCTCCGCAGCGGCAAGGCCAACGTCGCTGTGGGTAACTATGCCGACTTCTTCTTCGCGCAAGAGCAGGACCCGCGCAAGCCAATGGTCGTAGTGGCCGATGGCTATAACGCCGGGCCCAACGTCATGGACGTGATGGTCAGCCCGGACTCCGGGATCGCTAGTGCCCAGGACCTGTCGGGGAAGGTCATCGGCACGGCGGCGCCACAGCTGATACCCGCCCGCAACGGCCAGCCCTTCAGCCTGGAGACCGTGGCCGCGTCCTCGGTACTGACGAACGATGGCGTACAGCCGACGGCGGTGACCTGGAAGCCCATGCCAGCCAACGATCTGATCAGCGCGCTCGGCAGCCATCGCGTGAACGCCATCCTGGTGACCGAGCCCCAGATCTTCCAGGCCGAGAGCCAGTTGGGTGCGGTGAGTGTCCTCGATGCGTGCAGCGGCGAGACCGTGAACCTGCCGCTGGCTGGATATTTCGCTCCGGGCTCGTTCGCTGAGCAGCACAGCGCCGCGCTGGAGGCCTTCCGCTCTGCCCTCATGCGGGCCCAGGCTGACGCCGCCATGGCGACTCCGGTGGAAGCAGCGCTCAGGCGTTACGGAGGAATGAGTTCACAGACCGCATCCCTGGTCACCCTCGGCGTGTACCCGACCGCCCTGAATACCGCCAACCTGCAGCGGGTCGCGGACCTGATGTCCTTCTACGGCGCGCTTCCGCGTCCGCTGAACGTGGCGCACATGATCTTCAAGTGAACCTGCGGCGAGATACTTGGCCGACTCCCCCCGCTCGTTGTCGAACTCGTAGCTGATCATCTCTGCCCCTCGCGGCCTCGTGCGCGGGCATCGTCGGCGGCTGGCACGGGCGCACCCCGCAGTGGCGTAGGGTGCGGTCAGGACCCGGCGCGGCGACCGCACGCCGGGTCGAGCCCGCACGAGGCTCTCGTGCGCGGACCAGCCGTCGTGGAGGACGACATGCCGAGCTTGACCTGCCCGGCCTGTGGCACGGATGTCCAGCGGGACGATCTCATCTGCTTCACCTGCGGCGCCAACCTGCCGCGCGCCGGCGGGCGGGACGAGGAGACGACGCCGCCCACGGTGATGCAGGAGCTGTTGCAGCCGCTGCATCAGCGGCAGGCGCAGATCTCCCCCGCGGTGCTGCGCCTGGCCTTCCCGACCGGCAACGTCGACGTCCCCGCGGGGACGTCGCTGCTGCTCGGCCGGGACCCGCAGGAGTCGCTCGTGGCGGCTGCCTTCGCGCGGTTCGAGAACGTCTCCCGGCGGCACGCCACGATCTCGGTCGACGACGCGGGGCACGCCAGCGTGCGCGACGAGCACTCCACGAACGGCACCTGGGTCAACGGCGATCGGGTGCTGCCCGGCGTGGACGTCAGGCTGGCCGACGGCGACAGCCTGCGGCTCGCCGCCGACGTCACGGCGCAGGTGTCGCTGCCCACCCAGCAGCCGGACCCGGCGACATTCAGCAGGGGCTGAAGCGGCTCACCGCTCGCCCTCGCCCGGCGCGGTGAACCAGGGGTCTCCTGTTCCTTCGGCGTTCAGCCACAGCTCCTCGTCCGCGCTTTCGGCGAACCACGGCCGGAACGGCTCGCGCCTGGCCGGCGGCGCGGCCGTCGCTCCCGGCGCCGCCCTGGCCTGGCGGCGGGCCTTCGCGGCCGCGTCCCAGCGCGCGGCCCGGTCCCACAGCGCGTCGTCGGCCTTGCGCCGCTCCTGCTCCGGCGCTCGCGCCCGGTCGCCGCGCGCCGCCCCTGCCGCCGTGGCCGCCGTCTGCCCCGTCGGTTCCCGCCCGGCCAGGTCCGGCACGTCTGCTTCCCGTGCTGCCCGGTTCTCCGTGAATTCTTCCGAACGGACGCGGCCTGAACGCCGTGGTCCGGCCCGGCCGGCCTCGCCCGAAGAGCCGGGCGGCGACTGTCCGGCGTCCGGCTGTCGGCGCTCCCGGTACCAGAGCGAGGACGGGTGGCTGGCGGGCAGTTCCGCGAGCCGGCGGCGCAGCGCGTCCTGGGAGCCCGGTGCGTCCTGGGAGCCCGGTGCGTCCTGGGAGGGCGGTGGGCCGGCGTCGGGGCGCCCGCCGGGTTCCTCCGCGCCGGGACGGTCGGTCTTTCGTGGCATCGCGCTCGCCTCGCAGAACTGGAGTCAGTCGCATCGTAAGCGGAGCGCGCCCGCCGCGTCACCGGCAGCGCCCGCGGCAATCGTCTGCATCCGGGCCTTCACCGCCGCCTCCGGGCGTGAGATCATCACCTGCGGGGCAAGGCCCCTGCATACCCCCCCAAGGAGCCGCGATGACCGGCGGCCAGCGCGCGGGCGGCGCGCAGGTGCTCGCCTTCCGCCCCGAGCCTGGCCAGTACGCATGGACGTTCGGCGGCGCCGCGCCGGTGGCCACGGTCCGCCCGCCGGCCGTGCTCGAGGTGTTCACCGAGGACTGCTTCGCCGGCCGGGTGCGGTCCGAGAACGACCTGGTCTCCGAAGTCTGCGAGTTCCCGTACCTCAACCCGCAGACCGGGCCGTTCTACGTCGAGGGCGCCGAGCCCGGTGACACGCTGGCCGTGCACTTCGTGTCTATCGACCCGGCCAGGGACTGGGGCGCGTCCACCACGGTGCCGCTGTTCGGCGCGCTGACCGGGACGCACCTCACCGCGCTGCTGAACGACCCGCTGCCCGAGGTCGTCTGGATCTGGCAGCTGGACCTCGCGGGGCGCACCTGCCGGTTTACCGCGCGGCGCGGCGAGTACACGGTGGACCTGCCGCTGGACCCGATGCACGGCACGGTCGGCGTCGCGCCCGCGAACTTGGAGGTGCGCAGCGCGCTGGTCCCCGACGCGTTCGGCGGGAACATGGACACGCCGGAGATGCGCGCCGGGGTCACCTGCTACCTGGGCGTGAACGTGCCGGGCGCGCTGCTGTCGCTGGGCGACGGGCACGCCCGCCAGGGCGAGGGCGAGACGTGCGGGGTCGCGGTCGAGACGTCGATGAACACGGTCATCGCCGTGGATCTGGTCAAGGGCGTGCCGTGCCCGTGGCCGCGGCTGGAGTCAGACGCCCACATCATGTCGGCGGGCTCGGCGCGGCCGCTGGAGGACGCGTTCCGGATCGCGCAGCACGACATGGTCAGCTGGCTGGCCGCCGACTACGGCCTGGACCCGCTGGATGCCTACCAGCTCGTCACGCAGGCGGTCGAGTCGCCGCTGGCCAACGTCTGCGACCCGAACTACACCAGCGTGGCCAAGCTGGCCAAGCGCTACCTGCCCCGGGCCAAACCGATGGACGGGGCGCACGAAAGGCTGCGGGAGATATCCCGGGACTACCGGGGACGCTGACCGGTCGAGGGCAGCGCGGATTGTGGCGATGGACTCGGCCCGGTCGGCCGGGCCGTGGATGCCGGACATGCCCATCAGGCCGAGGCCAGCCCTCGACACCGGCGGGCCGCCCTGCCCCAGCGTTACCGTGTCCATCACGAGCCGGCCTGGTTAGGCCGCGCACTCCCGGCAGACCAGCTTGCCGGCCCTGTCCTCTGCCAGCTGGCTGCGGTGGTGCACCAGGAAGCAGCGCGAGCAGGTGAACTCGTCCGCCTGCCGCGGGATCACCCGGAACGAGAGCTCCTCGTTGGACAGGTCGGCCCCTGGGAGCTCCAGCGACTCGGCGACGTCATCGGGATCGACGTCGATCGTGCTCGACGACTTGTCCATCCGGCGGGCCTGGAGTTCCTGCAGGCTGTCTTCTGTCAGGTCCTCGTCCGTCTTGCGCGGGCTGTCGTAGTCGGTGGCCATCCGACATCCCCCTCCTTCTGTCATGCCTTGTGCGCGGGTGTAACGCTCGGGGAGCCTCTGTTGTGCCCGATTCCGGCGGCGAATTCTGTCACGTTCCGCGGCCCGGCACACGTAACCCGGCCAGTCTGCGGGTAACATCTCTGTTTCCGCAGGTCAACGCCCAGACCTAGCCGTCCCGCTCCGGGTTGAGCTGGCCCAGCCGCCCGCTCAGCTCGGCGAAAAGGTCCGGGCCGGCGGCGATCGTGAGGTCCGGGCCGGCGGGCCGGGCGGCCAGCCCGCCCACCCGCGCCCCTGCCTCGCGGGCGATCAGGCCGCCGGCCGCGATGTCCCAGTAGTTGACGCCGCGCTCGTAGTACGCGTCCACCCGGCCGGCCGCGACCGAGCACAGGTCGACCGCGGCGCTGCCCGCGCGCCGGATGTCCCGCACCAGCGGCAGCAGCGCGGCGACCACCTCGCCCTGCACGCGCCGGCGGGCAACCGCGTAGCCGAACCCGGTGGCGACGAGCGCACGCGCCAGCGGGACGCCGGTCGTACACCGCAGCCGCATGGCCGGCCGCCCGGCCGTCCGCAGCCACGCGCCGCCGCCGGCCACCGCGGTGAACACCTCGCCGCGTTCCGGGACGTGCACCACGCCGGCCATGACGTCGCCGCCGACCTCGGCGGCGATGCTGACGCAGAAGTCGGGCAGGCCGTACAGGTAGTTGACCGTGCCGTCGAGCGGATCCACGATCCAGCGGACGGCCGGGCCTGGACCCGGCTCGGTGTCCCGCAGGCCGCCCTCCTCGCCGAGGATCGCGTCGCCTGGGCGCTCGGCCCTGATCCGCTCGATGATCATGGCCTCGGCCGCGTGGTCCGCCTCGGTCACCACGTCGGTCGGGCTGGACTTGGTCGCGATCACGCCTGGCCGGCCCGCCGCCCGCCGCGTGACCAGCATGCCCGCCGCCTCGCGCGCCGCCGCCTCGGCGAGCGCGATCAGCCGGTCCGGGTCCGGCGCCGCGCCGGTCATGACCCCGCAGGCCCGGCCGCCGCCCCGGCCGCAGAGTCGGGCCCGGCCGCGGAGTCGGCCTCCGCCGCGGAGTCGGCCCCCGCCGCGGAGTCGGGCCCCGCTGCGGAGTCGGCCCCCGCCGCGCAGTCGGGCCCCGCCGCGGACTCCGCCGGGCCGAGCGGGCCGCAGCAGTCGGCTGGGCAGGCGTCGCAGGCTGGGCCGAGCGTGCCCAGCGCGGCCCGCTCGGTGCCGCCGTCCAGCCGCTCCCGCACCAGCTCGGTGATCATGGCCACGAACCGTGGGTCGGTGCCAGGCGTCGCCGCCCGCTGCAGCGGCAGCCCGAGGCGCGCCGCGGTCGCTGCGGCCTCGGTGTCCAGGTCGTACAGGACCTCGACGTGGTCGCTGACGAAGCCGACCGGCACCAGCACCGCCCCCGGCGCGCCCGCAGCGGCGAGCTCGGCGAGGTGGTCGTTCACGTCCGGGCCGAGCCAGGGTTGGGACGGCGGGCCGCTGCGGCTCTGGTAGACCAGCCGCCATGGATGCCCGCCGACCCGCGCGGCGACCAGCCGCGCCGCCTCGGTCAGCTGCGTCACGTACCGGCCGGGCGGCGGGCGGTGCCCGGGCGGGCCGCTGGCCGCCGCCATCGCCAGCGGGATGCTGTGCGCGGTGAACACCAGGTGGGCCCCGGCCCGCGCCGCCCGCGGCAGCCGCCCGATCGCGGCGAGCGTGCTGTCGGCCAGCGGCCCGATGAACCCGGGGTGGTTGAAGTAGTGCCGGATCTTGTCGATTTTCGGCCCGCCGGGCCCGGCCGCGGCGCGGGCCCGCTCGATGTCCTCGAGGTACTGCCGGCAGCTGGAGTAGGACCCGTAGGCGGAGGTGACGAACGCGAGGGCACGCCGGACCCCGTCGGCGGCCATGGCCCGGACCGTGTCGGGCAGCAGCGGATCCCAGTTCCGGTTGCCCCAGTACAGCGGCAGGCTCAGCCCGCTCGCGGCGAAGTCCTTCCCGACCGCGGTCAGTAGGTCGCGGCACTGCTGGTTGAGCGGGCTCACGCCGCCGAACGCGTCGTAGTGCGCGGCCACCTCGGCCAGCCGCTCGTCCGGGATCCCGCGGCCGCGGGTGACGTTGCGCAGGAACGGCAGCACGTCGCCGGGGCCCTCCGGCCCGCCGAACGAGACGAGCAGGAACGCGTCGTAGTCCGGCATCGGCTACCGCGCGCGGGGAGGGCTCAGCCGTACACCTGCGCGTACTCCTGGGCGAGCGCGAGCACCTCGGCGACGTACCACGTTGCGTGATTGTAGCTAAAGATCGCGGCGGCGTAGCCCGGCGGGCCCTGGGAGGCGCCGCTCGCGCACAGGTAGTCGGCGGCGGCCGGGACCGCGTCCCAGGCGTTCCAGATGTTCGGCGGCCCGGGCTGCCCGAACGCGACGACCCCCCAGCGAGCCCAGGTGGACGGCAGGAACTGCATCGGCCCGAGCGCGCCCGCCGACGACGGGCCCATGTTCTGCCCGTCGCCGCTCTCGATCTGGGCGATCGCCGCCAGCACCGTCCACGACAGTTGCGGGCAGTACAGCGCGGCCGAGGCCTGGAACAGCTGGAGCCAGTTGTTCGGCCGGCCGGCCGGCACGTGGGCGGGGTTCTGCCCCAGCGACACCTGCGCGCGCTGCACGCCGGCGTGGCGGGCGGGGCGGAGGCTGAGGAACTGGCTCGACCGGCCGAGCACAGCGCGGATCTGCGCGCCGAGCTTGGTCAGGTCGGCCTTGGGCGCGCTGACCAGCACGCCGACCTGCGACACGAGCCCCAGCGCCCGCGACATCGCGGAGCCGACGACCGCGTCCACGCGGGGGATGCCGAGGTCGGCGGTGCCGCCGAAGCCGACGCTGACCTGCCGGGCCCCGGAGACCTGGTAGACGTCGCCGCCCTGCAGGCCCAGCTTCTTGGCGGCCGTGGGGGTGGTCACCAGCTCGCCGCGGCCGAGCGCCGTCCAGACGCCCTGCCGGGCGGCCGTCTGGGCCGGGGTCCAGGACCGGAACAGCGCGGCGTCCACGCCGATCGTGCTGACCGCGTGGCCGCCGATGCTGACCCGGCCGCCGTCCACCGCGAGCACGCTGCTGACGCCGGGCAGGGTGCCGATCCTGTTCAGCTCGGCCGCGGTGATCGTGCCGGAGGCGACGGCGAACAGGTCGGGCAGGACTACCTTGGGCAGCCGGCGCACCGCCCGGTTCGCGGCCTGGACCGCCGCCACCGGGGCCACGATCTGCCCGAACTGGTTGGGGGACGGCCGCCACGCGACCGTGAGGTGCGCCCGCTGGACACCGGAACGCGCGGCGGACGGGCGCACGGTGAGCGCGCCAGCGGCGCTGGCGCCGAGGACGCCCGCCGCGCCGCCGATGGCCATCGCCGCGATCGCGGCCACGGCTGATGCCCGGCACGGCAGGAGTCGTCTCATGGCCCCACCACCATAGCGGACACCCCATCCGACGCAAAACCCCAGATATCCGGTTGACGTGCTCGGTTAAAGGCCGGGTTAAAGCCCCAGATATCCGGTTGACGTGCCGCGTTAGCCTGATTCCGGGAGGTTGCGTTCGTTGGCGGACGTCAGGACGGAGCGCGCTCGTCGGCGCGCCGACCGCGAACGCGGGCCCGATCGCGGCGCGACCAGCCGGTACCTGGAAATCTTCCGGATTCCCGGCTCGCGCCGGTTCTCCGCGGCCGGCTTCGTCGGCCGGTGGCCGATGGCCATGGTGGGCCTCGGCGTCATCCTCGTGGTCTCGTCCGTCACCGGCCGGTACGCGATCGCGGGTGCCGTCGCCGCGACCGGCGCGCTGTGCTACTCGTTCTCCGCGCCGCTGATCGGCAGGCTGGCGGACCGCGTCGGCCAGGGCCGGGTGCTGCGTCCCCTGGCCGCGGCGAACGCGGCCGGCGCGGTGGCGTTCATCGCGTGCGCCCAGCTGCGCGCGCCGCTGTGGACGCTGTTCCTCACCTCCGCGCTGTACCTGTCCGCCATGCCGTCGCTCGGGTCGATGGTGCGCTCGCGGTGGAGCTTCCTGCTCGGCGACTCGCCGCTGCTGCACACCGCGTTCTCGTTCGAGTCGGTCGCCGACGAGCTGATCTTCGTCACGGGGCCGGTGCTGGTGACGCTGCTGGCCACCCAGCTGCTGCCGGTGGCCGGGATCGCGGTCGCCGCGGCGCTGGCGGTCACCGGGACCGCGCTGCTCGCCGGGCAGCACGGCACCGAGCCGCCGGCCGCGCCGCGGCAGCACGGCGACGGCCACGCGATCACCACGCGCGGCGTGCCAGTGATCATGCTGGTCTTCGCCGCGCTGGGCGGGATGTTCGGGACGATCGACATCAGCACGGTCGCGTTCGCCACCGAGAGCCACGCCAGGCCGCTGGCCGGCTTCATCCTCGGCACGTACGCGCTGGGCAGCGCCGCCGGCGGGCTCTGGTACGGGGCCAGGCGGTGGCGGGCGCCGCTGCACCGCAGGTTCCTCGTCGCGCTGGCCGGGATGGTCGCCGGGGTGGCGCCGATGTGGGCGCTGCCGAGCGTGCCGGTGCTGTTCGGGGTGATCTTCTTCTGCGGGCTGTCCATCTCCCCCACGCTGATCGCCGGGTTCAGCTTCATCGAGCGCACGATGCCGCGCGGGCTGCTCAACGAGGGCCTGGCGCTGCTGTCCACCGCGATCGGCGTCGGCCTCGCCGTCGGCCCCCCGCTGGCCGGCCGGCTCATCGACGCGCGCGACGCGCACTGGGGGTACGCGTTCGCGCTGGCCTGCGGGATCGTGGCGCTCCTGGTGGGCCTGCTGGGCGCCAGGCAGCTGCGGCCCGCTGCGGGCAAGGCGGCTGCGGTACCGTCCGGGGATGGGCGAGGGGACGTGGCGTAACTGGGCCGGCAACCGGTCGGCGAGCCCGCGCCGCGTGCTCACGCCGCGATCGTTCACCCCGGCTGCCGTCACCGACGGCCTGCTGCTCCGGCCCGAGGGTCTGAGGAGAATCCGTTCGGTCGATAAAAAAGCCGGCCTGGTAACGGCGGAAGCGGGATGCCTCCTATCTGTACTGAACAAATCCCTGCTGGCCAGCGGGCTCGCGCTCGCCATGTCTACACCCAGCAGGTGCCCGGGAACTGAGCCGGCCTACCCCGCGCGGGCGGGCCGGGCGGCCGGGCCAGGCGGGATACCGCCCGGCGCGGCCGCTGGACAAGCTAGTCTCGCGGTATGAATCCCGACGCCAGCCGTCCGCGCGCGGCGCAGGCCGCCGGCCGCAGGCCCAGCGCGAGCGCCAGGCGGTCGTCGCACAGCGGCGGGATCCCCGCGCAGGAGCGCGAGCTCGGCGCGCAGGGGCGGCAGACGATGCGGCGGCTGCTCGACGCCGGGATGGCGGAGTTCGACCAGAACGGGCTGCAGGCGGTCAGGGTGGACGACATCGTCCGCCGGGCCAGGACCTCGCACGGCACCTTCTACCTCTACTTCAAGAACAAGGAAGACCTGTTCCGGGCGCTGCTGCGCGACTGCCTGCACGACATGGGCGTGGTCACGGACGAGTTCCCGGTGGTCACGCACAACGACGCGGGCCGGGCCGCGCTGCGCGCCTGGGTGGGGAAGTTCTGCGACACCTACGCCGCGCACGCCGCGGTGCTGCGCGTGCTCACCCAGGCCGAGGTGATCAGCGACGACGTGTGGAGCGACGGGCTGCAGCTGATGTTCCGCCTCGCCGAGGCGATGACCACCGGCATGACGGCGGCTCCGCGCGAGGTCGCGCACGCCGAGCACGCCGAGCTGACCGCGGTCGCCTGCCTGATGATGCTGGAGCGGGTGAACTTCCTGTTCAGCGTCGAGGTGCGGCTGCCGCGGGAGGAGATGATCGACCGGCTCACCGCGATCATCTTCGCCGCGTTCCGCAACTAGTCCGCGGGGCGGGCACAATCGAGGGGTGCGATTCCTCGGCGGGACGGTGCCCGCTCACGACCTGACCTACAGCGACGTCTTCATGGTGCCCAGCCGGTCGGCGGTGGCCTCGCGGCTGGACGCGGACCTGGCAACGCGGGACGGCAGCGGCTGCACGATCCCCGTCGTGGTGGCCAACATGACCGCGGTCTCCGGCCGCCGGATGGCCGAGACCGTGGCCCGCCGCGGCGGGCTGGCCGTGCTGCCGCAGGACATCCCGGTCGACGTGGTGGCCGACGTCGTGTCCTGGGTGAAATCCCGCGACCTGGTCTACGACACGCCGATCACGCTCAGCCCCACCGACACGGCGGGCGACGCGCTGGCGCTGTTGCCCAAGCGCGCGCACGGCGCTGTCATCGTGATCGACGAGGGGCGGCCGGCCGGTGTGGTCACCGAGGCGGACTGCCAGGGCGTGGACCGGTTCACCCAGCTGCGCCAGATCATGTCCGCCGATGTGCTCACGCTGCCCGCCGGCACCGACCCCGAGCGCGCGTTCGGCCTGCTGCACGACGGCAGGCACCGGCTGGCCCCGGTGGTGGACGAGGCCGGGCGGTGCGTCGGCATCCTGACCCGGACCGGCGCGCTGCGCGCCACGCTGTACCAGCCGGCCGTGGACGCCGCCGGGCGGCTGCGGGTGGCGGCCGCGCTCGGCATCAACGGCGATGTGGCGGAGAGGGCCAAGCTGCTGGCCGACGCCGGGGCCGACCTGCTCGTCGTGGACACCGCGCACGGCCACCAGGACAAGATGCTGAGCGCGCTGCGCGCGGTGCGCGAGATGGGCCCGCAGGTGCCGGTCGTGGCCGGCAACGTGGTGACCGCGGAGGGGGTCGCGGACCTGGTCGAGGCCGGCGCCGACATCGTCAAGGCCGGCGTGGGGCCCGGGGCCATGTGCACCACCCGGATGATGACCGGCGTGGGGCGGCCGCAGTTCAGCGCCGTGCTCGAGTGCGCCGCCGAGGCGCGCCGGCTGGACGCCCAGGTGTGGGCCGACGGCGGCGTGCGGCACCCGCGCGACGTGGCGCTCGCGCTGGCGGCGGGCGCGTCCGCGGTCATGATCGGCTCGTGGTTCGCCGGCACCTACGAGTCCCCTGGGGACGCGTTCCGCGATCCGGACGGCCGGCTGTACAAGGAGAGCTTCGGCATGGCCTCGGCCCGCGCCGTGCGGCTGCGGTCGGCCAGCGACTCGCCGTTCGACCGGGCCCGCAAGGAGCTGTTCGAAGAGGGCATCTCGGCGGCGCGGATGTACCTGGACCCGGCGCGGCCGGGGGTGGAGGACCTGATCGACCAGATCACCGCCGGGCTGCGCAGCGCGTGCACCTACGCCGGCGCCAGGAACCTCCAGGAGCTGCACGAGCGCGCGGTCATCGGGGTGCAGAGCGCGGCCGGCTACACCGAGGGGATGCCGCTGCCCGCCAGCTGGTGACCGCCGGTCTCGTCGCCGTCCCGCCCGACCGCCTGCACGATCCAGCGGCCGATGCGGTCCACCAGCGCGTTGTCCGTCCCGGTCTCGGCGTGCCCGAACCCGGGCACGATCCACAGCTCCTTCGGCTCCCGCGCGGCCTCATACAGCCGCTCGGCGTGCTCGACCGGGAAGAACAGGTCCTGGTCGCCGTGCACGACCAGCAGCGGGACCGGCGCGATGAGCGAGGCCGCCTCGGCGGGCGGCACCGGCGCCGGATCCCAGCGGACCGAGCTCACCCTGGTGTGCAGGAACCGCCTGGTGTACAGCCGCCCGGACCGGCGTTCCACCGCCCAGTGCACCCGGCGCATCCGCTCGGTGCCGCGGAAGTACCAGCGCGCCGGGCCGCTCACCGAGACCGCGGCGTCCACGCCGCCGACCAGGCCCGCGTGCCGCACCACGATCGAGGCGCCCATGGAGAACCCGACGGCCGCGACCCGCCGGTAGCCGAGCTCCCGGGCGTACCTGACCGCCACGTCCAGGTCGTTGATCTCGCGGTCGCCGACGGTGGACAGGCCGCCGGACCGGCCGTGGCCGCGGAAATCGAAGCTCACCGCCCCGCCGAACCGGTTCAGCCGGTTCACGATCCGCCAGACCCACGGCCGCTGCCAGGACTGCGAGAACCCGTGCGCCACGACGACCGCGAGTGCCTGGTCACCGGCCAGGTGGACGGTGTCGATGGGCACGCCGTCCTCGGTCACGAGCGTCGTTGCGTGCGGAACCGGCTTGTGCATGCCCCCATTGTGCGCGAGCCGCGCTGTGCGCGAGCCGCGGCGGGGCTTCCCCGGGCGGTCCAGGGTGCGGCAGGCTATGCTCTCGCGGGCACCCGGCCCGCCGTGCCTGGGAGGCGCCATGTCCGTACTGTCCGCGCTCATCGAGGCGATCCGCGACGAGACCGTCGAGGTGATCGACCTGACCGCGCCGCTGAGCTCCGCGACCCCGGTGCTCAGGCTGCCGGAGCCGTTCGGGAACACCGTCCCGTTCACGCTGCGCGAGATCAGCCACTACGACGAGCGCGGGCCGGCCTGGTACTGGAACGACATCAGCACCGGCGAGCACACCGGCACGCACTTCGACGCCCCGGTGCACTGGGTCACCGGCGCCGACCTCGAGGACGTCTCGCAGGTCCCGCCCGTCCGGCTGCTGGCGCCCGCCGCGGTGCTCGACTTCTCCGCGCAGGCGGCGGCCGACCCCGACTTCCTGCTCGAGGTGGACGACATCAGGCGCTGGGAGGCCGAGTACGGCGCGCTGCCCGACGGCGGCTGGCTACTGTACCGCACCGGGTGGGACGCCCGGTCGGGCAGCCAGGACGACTTCCTCAACGCCGACGAGACCGGCCCGCACACGCCCGGGGTCTCGGTGGAGTGCGCCCGCTGGCTGGCGGAGGAGGCCCCGGTGGCCGGGATCGGAGTGGAGACGGTCGGCACCGACGCCGGACGGGCGCACTCCTTCGACCCGCCGTTCCCCTGCCACTCGGCGCTGCTGGGGGCCGGCAAGTACGGGCTCACCCAGCTGCGCAACCTGGACCTGCTGCCCGCCCAGGGCTCGGTGGTATTCGCCGGCCCGCTGCCGATCGCCGGCGGGTCGGGCAGCCCGTGCCGGGTGCTGGCGCTGGTCGAGTCCTGATGCTGGTCGCGGACGCTGTCGCCGGCGCGCTGGCCGGGCTCGGCGCCGACACCGTGTTCGGCGTCGTGGGCAGCGGCAACTTCCACGTCACCAACGGCCTGATCGCGCGCGGCGCCACGTTCGTCGCGGCCAGGCACGAGGGCGGCGCGGCCAGCATGGCCGACGGCTGGGCCCGCACCGCCGGCAAGACCGGGCTGCTGTCCGTGCACCAGGGCCCCGGCCTGACCAACGCTCTGACCGGCATCACCGAGGCGGCCAAGAGCCGCACGCCGCTGCTGGTTCTGGCCGCGGACGTGGCGGGCGCGGCCGTGCGGTCCAACTTCCGCATCGACGTGGCCGCGATCGCGGGCGCGGTCGGCGCGGTGCCCGAACGGCTGCACAGCGCGCAGTCCGCGGTCGCCGACGCGGCGCGCGCGTACCGTACCGCGGCCCACCAGCGCCGGACCGTCCTGCTGGCGATGCCGCTGGACGTGCAGGCGGCCGAGTGCGACCCGGGCCCGAGCGACCCGGCCGCGGGCGACCTAGCCGCTGGCGACCCGGCGCCGGGGCCGGCCGGGCCGGCCACGTGGCCGCCCGGGCCCGCGCCCGAGGCCGCGGCCGCGCTCGCGGCCGCGCTGGCGGTCGCCAGCAGGCCGGTGTTCGTGGCCGGCCGAGGCGCGCGGGCCGCTGGCGCCCGGCACGACCTCGAAGAGCTTGCCGACGCGTGCGGCGCGCTGCTGGCCACGTCGGCCGCGGCCAAGGGCCTGTTCCGCGGCAACCCGTGGGATCTGGACGTGAGCGGCGGGTTCGCCACGCCGCTGGCCGCGGAGCTCATCCGCGGGGCGGACCTGCTGGTCGGCTGGGGCTGCTCGCTGAACATGTGGACGATGCGGCACGGGACGCTGGTCGGACCGGGCTGCCAGGTCGTCCAGGTCGACGACGACCCGGCGGCGATCGGCGCGCACCGGCCGGTGCAGCTGGGCGTGGTCGGCGACGTCGCGCTGACCGCGCGCGCGGTCACGGCGGTGCTGCACGACGTCGCCGGCCCGGCCGTGCCGCCCGGCCCTGGCTACCGGTCGCCGCAGGTCGAGCGGCGGATCGCCGAGGCCGGCCGCTGGCGCGACGTCCCGTACGACGACGACAGCGGCCGCGGCCGGATCGACTCGCGGACGCTGTCCATCGTCCTTGACGACCTGCTGCCCGCCGAGCGCACGGTAGCGGTGGACTCGGGCAACTTCATGGGCTACCCGAGCATGTTCCTGACCGTCCCGGACGAGCAGGGCTTCTGCTTCACCCAGGCTTACCAGTCGATCGGCCTCGGCCTCGCCTCGGCGATCGGCGCCGCGCTGGCCCGGCCGGACCGGCTGACCGTCGCGGCGCTCGGCGACGGCGGGGCGCTCATGGGGGTCAGCGAGCTGGAAACGGTGGTCCGGCTGGGCCTGCCCATGGTGATCGTGGTCTACGACGATGAGGCGTACGGCGCCGAGGTACACCATTTCAGCCCGAACGGCTTCGCCCTGGACACCGTCACGTTCCCGCCGGCTGACATCGCGCAGATAGGCCGCGGGTTCGGCTGTGACGGCCTGACCGTCCGCCGCCGCGAGGACCTGGGGCAGGTGCGCCGCTGGCTGGACGGCCCGCGGGACCGCCCGCTGCTGATCGACGCGAAGGTCACGTCGCGGCGCGGCTCCTGGTGGCTGGAGGAGGCGTTCCGCGGCCACTGAGCCGTCGGCTATGCGGGCGGGGCGGCTACCTGGGCGGTGGGAGCGAGAAGCGCACCGTGGCGACGGTGCCGCCCGGGCCGGAGTGCAGGCTGGCCTCGTCGGCGACTTGACGGACCAGCCAGATGCCGTGGCCGCGCTCGCTGGGCCAGCACGCGGCGTCGCGCGGCCGGGGCCGCGCGCCGGGCGCCGGCGGCTTGCCGTCGTCGGTGACCTCGCACTCCAGCGCCTTCTCGCGCTGCCACAGCCGCAGCCGCCCGTGCCCGGCGCCGTGCAAGACCGCGTTGGCGGCGAGCTCGTGCGCGGCGACGACGAGGTCGTCCGCGCGGTGCGGCGGCAGCCCGGCCCGCGCGGCCTGCGCGGCCACCGCCGCGCGCAGCGCGGGCAGCGAATCGCCGTCGAAGGCCTGGTCCAGGATCGGGGCCACCGGGCCAGCCGGGGTCGCGCGCCGCGCACCGTCCGGTGCAACAGGCCCGGGCCGGTCCGCGCGCCCCGCGCCGTCGGGCGACGCGTGTGCCCGCGGCCGCTGGCGGCCGCCGGCGTCACCCGTCATGGACCGTCACCACGCCACCTCCGCCGGGCGCGGCCCCCGCCGCCGGGCACGGCGAGAACTCGCGCCAACGGTACGACGGTAGCGCGCCGCTCTGGCGGGCCGGGCACGACAGGCGGCCGGCGCGGGGCCGGGGCAGGACAGGCGGCCGGCGCGGGGCCGGGGCAGGACAGGCGGCCGGCGCGGGGCCGGGCAGGACAGGCGGCCGGCGCGGGGCCGGGCAGGACAGGCGGCCGGCGCGGGATCCGGGGCCGGACAGGCGGCCGGCGCGGGGCCGGGCAGGACAGGCGGCCGGGTCGGCGCTCGGGCGCGACAGGCGGCCGGGTCGGCGCTCGGGCGCGACGGGCGGCCGGTGCGGGCCCGGGGCACGACCGGCGGCCGGTGCGGGGCCCGGGCGCGCCCCCGCCTGCGTCGGCCCTGGATACGCCGGCGGGTGACCGCAACCTGGGTGGGTCGCGGTCACCCGCTCGGACGTGGCCTCTCCAGAGCCGTTTTCAGGCTGTCAGGCCCGGAACGGCTTGTCAATATTTACAATCGATTTACTAGTTAGTTGCTTGGGCCCGGGGCGACGTCACTCCTCTCGCGACACGCGCTCCGGCTGGCGCGCGGCCCCGGCCGGCGCCGGCGCCGCGATCGCCGCGTCCGCGGCCGCCCCGACCCGGACCAGGTCCTCGGACGGGTAGGCCTCTTCGCCGTGCACCGCCACGTCGCCGATCTCCAGGTCGGCGTCGGGGATGCGCAGCTTCATGAACAGGCCGATGCCCTTCAGGATGAGGAACGTGACGAGGCCGTCCCAGACGATGATGGTCAGCGCCGCGCCCGCCTGGATGGCCAGCTGCTTCGGGTGGCCGTAGAACAGGCCGGCGCCCGCGGACGACGGGGCCTTGCCGATGCCGAGGTACACGATCATCTTGGGGTCGGCGAACAGGCCGACCATCAGGCCGCCGAACAGGCCGGCGATGCCGTGCGTGTAGACCACGCCGAGCGCGTCGTCCACCTTCGTGAACGGCCAGACGTACTTGGGCAGGTAGTACCAGGCCGCCCACACGATCGCCGAGCAGACAAAGCCGATCACGATCGCGCCGACGCCGTTCACGTAGCCGGCCGCCGGGGTGATGCCCACCAGGCCGCAGATCATGCCGTTGACCCCGCCGAGGAACGTGGCCTTGCGCTCCTTGCTGAGCGCCATGTCCATGATGATCCAGGTCATCATCGCCACGGCGGTGGCGACGTTGGTGTTGAGCACCGCGGACGCGGCGTCCGCCCCGGCGAAGTACGGGTCACCGCCGTTGAACCCGTTCCAGCCCAGCCACAGGATGCCGGCGCCGACGGCGACGAACAGCAGGTTGTTCGGAATCGCGCGTTCCCGGTCCCGCTTCAGCCGGGGCCCGACGACCGCGGCAGCGACGAACCCGGAGACGCCGGCCGCGAGGTGGATCACGTAGCCGCCGCTGAAGTCAAGCGCGCCCTTGCCGGCCCAGTAACCGCCGCCCCACAGCAGGAACGCGTTGACCGCGTAGGCGAACGTGATCCATAGCGGCACGAAGATCAGCCAGACGCTGAACTTGATCCGGCCGATCACGCTGCCGATGAACAGGATCGGGGTGATCGCGGCGAACACGAACTGGAAGTACGCCAGCGAGGTCTCGGAGAACCGGAACTTCGGCATGAGCCCGGACAGCAGAGGGATGACCGCGCGGGCCTGCTCGGAGCCGGCCCCGACGATCGCGCCCGGTGTGCCGACGAACGTGTGGATCCACGGCGTGCCGAAGCCCATCTTGAACGCCCACAGCACCCAGGCGACGAGCGTGAGGCAGAACGTGGCGAACACCATGAGGACGGTGTTCATCGCCCATTTGCGCTGCACCAGGCCGCCGTACAGGACGGCGAGCGCCGGGATGCTCATCAGCCCGACAAGTGTCGCGGCGGTGAGCTGCCACGCGTTGTCCCCCGGGCTTAGCCAGCTGGGATAGGGATTCACTTTGCCTCCATCGGGGGCCGTGAAGGAACCATCCCGGGAGGCTCAGGGCCGCTGGCGCCCTGGGTAGCCCCGGACGGCCGCTTCGCTGTCCTTCAGCAACGCTCTATGTGTCCCATGGTCGGGTTTCGGCCCCATTTCCGGTTCGTTACGTGCGCGGTAACCAACGCGGCGGACCTAGACATTCATATTTCGCTCTTGTTTCGGAGCGGCCGTATTCGGTGATATAGACACTGCGCCTCACCAGCGGCCAGCGGCCCGGGCAGCCGCCAGACCCAGGTGAGCGGGCCGAGCCGCTGCAAAGGCTGGCCTGGGAGCGCGGCACGACGTTGGCCCGACTACGCGAATACCCAGTATCGCTGTCACGCCACCAGCGTTTCGCGTCCGCGGCGCTTGCGACGGTTCATCCGTCTACGTGAAGGCTCAGGCGCGCTATAGCAGCCCTAACGCTTCGCGATCATGGGCGGCCGGTTACGACGAAGACTTAGGGTCGTGATAGCGCGCCTAACGCTTCACATCGTCGCGATCACTCGCATTTCGTCTCACATTCTGAGACTGCTTGGGGCTTGGGGGGATGGTGTGACGCAAGTGGCGGTGGGCGAGCTGCCGACCGATGGGGCGGGGGGTCGGACGCCGCGGCCAGCCACGGTCGGCCCCGCGGTCGGGCGGCGGGTGAGAATGGTGGGACGCAAGTGGCGAGAGTGCCGACACCCTGGGTTGCCGCCGCGGCGGGCTGGGGCGGTGCGGGCGGGCTGGGCGGCGGGCGGGCTGGGCGGCGCGGCTAGGGTGACGTGGCTTCGTCGAGGCGGCGCTGGAGCTTGTTCATCGCGGCTTGCCAGCGGTCCGGGTCGGCGGCGCGGCCGGCGTACATGGCGGCGACCTCGGGGTGCGGCAGGATCAGGAACCGGCCGTCGGCGATGCCCTTGATCACCGCATCGGCGGCGTCGTCCGGGCTGATCGCGCTGCTGGCCAGGAGGAGCTCGCCGGCCGTCCCGGCCGCCTCGAGCATCGGGGTGCGCACGCCCTGCGGGCAGAGCGCCTGCACGGTGACGCCGCGGTGGGCGTACGTGATCTTCAGCCACTCGGCGAAGGCGAGCGCCGCGTGCTTGGTGACCGAGTACGGCGCCGTGCCGAGCATGGTGAGCAGCCCGGCCGCCGACACCGTGCAGATCAGGTGGCCACTCCCCCGGTCCAGCCACGGCCCCAGCAGCAGCCGCGCCGCCCGGACGTGCGCCATGACGTTCACCTGCCAGGACTGCTCCCAGCCCGCCTCGTCGGCCTCCGCCCCGCCCGCGTGCGCGACGCCGGCGTTGGCGCAGTACAGGTCGATGTCGCCGAGGCTGGCGCGGGCTGCGCCAATGAGCTCGGCCACGCCGTCCTCGCTGGCCGCGTCGCCGGGGACCGCGTGGCCGCCGCAGGACGCCGCCACCGCCGCGGCGGCCTGCGGGTCGATGTCGTTGACCACGACGCGGGCGCCCTCGGCGGCCAGCCTGCGGGCCAGCGCCGCGCCGATCCCGCTGCCGCCCCCGGTGACGACCGCGCCGGCCCCGGCGACCGACCTCACGCTGACGTCCCCGTGCCCGCACCCGGCAGGCCGACCAGCCCGGCCATTGCGGCGCGGTGCCTGTCTGGCGTGCCGAACGCGATCGAGCCGCTCTTGGCCCGCTTCAGGTACAGGTGGGCGGGATGCTCCCAGGTGAACCCGATGCCGCCGTGCAGCTGGACGCATTCTTCGGCCGCGCGCACCGCCGCGTCGCCGCAGTAGGACTTCGCCATCGCTACGGCCACCGGCGCGTCCGGGCTGCCGTCGGCCAGGCAGGCCGCGGCGTACCTGGACGCGGCGCGGGCTTGGGTGACCAGCACGAACAGGTCGGCCAGCCGGTGCTTGACCGCCTGGAACGAGCCGACCGGGCGGGCGAACTGGCGGCGCTGCTTGACGTAGGCCACGGTCATTTCCAGGCAGCGCTCGGCCAGGCCGAGCTGCTCGGCGGCGAGCATGGCCGCCCCGGCCGACAGCCCCGCCCGGACGGCGGCGACCGCGGCTGGCCCGGCGGCGATCTGCCGGGCGGGCACCGCGTCGAGCGTGAGGTCGCACAGCTGCCTGGTGCCGTCGAGCGAGACCGCCGGCGTGCGGGTCACGCCGGCCGCGTGCGCGTCCACCGCGTACAGCCCGTACGGCACGCCGTCGGCCGGCACCAGTAGCACGTCGGCGGGCAGCGCGTCGGCGAGCCTGGCCGCGGCGCCGGTCAGCCGGGCCGAGCCGGCCGCATCGTCGCCGGGGGCCGAACCGGTCACCCGGACCGACAGCGGCGGGTCGCCGTCAGGCGCGGACTCGAACGCGACCGCCAGCGCCGCGGTAACGGTGCCGTCGGCGAGCGAGGCGATCAGCTTGCGGTCGGCCTCCTTGCCGGGCTCGGGGCCGGTCGCGGCCAGCAGCACCGCGGTCGCCACCACCGCGCTGCCCAGGTAGGGCACGGGGGCGACCGAGCGCCCGGTCTCTTCGGCCACCACCGCGGCCTCGCGGTAGGAGGCGCCCGCCCCGCCGAGCGCTTCGGGCACCAGCAGGCCCGCGCAGCCCATATCCGCGGCGAGCGCGCGCCACAGCTGGGTGTCATAGGGCTCGTCGGTCTCGGTGCGCGCGAGCACTGCTGAGGGCTGTGCCCGTTCGGAAAGAAGGGACCTTACCGCTTGCCGCAGGTCATTTTCTGCCTGGCTGTAGAGCAGATCGGGGATCTCAGCTGGCTCGGTCAACGCGGCAGGTCTTTCCATGGGATGTCCTTATCCACGCGGATTTCCGGGGGGAGGCCGAGCACCCGCTCAGCGACGATGTTGCGCAGGATCTCCGAGGTGCCGCCCTCGATCGAGTTGCCCCTGGCGCGCAGGTAGCGGTAGCCGGGGCCGCGGCCGTAGAAGTTCGCGGACTGCGGCCGGCGCATGGTCCAGTCGTCGTAGCCCAGCCCCTCGCCGCCGGCCAGGTCCACCTCGAACGAGGAGATGTCCTGGTTGAGCCGGGCGAAGACGATCTTGGCGGCCGAGCCCTCGGGGCCCGGCTGGCCGACCGCCAGCTGCTGGCGCAGCCGCGCGCCGGCGAGCCTGGCCACCTCGGCGTCCACCCACAGCCGCAGCATCCGGTCGTGCAGGCCGGGGGTGCGCAGCTCCGGCCGGTCGCGCCAGGCCGCGGCCGCGCCGGCGATCATCCCGCCCTCGCGCGGCAGGCTGCCGCCGCCGATCGCCACCCGCTCGTTCATCAGCGTCGCCTGGGCGACCCGCCAGCCGTCGCCGACGGCGCCGATCCTGTCCGCGTCGGGGATCGGCGCGTCGGTGAGGAAGACCTCGTTGAACTCGGCCTCGCCAGTGATCTGCCGCAGCGGCCTGACCTCGACGCCGTGCGCGGTCATGTCGAGCGCGAAGTAGCTGAGGCCGGCGTGCTTGGGCACGTCCGGGTCGGTCCTGGCCACCAGGATCGCGCGGCGGGCCTCGTGCGCGCTGGACGTCCAGACCTTCTGCCCGGTGACCCGCCAGCCGTCGCCGTCGCGCACCGCGCGGGTCGCCAGCCCGGCGAGATCCGAGCCCGCACCCGGCTCGCTGAACAGCTGGCACCAGACCTCCTCGCCGGTCCAGAGCGGCCGCAGCCAGCGCTGCTGCTGCTCGGGCGTGCCGAAGGCGAGGATCGTCGGCGCGGCCATGCCGAGGCCGATGCCGATGCGGCGGGGGTTGTTGTCCGGCGCGCCGGCCGCGGCGAACGCGGCGTCCGCGACCGGCTGCAGCGTCCGCGGCGCGCCCAGGCCGCCCAGGCCGGCCGGGAAATGCACCCAGGCCAGGCCGGCGTCGAACCGGGCGCGCAGGAAGTCCAGCCGCGGGGTGGTGGCGGGGTCGTGCGCCGCGAGCAGGTCGGCGACCCGGCGGCGGATGTCGTCGGGACCCGGCGCTTGCGTGCCGGCGGCCTCGGCCTCGGTCAGCCCCTCTTTTCCTGTCAGCCCCTCTTTTCCGGTCAACACAGGGGGCCGCCCGCCACGTAGATGACCTGGCCGGACACGAAGCCCGCCCCCTCGCTGGCCAGGAACGAGATCACGTTGGCGATGTCGGCGGGCTGGCCGACCCGGCGCACCGGGATCCGGCTGGCCGCCGCCGTCTGGAACTCCTCGAAGTCCATGCCGACGCGCGCCGCGGTGGCCGCGGTCATGTCGGTGACGATGAAGCCCGGCGCGACCGCGTTCGCGGTGACGCCGAACTGGCCGAGCTCGATGGCCAGCGTCTTGGTGAACCCCTGCATCCCGGCCTTGGCCGCCGAGTAGTTCACCTGGCCGCGGTTGCCGAGCGCGGAACTCGACGACAGGTTGACGATCCGGCCGAACCGCTCGTCCACCATGTACCTCTGTGCCGCCCGGCTCATCAGGAACGCGCCGCGCAGGTGCACGCCCAGCACCGTGTCCCAGTCGTCCTCGGACATCTTGAACAGCAGGTTGTCGCGGATCACGCCGGCGTTGTTGACCAGCACCACCGGCGGGCCGAGCTCGGCGGCGACCTTGTCCACCGCGGCCTCCACCTGGTCGGCCTTGCTCACGTCGGCGCCGACCGCGACGGCGCGGCCACCCGCGTCGGTGATCGCGTCCACGGTCCCTGCACAGCTGGCCTGGTCCAGGTCGAGCACGGCGACCGCGTGCCCGTCGGTGGCCAGGCGGCGGGCGGTGGCCGCCCCGATCCCGCGGGCGGCGCCGGTGACGATGGCGACGCGCTGGCTGTCTGGCATTGCGTTTCCTCCTGGTCGTGGGCATGCCGACCGGGCAGCGGCCCGGTTCAGCCGTCGGTGGCGGTGCGGTACTTGCGCAGCTCCCGGCGGGCCAGCGACCTCTTGTGCACCTCGTCGGGCCCGTCGGCGAAGCGCAGCGTCCTGGCGCTCGCCCACAGGTGGGCGAGCGGGAAGTCCTGGCTGATCCCGCCTGCGCCGTGCGCCTGGATCGCCTTGTCGATCACCCACTCCGCCATGGCCGGCGTGCCGATCTTGATGGCTTGGATCTCGGTGTGCGCGCCCTTGTTGCCGACGGTGTCCATCAGCCACGCGGTCTTCAGCACCAGCAGCCGGGCGGCCTCGATCCGCACCCTGGACTCGGCGATCCAGTCCTGGATGACGCCCTGCTCGGCCAGCGGGGCCCCGAACGCGGTGCGCGAGAGCACCCGGCGGCACATCAGCTCGACCGCCCGCTCGGCGGCGCCGATGAGCCGCATGCAGTGGTGGATCCGGCCGGGGCCGAGCCGGGCCTGCGCGATCGCGAAGCCGTCGCCCTCGCCCGCGATCAGGTTGTCGGCCGGGACGGTCGCGTCCCGGAACTCGATCTCGGCATGCCCGCCGTGCGACCCGTCGTCGTACCCGAACACGGTCATGCCGCGCTGGATGTCGACGCCGGGCGTGTCCCTGGGCACCAGGATCATCGACTGCTGCTTGTGCGGTGGGGCGCTGTCGTCGGTGCGGCCCATCACGATGAGGATCTCGCAGCCGGGGTTCATCGCGCCGGACGACCACCACTTGCAGCCGTTGATCACGTAGTCGTCGCCGCGGCGCTCGATCCTCGTCGCGATGTTGGTGGCGTCCGAGGACGCGACGTCCGGCTCGGTCATGCAGAACGCCGACCGGATCTCGCCCTCGAGCAGGGGCTTGAGCCACCGGTCGCGCTGCGCGGCGGTGCCGAACTCGGCCAGCACCTCCATGTTCCCGGTGTCCGGGGCGGCGCAGTTGAGCGCCTCGGGGGCCAGCGCGGGGCTGCGCCCGGTGATCTCGGCCAGCGGCGCATACTGCAGGTTGGTCAGCCCGCCGACCGGCACCGGCAGGCTCTGGATGCGCGTGCTGTCCGGCAGGAACAGGTTCCACAGCCCGCGCCGGCGCGCCTCGGCTTTCAGCTCCGCCATCACCGGCGGCCGTTCCCACAGCCGGCCGGCCGCCGCGGCCTCGGCGAGCTGGGCGGCGGCCACCGGCTCGGCCGGGTAGACGTGTTCGTCCATGAACGCCGTCAGCCGGTCGCGCAGTTCCTCCGTGCGGGCGTCATACGCGAAGTCCATTCCGCACCTCCGGCGTTGCCGTGCGCGTCGCTGCCCGCCGCGCTATGAGTCCGCATCAGCGTACCTACTGCCGGGTATCTTCTCCGAGCCCGGGCTGGCCCTTGGGGCGGCTCCAGCGGGCCCCATGCGTTATCGCGAAGCCATCTTGGCGCATCAGGAGACGCTGATCACCGGCGCGGTACCTTCTCGCAGCCTGGCCCCGCCGGCTGGTGAGATGTCACTCCGCGTAATCCAGTGAAGGGCGCAGGACGTCACATATAGCAGTTGTGCCTGTTCGCTACGTGATGTCGGTCACTGACCTCGGAAGGAGGTGGGCCGAGCGTGCCACCTGCCGATGCACATCGGATGAACGGTGCCGGAACCTCGGCGGAGCCGGCCGGGAAGCACCCGGCGTGGTGCGCGGTCGACGTGCTGCCTCCGGGCGGACAGTGGCACTGCTGCTCCGGCCACGCGGTGGTCGAGCTGAGCCCACGCAGGCCCGACGTCGTGGGCGACGGGGCCGCGCCGGGCAAGCTGAGCGTGTTCCTGGCGCAGGGACCCTACGACATCCGCCCCCGGCTGTGGCTGGCGCTCGGCGACGTCGACAGGGACAGCCGGGCCGACGCCGCCGAGCTCACCGTCGGTGAGGCCCAGCAGCTGGTGAAGGCGCTGACCGAGGCGATGGCGCTGGCCACTCCCACCCGCCGCGGCGCGAATCCAGACACGCGTACCACCGGCTGATACCTTCCCCGCACCCAGGCTCCGGCAAGCGCGGCCCTCAGGCGACCACCGGTCTTGTATCGCAGTCGCCAGCACTGTAGGCAGCTACCTCACAGGTGTGTCGTGTACCGCCGCCGATGTCTGCATTGCCGTCGGCAGCTTCTTCCCCAGGAAGCAGAACCCCGGGAGCCTGCGGGCGATGGCCGAGATCTGGAACGGCACAGCCTGGAGTGTCATGTTCATGCCCAGCCCCGGCCACAACAACCAGCCGCTAGCGATAGCGTGTCCGGCGGCGGACAACTGCATCACCGTGGGGGACGACATCAGTTCCCTCACCCAGGTGGCCCTGGGCGAAGCCTGGAACGGGACCAAGTGGACCATCTTGTCCACGCCCAGCCCCTCGGCCAGCTACATGACGGCACTCAACGGGGTGTCGTGCTCCGCCGCTGGCGCGTGCACCGCGGTGGGGAATTGGTTTCACTACAACACCGGCCGGATCAGGACGCTGGCGGAGGTGTGGAACGGGACAGCCTGGAGCATCCAGGCCTCTGCCAACCCGACCAGCTCTGTAGATAGCGGGTTCGGCGGGGTGTCATGTCTCGCCGCCAGCGGATGCACGGCCGTGGGCAGCTATTCCGATACCAACCGCGGCCCTGATCTGACGCTGGCCGAGCATCGAGGCTGAGCGGACGGCTGGTACGTTCCCCGCGCTGAACATCCGGCCTGCCGAGGATGTCGCCGGACCGCCCGGGCACTCGGTGAAGCGGCGGTGGGAGAAGCCGACCGTGACGGCGCCCGCCGGCACCTCGACGTAGTACTCGTTGAGCGTGACCGGCGTGTCCACCAGCCGGGCGTAGAAGGCCGCTAGCCGCTCGACGTCGCCGGTCACGATCCGGGCCTGCACGAGTTCCATCGGAATCCGGGGCATGATTCCCCCTGTGGTCGGGCGGGTGCCACGCCGGGCGGCGGTGGCACGTCACCGGCAAAGGACGGGATCCCCGGCCGGAACGTGACAGCCGCGGCCCCGGCGCCGGCCCGTCACGATCCGGCGGGCTGTCTCGTCCTTGCAGTCGTCCGGTCGAAGGAGGCGGAGATGCCTGGAGAGCAGGACACCGAGAAGATCAGCCAGGCCTACCACGACCACCGCCCGTACCTCATCGACCTCGCGTTCCGGATGCTCGGCGACATCGGCGCGGCCGAGGACGTCGTGCAGGACGCGTTCTCCCGGCTGCTGCGCGCGGACATTGGCGAGATCGAGGACGAGCGCGGCTGGCTGATCGTGGTGACCAGCCGGCTC
>Ga0070698_100000676_pt1 | contig 36451 bp, 32 predicted proteins | sample KBSK1502metaG_FD_65477 | JGI IMG/M metagenome (GOLD analysis project Ga0070698, IMG submission 65477) | Corn, switchgrass and miscanthus rhizosphere microbial communities from Kellogg Biological Station, Michigan, USA - KBS K1-50-2 metaG | ecosystem: Host-associated > Plants > Roots >... | reverse complement strand
CTCGGGACCTGCGCCTTTCGGCGCACCGGCTCGCGGCTCGCCCAAAGGGGCTCGACCGCGAGCCTGGTCCCTCGCGCGCTCACGCTCCCGCGGCGCTCGCCTCCTCCCCTCTGGGAGACTACGTGCGCCGCGAACCAGGGTAGAGACCCGGAGAGGAGAGGGGGTACTTGAGCAGGCGCCGCCGGTTTGCGGCGGGCGGACCCGCCGCATGTCGCGTCCCTCGGCCGCTGACGGGGCCGACGACGCTCGGTTCGCGCACGCCGGGACTTGGATTGGAGCTGATGCATGCTATGGCGGTCATGCTGAGCATGAATCGAATCGAGGAGGCCCGCGCCTTCCTGGCCGCACGCCTGCGGCGCACGCCGGTGGAGGAATCGCCGGGGCTCTCGAAGCTCGTCGGGGCGCCCGTGTGGCTGAAGCTCGAGATGCTGCAGGTGACGGGTTCCTTCAAGGTGCGGGGAGCGTTCTGGAAGCTCTCACGCCTGACGGAGGCCGAGCGGCGCGCGGGAATCGCGACGTGCTCAGCCGGCAATCACGGCAAAGGGATCGCATGGGCGTCGCGCCTGGCGGGCCTGACTCCGACGATCTACGTTCCCAGGAGCGTCGATCCCGTCAAACACAGCGCGATGGTCGAGTTGGGGGCCGAAGTGATCGTTTCCGAATTCGACGGCTACGACGACACGGAGGCATGGGCGCGCGAGGAGACCGCCCGGAGCGGCAAGGTCTTTGTCTCCGCCTTCGACGACGAGGACATCATGGCAGGAAACGGCGGCACGCTCGCGCTGGAAGTCCTCGAGGAAATCCCGGACGCCCGAGGGTTCCTGTTGCCGGTGGGTGGCGGCGGTCTCTCGGCGGGCTTCTCGTTCGTCGTCAAGGAACGATTGCCCGCCGCAACGGTCGTCGGGTGCCAGCTCGAGGCCTCGCCGGGGTTGAAGCTCTCGCTCGAGGCGGGGCACGCCGTGACGCGCCTGCCCGCGGTCGAGACGATGGCCGGCGGCATCGAAGGAGGGCTGGGCGAGAAGCCGTTCGAGGTGCTGCGCACGCGCATCGATCGGGTCGCGCTGATCTCGGAATCGGAGATCCTCGAGGGCGTCCGTTGGATGCTCGAGTCCCATCAGTACCTCATCGAGCCCTCGGCGGCCGCGCCGGTTGCCGCTTGCCTGACGGGAAAGTCCGGCCGCTTCGATGCGCCGGTCGTCGTCGTCCTCTCCGGGCGCAACGTCGCGCTCCCGACATTGCGGCGGATCCTCGGCTGATCTCTAGCGAGCCGGTGCGAGAGCTGTCCGGTAGTAAACACAGTCGCGTCGGAGCGGGCACGCTTCGCATCGAGGATGGTTGCGCTTGCAGAGCTCCTGGCCGTGCCGGCGAAGGAGTTGGTATGCTTCGATGCGGGCGGAGCAGGTTCGGGGGATCTCCGAGTCCGCCGCGGCCTGCGCAGACTTGTAGGAGTTCGAGTAGCTCTTCTCCTCCTTTCCGAAGCCGAGCCTCAGGAGAACCCGCAGCGCGTTGGAGTCGAGCGCCAGGATGGGAGCGCCTCCCGAGAAGAGAAGGACCTTCTCCGCGCCCGGCTCGCCGATCGAGGGAAACTTCCGGAGGGCCTTGACGGCTTCCTTGGGCTCGCGGCGCACGGCGGCGGAGAGATCGCCGCCGAAGTCCTCGAGCGCGATCGAGGCGATCGCGCGGAGCTTCTCGGCGGTTTGCTCCGCGACGATTCCCTTGCGTCCGACCTCGTTCAGGGTCGACGCGGCCGCCTGGAGGATCTTTTCCGGTGACAGACCGACGCGATTCCGCAGCATTCCAAACGCCTGGTCGCGCCTCTCGTCGTCGGCCAGGTAGGCAACGTTCTCGTAGAGGATCAAGTCGAACGGATCAGTGAGCGTGGGAGGTCTCGGCTTCCCATAAAGCTTTCGCAACGCATCGAGAACGCGAGCAAGGAACGGAAGCGAGCCGGATCTCTTTCCTCGCTTGGGAACAGCCACCAGTTTTCCCAACGGTCCCTCGGCCGGAGTCTCTCACGCCTTGCTTGACGCCGGGCAGTCCCGAACATACTGTCCCGTTCGACGAACACGCCGGACCGGTCGCTCTCGCGACAATATCCACGGAGGCGCCCATGAAGGGGTTTGTGGCTCTCGCTCTGAGCACGGTGGCCCTGACCGCGGTCGGCCAGGAGAAGTCCGCAGCGCGAAGCGGGCCCATCACCCTGACGCCTGGCCCGAAGACCATCGCATGGGGCTACTACGATGCGACGACGCCCCCCGTTGTGCGTGTGCGTTCCGGCGATACCGTTCGAATCCAGACGCTGATCACGACGAGCCCCGCCAGACTCGAAGCCGCAGGCCTTCCCTCCTCCGAGGTGGAGCAGGCGTTGCGCGACATCCATCAGGAAGTGACCAATAAGGGACCGGGCGGCCACATCCTGACCGGGCCCGTCTTCGTCGAGGGAGCGGAGCCGGGAGACACGCTCGAGGTGCGGATCCAGTCGATCGCGCTCGCTCTGCCCTATGCGTACAACGCGTTTTCCCCGGGACGGGGATTCCTGCCCGAAGACTTTCCGTACGCGCGGATGAAGATCGTTCCGCTGGACGCTCGCCGCATGGTGGCGCGTTTCGCCGCCGGCGTGGAGATTCCGCTGCGTCCCTTCTTCGGGAGTCTCGGTGTCGCGCCTCCGCTGGTCTCCGGCCGTGTTTCCAGCGGGCCGCCCTGGGTGCACGCGGGCAACCTCGACAATAAGGAGCTTGTGGCCGGGACCATCCTCTTCATCCCGATCCACGCATCCGGCGCTCTCTTCCTGGCCGGGGACGGGCACGCGGCGCAGGGTAACGGCGAGGTAGACATCACGGCCCTGGAAACTTCGCTCGTCGGCACGTTCCAGCTCGTCGTTCGCAAGGACCTGCACCTGCGCTGGCCTCGCGCCGAGACCCCGACGCATTACGTCACGATGGGGCTCCACGAAGACTTGAACGAGGCGACCAAGTTGGCCGTTCGCGAGATGATCGACTTTCTCGTGACGGAGAAGCGCTTGAGCCGGGACGACGCCTACATGCTGACGAGTGTGGCGGCCGACCTCGCGATCACGCAGTTGGTGGATGGGAACAAAGGGGTCCACGCGATGATCCCGAAGAGCCTCTTCGCCTCCTCTCGGTAAGGATCGCGGATGCGCCCGGTGGGAGAGCGTTGAGCGGCGGGCAGAAGCGGGACGGCAGCGCGAGCGCTCTGCGCCGCGACCTGGGGACGGTCGAGTCCTACGCCGCGTTGATCGGCATCCTCATCGGCGCCGGCATCTTTAAAGTCACCGGGCAGGCATGGCTTCTGACCGGGCCGAGCGTGATTCTGGGATATCTCGTGCTGGCGCCGGCGGTGGTGGCAACGTCCGTCGCCTACAGCATCTATCTTTCGACACCGCTCGGCCGCGAGCCGGGCGGCGAGTACACGCACCTGTCGCGCACATTCGGGGGCTACGGTCTCGCGTTCGTAGGCGCGTGGCTCAAGATCATTTCGTACATCGGCGCGCTCGCGTACCTCGCGCTCGCCTTCGCCGAGTACCTCGTCGAGCTGTCCGGCGGACTTCTCCGCGCCGGGGATCGGTTGGCGGTTGCGCTTGCCGCACTCGCCTTTTTCTACGTGGTGCACGTCGTCGGCGTGCGCTGGTTTGGGCGTATCCAGGTCGCGATGTGCGCTCTTCTGGGGCTCTCGATCCTCGTGCTCGTCGTGCCGGGCCTCTTCGCGATCCGGCCGGCGAACTACCGCCCGTTCTTCACCCATGGCTGGACGGGATTCGCCGCCTCCCTTCCGCCCCTCTTCTTCGCCTATGCGGGGTTCGAATCGCTGGCGCAGGCGGCCGGAGAGGTCAGGGACTCGACGCGACGGCTTCCGATCATTTTCATCAAAGGAATTCTCGTCGCGACGGCCGCCTATTTCCTGATGTCGGCCGTGGCGTTCGGCGTGCTTCCGGGCGCGCGGTTGGCGGCGAGCCCGGCGCCGATGGCGGAGGCAGCCAGCGTCTATCTTCCCGTGGGAGCCGCGTGGTTCGTCGGGCTCGGCGCCCTCATGGCGCTCACGACGTCGGTCAACGCGACGATGCTCGTCCCCTCGCGCCTCGCCCTCATGCTCGCCCGCGACCGGCTCGCGCCGCGGTGGCTGGGCTCGGTTCTACCGGCGACGGGAACGCCTGTCCTCGGGCTCACGATCACATTCGCCGCGGCCGCGCTCCTGCTCGTCAGCGGCCAGGTCTCTCTTGCCTTGAACATCGCCGTTTTTGCGCTCGTGGTCCTCTACTTTGTGCACAGCCTGGCGCTTTTCCTTCTTCCGAAGGCGAACCCCGTCCTCTTCGCCTCGGTGACCGCCCGGGTCCCACTTTCCCTCCAGCGCGCGGCCGCCATTGTTTCGATGGCCGCGATGGGCGGGTTGATCGCGCTCCAGGTGGCGCAGGATTCCTCGACGCTGGCTCGCCTCTCCTTCGCGCAGCGAATTTCCCAACACGCGCTGACGACCCTGGAACTGTGCGCGACGTGGGCCGCCATCGGCGCCGGGATCTATGCCCTGGGCCGCCGCCGCGGAGCACGCGAACGGCACGACTACGAGGCGGCGTTAAAGGCCACCAGCCGCTGATGCGCGACCGCCGCCGCGAGGAGTTCCCCTCCCTCTCGCGCGGGATCCATCTGCTTTCGCACAGCCTCGGGCCGATGCCTCGACGCGCCCGAGAGTCGATGACTGTCTATCTCGACCGCTGGGAACGTTATGGAAGCGAAAACGCGTGGGAAGCGGAATGGTGGGATCTCTCGCGAAAGGCGGGCGATCTTCTCGGACGGATTCTGGGGGCGCCAGCCGGATCCGTTGGCATCCAGCCCAACGCGTCGGTCGCGATCTCGGCGGTCGCCTCTTGTCTGGATTTCACCGGCCCACGCAGGAAGATCGTCACGACAGCGCTCGAGTTTCCGACGATGGAATACATCCTGCGCGAGCAGGAGAGGTCGGGGGCGCGGCTCGAGGTCGTTGCATCGGAAGACGGGGTCACGACTTCGATCGACCGACTGCTCGAGGCAATCGACGAGGAGACGGTCCTGACCGCTGTCTCGCACGCGTCCTACCGCAGCTCCTTCCGGCTGGATCCGCGGCCGATCGTGCAGCGCGCGCACGAGATCGGCAGCCTGGTGCTCCTGGACGTCTACCAGACCGCGGGAGTGCTGCCGCTCGAGGTCGCTAGTTGGGGAGTCGATTTCGCCGTGGGCGGCACGATCAAGTGGCTCTGCGGCGGCCCCGCATGCGGATACCTGTTCGTACAGCCGGACCTGCTGAGAAAGCTCGAGCCGAGGCTGACCGGCTGGATCGCGCACGCCGAGCCCTTTGAGTTCGCGCCCGGAAGAATCCGCTACGACAAGGGTGTCCGCCGCTTCGCGCAGGGAACACCCTCCATTCCGGCGCTTTATTCCTGTCTTCCCGGTATCGAGATCCTCCTAGATGTCGGAGCCGAGACGATCGCGCTCGAGTCGCGCCGCCGCACTCAGCAGATGGTGGACACGGCCCTCGATCGCGGTTGGGATTTGAAGAGTCCGATCGAGGCCACGCGCCGCGGGGGCAGCGTGATGCTCGGCGCCGACGACCCGGAGCGCCTCTCCGACGAGCTGTCGCGGCGCGGCGTCCTCGTCGATTGGCGCCCGGGAGTCGTGCGGATCTCCCCGCACTTCTTCAACACCGACGAGGAGGTCGCGCAGACGCTGGAGATTCTCGCGGAGCTGCTCGGATAGTCGCTCCTGTCTGCCGTCGAGGTGCCTCGCCGGTTCCGAGCACGAAGACCGGAGTAGATCCCTCGCTGCGCTCGGGAAAAAGAAGGAGGCGATTCCGATGAGGGAAGGAGGCGACCCTACCTCCTGTCATTCCGAGCGCAGCGAGGAATCTGCCCTCGTGAACTCTGGCGGCGCATGTTCCCTTGAGCGCATCGTCGGCGAACGGGGACCTGATTCGAAGACCCAACGACCGGAGCAGATCCCTCGCTGTGCTCGGGATGACACGAAACCTGCCGCTATCGCGCCGCTCCCTCCGGGTGGTATCGCACGGCGGGGCTGCCGGCGGGGTAGAAGAGGCCATACAGCTTCAGCGGTTTCGTGCCGGTGTTCTCGAGGCAGTGGGGTTGGCGGCGCGGGAGGTAGACGCCCCAGCCGGGGCCGACCGGCGCCGAGGAATCCCCGGACCAGAAACGCGCCTCGCCTTCGAGAATGCATAGGACTTCTTCGTACTCGTGAAAATGGTCGGGCGCTCGCCCCGGGGGAATAAAGCCGACGAACTGTGTGACTTGCTCGCAGCCGGACTTGGCATCCACCAGAACGCGGAACCAGCGTCCGTCCCCCGCGCGTTCCGTCGGCTGATCGTCGAATCGGACCAGCGAAGAGCCGGGATCGATTGAGTCGGCTTCGGAGCGTGCCGCCTCTTCGAAGAGGATCCGGACACCGGGATCGGGACAGCGCGAGCTGACCAGCAGAAGCGGCGTCTCTCCCGGGTTGGACTCCGCGAGCCGCGATCCTGGGCGCACGAAAATCCCTGTGTCCGGCGCCACCCGATGTCGCTGGCCGCCGCCGAGGAGGTCTCCGCTCCCGGAGACGACGAAGAGGACTTCGTCACACTCCGGGTTGCGCCACGCCGTTGCCGCCCCGGGCGCAACTTCCAACACGCTGAGCGAGATTGCATCCGCGCCGCGCTCGCGCCCGACGTGCCGCCAGATTCGGACTCCTCCCTGCGCGACGGGCTCTCCCTCTCGCAACGCGAAGGCCCGGCATCCTCCCGCCAGCTCGATCGCCATGGGCAGCGAATCTATCTCGGCCCGGGTCGAGCGGTCTTTGGACTATTCTTCGCCCGTGGCCGACCCGAACGCCCGAATCGACGCCAAGAACCGCGACTTTGCCCGCTTCGAGCAGGTGAAGAAGGAACAGGAGTACAGGCTGGCGGAGGCCGAAGCAGCGGAGCAGTTCGACGAGGACTTTCGCATCCGCACATGCGACCTCGGGAAGTTCCTTCGCGGAAACGAAAAAGACCGGCGCGCGTTCGCGCAAGAGCTGGGAGAAGGGCTCGAGCAGATCGGCTTCGCGATCCTGGAAGGACACGGTGTCGATCCTCGCCTCTACGAAGAGGCGGCCGCCAGGACCGTGGAGGTTTTCACGCGACCGACTCTGGAAGAGAAGCTGCGCTATCGGGCAGAGCGGCACGGCTCTGTCAACCAGGGCTACTTCCCAATCAAGGAGACGAGCGATATCCACCCGGACCTGGTCGAAGGATGGGTCTTCTGCCGCCGGGCGTTCGATCTGGACCGAAGCGCGTCGGAGTCCTATCGGTGGGAGGACTTCTGGCCGATTCCCGGGGCCGAGCCGCTCTTTCGCCGCCTGTGCCAGGAGCACGAGAAGCTGATCCTCCCGATCATGCAGAGCGTCTTGACCTACCTTGGCTGCGATCCCCACCACTACGACCGGCGCCTCTCGGAGACGAACTTCGGCCTGCGGTTGAACTATTACCCTCCTGTCCGGCCCGAAGACGCCGCGTCGGGGGCGGCGCGCCTGCTGGGGCACGAGGACGTGGATCTCTTCACACTGGTCCCGGCTCCGCGGATCGAAGGGCTCCAGGTCTTGAATCGCGCCAACTCGCGCTGGATCCGGCTGAACGCCCCTCCCGGCACGATCATCTTGAACACCGGCGACTACATGCAGCGGATCACCAACGACATCCTTCCCTCCACGACCCACCGCGTCTCCAAGCCCCGGGACGAGGGGTTACTGGGGAAGGCGCGAGTCTCGTTCCCTTTCAACGTGTACCTCTGGGAGGACGAGGTCCTGGAGGTCCTGCCCGGTTTGCCGAATCCGAAATATCCACCCGTCAAGGCGATCTCCTTCCATACCCGGATCACGAGCAAGTACTACGGCGACGACTACGCCGTCGACGAGTAGGTCTCAGCGCGCATCTTGTCGCGCGGGTCCGGCGGCGAAATAATCGCGCCCCGGCAACCGCCAATGACACGAAAAGGAGAGCCATGAAGATCGTCCGCGTCGTTCTCGCAGGAATCGTTTTTCTCGCAGGCGCCGTTCTCGACCTTTCCGCGCAGACTCCGTCCAAGACGCCTGCCCCCTCCTCGGGGAGACCCGGCGACGCGAAGGCCGCGGCGAAGATGAGCGAAGAGGAGACTCCAACGGCGCCCGGCGCCCAGCGGGGCTTCAAGTTCCGCAACATCGGCCCCGCGGCGGGAGGAGGACGCATCACGGCGATCGCCGGCATTCCGGGCAACCCGAACGTGATCTATCTGGGCTCCTGCTCGGGCGGAGTCTTCAAGACGGTCGACGGCGGGGTCTCGTGGAAGGCCGTCTTCGAGAAGCAACCCCCCTCGATCGGCGCGATCCAGATTGCCCCCTCGAATCCGAACCTGGTCTGGGTCGGCACGGGCGAGCCAAATCCGCGCAACAACGTCATCGACGGACACGGCGTCTACTTTTCGCCGGACGGGGGAGCCTCGTGGCGCTTCATGGGCCTGGCCGACGCCGGTCAGATCTCGCGCATCCTGATCGATCCGGGAGATCCGAACACGGTCTACGTCGGGGTGCTCGGAAACATCTGGAAGCCCCACGCGGATCGGGGAGTCTTCCGCACGACCGACGGCGGGCAGACCTGGAAGAAGGTCCTTTACGTGAACGACGAGACCGGCGTATCCGATCTCGTCATGCAGCCCGGCAATCCGCGCGTGCTGATCGCGGGGACGTGGCAGTTCCGCCGCTACCCGTGGGAGTTCGTCGGCGGCGGTCCCGGCTCCGGCCTCTGGAAGTCGACCGACGGCGGGTCGACCTGGAAGAAGCTCGAGAAGGACATGCCGGAGGGACCGCTCGGCCGGGTCTCGCTCGCGATCGCGCCCTCCAACGGCAACCACGTCTACGCGCTGATTCACGCGAAGAAGGGGATTCTCTACGAATCGAAGGACCTCGGCGAGAAGTGGGAGAGGGTGACGGAAACGCGGCTCATCAATGTGCGGCCCTGGTATTTCTCGGTGATCGCCGTATCGCCCGCGGACGAGAACAAGCTCTACTTCGGCTCCTTCAATCTCGTCACGTCGATCGATGCCGGAAAAACATTTCAGACGAACAACCGCCGGATTCATCCCGACTACCACGCGCTCTGGATCGACCCGAAGGACCCTGAGCGCATCCTCCAGGGCAACGACGGCGGAGCGCTCGCGTCGACGGACGGCGGCAAGTCCTGGCGCGCCTTCGAACTGCCGCTCGGGCAGTTCTACCAGGTGGGGATCGGAACCGACTCCCCGTACACGATCTGCGGAGGCCTCCAGGACAATAACGGCTGGTGCGGCGCCTCCAACTCCCTTGCGCGCGGCGGGATCAGCAACGCCGACTGGTACGTGGTGACGGGCGGCGACGGCGAGTGGGTCGTGCCCGCTCCCTCGGATCCCAACATCATCTACGCCGACTCGCAGAACGGGAACATCTCGCGCTTCGACCGCAAGACGAAACTCTCCCGCAACATCCGCCCCTACCTTTCGGGCGCTTCGGAGATGGCTCCGGCGGACTTGAAGTATCGATTCAACTGGACGACGCCGATCGCGGTCTCCGCGACCGACGCCAACGAGGTCTATGCCGGTGCCAACGTGGTCTTCAAGTCGACCGACGGCGGGCTCCACTGGACCGCGATCAGTCCGGACGTCACCCGCAACGACAAGGCCAAGCAGAAGGCCTCCGGCGGTCCGGTCAACCTGGATCTCTCGGGCGCCGAGACCTACGACACGCTCCTCTCGCTGACGATCTCGACGGTCGATCCGAAGGTGATCTGGGCCGGTTCCGACGACGGTCTGGTCCACGTCACGAAGGACGGCGGCAAGACGTGGACGAACGTCTCGGTCAAGGCCGGCCCCGAGTGGGCGCGCGTGTACCAGATCGACGCCTCGCCCTTCGACGCCGGAACGGCGCAGCTCGTCTATGACGGACACATGCTCGGCAATCGAAAGCCGCACGTCTACCGGACGACGGACTATGGAGCGACGTGGGTGGGTATCGCGAAGGGGCTGCCGGAGGACGCGACGGCCTACGTCGTGCGCGAGAACCCGAACAAGAAGGGATTTCTCGTTGTCGGCACCGAGCACGGTCTTCACTACTCGACGGACGCCGGCGCGAGCTGGAAGAAGATGACGCCGGAGTTCCCGATGGTCCCGGTCTGGGACCTGAAATTCGTCAAGGGCCCTCACGATCTCGTGGTCGCCTCCCACGGCCGCGGCATGTACGTTCTGGACAACATCACGCCGCTCGAGGAGATCGACGCCTCGATCGAGGGAAAGAACCTCCACGTCTTCTCCTTGCCGCCCGCGGCGCAGTGGCAGATCTGGAACCGCGGCGGCTTCGGCATCGGAGAGTGGACCGGGCCCAACCCGCCCGCCGGCGCCACGGTCGACTACTGGTTGAAGAAAGAGATCGTGCAGACCGAGGAGCAAAAGAAGCTGCGCCGAGAGCCCATCAAGATCACGATCACGGACGCGAAGGGCAACCCGGTCGCGACCGAGTACGGACAAGCCAGGGAGGGCATCAACCGACACGTCTGGCAGCTGCGCTACGACGGCCCGAAGAAGATCGCTTTCGGCAAAGAGGCTCCGCCCTCCGAGTTCTTCGACCCGAACCGGGGCCCGGACGTTCCGCCGGGAACGTACAAGATCACCGTGACCGCCGCGGGGGAGAGTCAGACGCGCGACGTGACGGTCGGGCCCGACCCGCGCTGGCAGGTGGACGCCGAGGTCCTGCGGGCCCGGGCGAAGGCGGCTCTCGAGGGGCGCAACACGGCTTCCACGGTCAACGAGATGCTCAACCGCCTGGACGTCTGGGAGACGCAGCTGACCGCTCTGCCCAAGCTCGTCGGAGCGGGCGGTGACGACCCGGAGCCCGCGAAAGCGAAAAAATACGAGGCGGCCCTGAAGATAGCCAAGGATCTCAACAAAAAGGTGAAGGACCTGAAGGACAAGGTCTTCCACCGCGACCTGCAGCGCGACACGCCTTCGGACACGCTGCACTTTCTCTCCGACTTCCAGGGGAAGGCCTCGCGCCTGGGCTTCCTGACCGGGGCCTACGGAGAGCTCCCGCGCGACATCGCTCGCGAGGAGGCGGCTGCGATCCGCAAGGACGCGGAGGGCTATCTCGCTCAGTTCAACGCAATCCTCGCAACCGATGTCCCGGTTTACAACAAGATCGCGGCCGAGCAGGGCGTGCCGACCCTCTTCGTGGGTGACGCTCTCTCGATTCCGGCTCCGGCGGTGTACTGACGTGGCCCGCGCGATCGCGAGAGGCGCCGTTCTGTGGATCGGGGCCGCGGTGGCTTTCGCCGCGGCTCCGGCCAGGCACGTGCCGACGGTGGACGATCTCCTGAACACTCCGACGCTCGGCGCTGTGCAGATCTCGCCGGACGGGGCGCGAGTCGCGTACACCGTCACCGCGGCGAACTTCAAGGAAGACGCCTTCGTTTCGCAGATCTGGGTGGCCAACACGACGACCGGAGAGACTCTCCAGATCACGCGGGGCGAGAAGTCTTCGACCTCGCCGCGCTGGTCGCCGGACGGGCAGTGGATCGCGTTTCTCTCGAATCGGATCAAGGACAAGAACCAGGTCTTCGCGATCTCCGTCGCGGGCGGGGAGGCGGCGCAACTGACGAAATCCGAGACGGCGATCAACTCCTTCGCCTGGTCGCCAGACGGAAAGACCATCGCGTTCGCCGCGCCGGAGCCGGACGCGCAGGCGAAGAAGGATCGCAAGGAACACCTGGCCGAGTACGAGGTCGTGCGCGGGGACTACGCCTTCGCGCATCTCTTCACGCTGGACGTGGCGGAAGCGTTGAAGGCACCGGTGAAAGGCAGGCAGCGGACGAAGGGGACGGACAAGAGCGTTTCCTCTTTCTCATGGTCGCCGGACGGCGCGCGCATCGCCTTCGCCGCGACGAAAAATCCGGACCTGATCCAGAACGTGACCTCCGATGTTTATGTGCTGAAGCTCTCCGATGACTCGGTCGCAGCGATCGTCTCGCAGCCCGGCCCGGACACGAACCCGAAGTGGTCTCCCGACGGGAAGCAGATCGTTTTCCAGTCGGCCATGGGCAACAAGCGTTACTTTGCCAGCAACACCCGGCTCGCCGTCGTGCCGGCGCAGGGCGGGACCGTGAGATCACTGACACCGGACTTCGACGAGGATCCATTCCTGATCGACTGGATGAGCGGCGGGGTGTACTTCGCCGCGTCCCGCAAAACCGCGTCGCATCTCTTCCGTCTGGATCCCTCGACCGGCAGCATCGAGGCCGTCTCATCGCCGGACGGCTTCATGGGCAACGGCTTCTCGTTCTCGAAGGATGGCAAACGCGTGGCCTTCACGGCCGGCTCTCCGACCTCTTTGCCGGAGCTTTTCGTGTCGGATCTGGCGCCGTTTCGCCCTCGGGCGCTGACGCAGATGACGGAGCAAGCGAAGGATTTCGTGCTCGGCACGAGAGAGGTCATCTCCTGGCAGAGTCAGGACGGCGCGACGATCGAGGGGGTGCTCATCAAGCCCGCGGACTTCGACCCGAAGAAGAAGTACGCGCTGCTCTGCGTGATTCACGGAGGACCGACGGGGGTCGATCGCCCCGTTCTGCTGCAGCCGGATGCGCGCTACTACCCGTCCGACATCTGGGCGGCACGCGGAGCTCTGATCTTGAAGGTCAACTATCGCGGCAGCGCCGGCTACGGCGAGAAGTTCCGCAAATTGAACGAGCGCAACCTCGGCGTGGGGGACGCCTGGGACGTCCTGTCGGGTGTGGACTCCCTCATCGCCAAGGGCTGGGTCGATCCTGCGCGCGTCGGCTGCATGGGCTGGAGCCAGGGCGGATACATCTCGGCTTTCCTCACGACTTCGACGACCCGATTCCAGGCGATCTCGGACGGAGCGGGCATCTCCAACTGGGCCACCTACTACTACAACACCGACATCACGCCATTCACGATCAATTACCTGGGCACGGATCCGGTCGAAGACCCCGAGATCTATCGCAAGACCTCACCAATCTCTTACGTGAAGGGCGCCAAGACACCCACCTTGATCCAGCATGGCGAGAACGATAAGCGCGTCCCGATCGCCAACGCCTACGAGCTGCGGCAGGCGCTCGACGACCGCGGTGTGCCCGTGGAGATGGTCGTCTATAAGGGCTTCGGCCACGGCATCAACAAGCCCAAGGCGATGCGCGCCGTGATGATGCACAACCTCGCCTGGTTCAACCACTACATCTTCGGCGACCCCAAGCCCGACCTTGCGCACCCCGAGGTGCCGAAGAAGGACTCGAAAGAGGACAAAGACAAAGACGAGGAAAAGAAGACGGAATAGGTCGACGGTGGCTCTGAGAGGCTACCCGCGGGATCGCGCGCGAAGAGCTGTCGAAGATCCGGAAAGACGCGGAGGCTTACATCGGCCAGTTTAATGCTCTTCTCGCGACGGACGTACCCGCTTACAACAAGCTCGCGGTCGAGCAGGGTGTATCGACGCTCTTCGTCGGAAATCCCCTCTCGATTCCCGCGCCGGCGGAATACTAGAGCCGTGGAAGCGACTAACCATAAGCATCTCAGAGGATTACGCTCATTTCGTTGCTGCACACCTGTTATTTAGGACGACCCAAAAAAGAGGCGGCCAGGTATATCCTCCCGGTGCCGGGAAGCTTCCCCGACTCGGGCCATATCGATTCAAACTCATCGACCTCGGTAACTAGCCGGTCTCACGAGCTATGAGCTAACTAAAGGAGGATCTATGGCTTCGCCCCGTGTAGCGGTCTTGCTTGTCTGTTTCGTTTTGCTTTCCGCTTCGGCTCTGGCCCAACCCACGCCATTCACGATCGGCATGCGTGATGCCTGCGATCCAGGGACATTCAGCTCCCCCATCAATGCTGCTGGCCCGGGTACTTGCAAGCCTGGGTCGCACGGAACCACAAAGTTCCAGGTCTTCATCGCGGAACTCCAATCCGATCGCATCGCCGGCGCGTGGCGATTCAATCCTCTGCTGGACGCTACGGCCGGGACTTTTCAATTGGCGCCAGTCAGCCTCCATCTGGGGCAGACGACTGCGCTGCAAAACACTGGTGGCGAAATCCACACCTTCACCAAGGTCGCAACCTTCGGTGGAGGATTCGTTCCGCCACTCAATCAATTGTCGGGAAACCCGGTTCCGGCTCCTGAGTGCCTGCATCCGGAAAACGCGACTAATATCTTTGTCGAAGCTGGTACTACCGAGACGGGACCGACAGCAGGCTCTGCACAACTTCCGGTTGGCATTACCAATTGGCAATGCTGTGTTCACCCCTGGATGCGTATGACGATAGAGGTGAAGTGACCTCGTGTGCAGAACCCGCTAAGTGAATCTCGGCACAGACCTGGTGGAGGATCACGAGATTTATCTAAAGACCTCACCGATTACGTACGTCAAAGGCGCCAAGACGCCGACTCTCATCCAGCACGGGGAGAACGATAAGCGTGTCCCGATCGCCAACGCCTACGAGCTGCGCCAGGCGCTCGAGGACCGCGGCGTGACGGTGGAGATGGTCGTATGCAAAGGCTTCGGCCATGGAATCAACAAGCCCAAGGCGATGGGCGCCGTCATGACCCACAATCTCGCCTGGTTCAACCACTACATCTTCGGGGATCCGAAGCCGGATCTCTCTCACCTCGACGTGCCGAAGAGGGACCCGAAGGAAGACAAGGACAAGGACGAGGAGAGAAAAACGGAGTAGGTCGACACCTGTCATTCCGAGCGAAGCGAGGAATCCACTCTCGTCGGTCATCTACGGAACGGGAGCAGATTCGTCGTCGCTTCGCTCTTCGGAATGACAAAAGAGAGGCCGCGGACTAGGGGGGCGCCCGGCTTCCGACGGGCGTGACTACTTGAGCGTCGAGACAGCGGCCTTGAACGTCGCCGTATAATCCCACTTCTCATCCCCGAAGGTCCCGTGCCCCGAGAGCTTGCCTTCGGCTCGCGCGTCGGTGAAGACCGCAGGCTCGAACGAGCTCTGGTCGTCGCGGTTCACGATGGCGCCGCCGAACTCTTTGGCGTAGGTCCAGCCTGTGCCGGAAGGCTTCTTGTCCAGTCCGAGCGTCACCGAAACTCCGTGGATCTTCCCCTCGCGCGCGAGGTCGGTCAGCTCGAGCCGATACTTGTCGTCCAGGACGTTCTTGGGCACGGCGTTATCGGTCAGCAGCACGACGACGACCGTTTTGGTCTTGTCGTTCATATAGGGCTGCCGGCGCACGGAGACGTGAGTAAGCTTGTAAGTCTTTCCTCCCGCCGTCATCGAGCCGGTGACCGAGTCCGGCTCGGCCGACGCGGCCGCGCCCGGGAGAAGAAGGATCACGGTGAGAACGAGAACGAGAAGCGCCCGAGAACGGCCGAATCGAATCGCCACATGCATGAAGGTCCTCCTATTCCGACCGGGGACGAGGGCCCGCGTCCGAAGCGAAGAATAGCCTAGGAGCTTCGACACGAGAGGGGACGTTGTCATCGGCCGGACCACGCGCCGGTGAAGCGCTTCGGTTGGAGCCGGGCAGGTAGGGTTCTTGCAGCATCCTCCCGTGAATTGTCTTACTCGAGGAGGTAAGCATGAAACGCGTTTTGATTCTCGTCATCGGGGCCCTGTTTTCCGCGGCCTTCGCGCTCGCTGCCGAGCAAACCTGGAGCGGGAAGATCAGCGACAGCGACTGCGGCCGTTCTCACAAGTCCGCGATCGAGCACGCCGGCAAGAAGATGTCGGACCACGATTGCGTGATCGCCTGTGTGAAGGACCATGGCGCGAAATACGTCTTCGTGTCGGGCGGAAAGATTTACAACATCTCCAATCAGGACTATGCCGGGCTGGAGGAACATGCCGCGCACGACATCAAGCTGACCGGCGAGATGACCGGTGACACCATCAAGGTCAGCAAGATCGAGATGGCCGGCAAGTCGAGCGAAAAGAAGGGCTCCGAAAAGAAATACTAGCGAGCGAGCGTCCGAACAGGCGGGCGCGGGTGAACTTCGGGGATCGTCTCGACGCGGTGGGCCGAACCGTCGAAGTAAGTCTTCGCCCTGGCCCAGACCATCGCGCCGATCTGGCGGCCGAGCGCGCGGCCCGTGAGGTCTCCTTGCGCGAAATGGATTCCGCCGTAACGGCGTGACATTCCAGCGGCGTCGGCGGCGTCGGAGAAGGTCGGCCACGAGAGCGTGACGTCGTTCGTGGGGACGACTCCCGGTTCTCCGACTGAGCTTCTCGCTTTGATCGTCACGGAGTCACCGAAGGCATCGCTGCCCGTGAAGGACTTCAGGATCTCCGCTCCCGCCGCAGAGAAGACGCTGTGTCCGGAGAAGTACTCCGGAAACGGGGGAGTCCGGACGGTCGAGAGCTGATAGGGCTGCCAGTCCTCTGCGCGGATGGATCGCGTCCCCTGGAAGGGGCCGCCCCAGGCCGTGATCATCTGGCCCGCGAAGAGAAAGTGAATCGCCGTACCCGGTCTCTCCGAGTCGTAGACGCGCTTGGCGTCCCACGCGCAGATGGACGCATCGAGCAGCGCGTTGGACAGCGCGAAAAACATCTTGACGTCGTCGTCGAAGGAGTGGGCGTCGCGCCGCGAGACGAACTGGGCAAACAGCGCCCAGTGGCCCGGGGGAAACTCGGAGCTCGGACCGTCGGCGAAATACTCGGCCGTGACCTTTTGGACATCGTTCAAACCGGCGCTGATCGCGATGATCTCGAGAGCCTGGTCGGTGTAGGCCTGCGACGGATAGGTCGCCGGCGGGCCGGGACGCAGCGAGGAGCCGGAGGTCAGCGCGAAGGGGATCACGTTTCCCCAGTGCGGCGTCGTGTAGACCTGCGTCTGGGCCTGGCCGGCCGAGTTCACGACCGTCAACGGCTGCCAGCGGTTCGGGTCGGTGACGGTCGTCGGCGTGTTGACCGCCTGGTAGCCCGTGTAGTCGGAATATGCGCCGGCGTGCAGGTCTCCAAGCTGGTTCGATCCGTCCCGATGGCGCAGCTCGAGCACTGCCAACGCGGCCAGATTGCCGACGCCGGAAGCAGTTGCGGGATCGGTCGAGGTATCCGAAGGATCGTAGCCAAATCCCCCAAGGGCCGAGTCGAAGCGCGCCTTTTCGGTCGGAAAGAGATCCACGGCAGCCCGATAAGCCGCAAAGCTGACGGCCTGGAGCTTGTTGGCGGCGGTCGACTCCGCTTGCGGCCGCCGCCAGCCGCGCCGCGGAGTCGTGGGCACGGCGGTTGTGTCGTAGGCGGCCCACGCGTCGAACATGCTCGTATGGAGGACGGCGAGCGCCCGGGCCACAATCGTCGGGCCCGGCGGATTGACGCGAACAGCGGCGAGCAAGGCCTCGTCCCAGACCACGACCGCGGTGTCCGTTGCCGAGGTCGACACCTCGGCACAAACGCCTACCCCCGACGCCGCGACACTCGCAGCGGCCGCGAGCAGGACGAAGCGCGAGCCTGACCGCAACCTCGACTCCCGTATGCTCATGACATGCATTCTCTCCGAAGATCATTTCTCGCGTCCGTTGTTGCAATCGGGCTGTCGGTCTCGCTGTCCCTCTCCAGTTGCGCGACGAGCGGCCCGCCCGTCGAGCGCGGTCCCTTCCGTTCGCCGGACTTAGTCGAGCTGACGAGTCTCGACCCGACGATTCACCTGGACATCCGATATGCGACGCCCGAGAACATCGTCCACCGGCCGGTGTATCGGCAGGCGCGCGCCTTTCTGCAGCGCCCCGCCGCACAAGCGCTCGTGCGGGCGCATCGCGCGCTCTCCGAAAAGGGATACGGCGTGCTCGTCTTCGACGGTTACCGGCCGTGGCGCGTGACGAAGCTCTTCTGGGACTCGGTCCGGCCCGACCAGCGGGGTTTCGTCGCCAACCCGCGCAAGGGCTCCAAGCACAACCGCGGCTGTGCCGTTGATCTCTCGCTCTACGATCTCGCGACCGGCGCGGAGGTCCCGATGCCGAGCGTCTACGACGAAACCTCGGAACGGGCGTCGCCGGACTATCGGGGAGGGAGCGCCGATCAACGGGCTCACCGCGACCTTCTCCGAAGCGCGATGGAAAAGGAAGGTTTCACTGTCGAGCCCAACGAGTGGTGGCACTTCAACTACAAGGACTGGCGGGAGTACCCGATTCTCGATGTCCCGTTCGAGGCGATCGCGCAGACTGGAGCTTCGGGTCGCTATAATTCGCGGATCTCCGGAGCTTCCTCGTGAAGGTCAGCGACACCACGGCCGTTCTCCCACCCCTCTACGCCGGCTGGATCGATACGCTGCTCCTGTCTCCCATTGAGCCGGAGACACGCGCGACATGCGAGGACTGCGCCATGTGCGCGCCGGAGGGAACGCCTCTTTCCGGCAAGACCTTTTACTTCAGCCCCCGAGTGAAGTGCTGCACCTACCAACCGCGGCTGCCGAACTATCTCGTCGGGCGGGCGCTCGACGACGAAGACTTCGCGTTTTCGGCTGGCCGAGCGACGCTCGAGCAGCGGATCGATCGCGGCCTCGGAGTAACCCCGCTCGGCATCGATCAAGCGGCGACCTACGGCCTGGTCTACCAGCACGGGCAAGAGGCGTTCGGCCGCGCCGAGTCCATGCGATGCCCGCACTACCTCGAGGAAGGGGGAGGCCGGTGCGGAATCTGGCGGCATCGCAATTCTGTCTGCGCGACCTGGTTTTGCAAGCACGAGCGCGGAGCCGTCGGGATGTCCTTCTGGCATCGCCTTCGGGACCTGTTGACGGCGGTCGAGGTCAGTCTGGCCGCCTGGTGCGTGACCGAGTCGGATCTGGATGCGGACGCGCTCGCGTCTCTCTTTCCCGAGCGGTCCCGCTCTGGCGCCACGACTTCGTTGAGCGCGGCCGATGTGGACGGCCGTCCCGACGCGGCCATGGCTCGCCGAGTCTGGGGGCGATGGCTCGGACGCGAGCGGGATTTCTATCGCGAATGCGCGCTCCGGGTCGGTCACCTCGGCTGGGAGGATGTCTTGCGGATCGGAGGCTCGGAGGTCGTCGTTCGCTCGCGCCTCGCTCGCCAGGCTCATCAGGCGCTCCGGTCGGAGGAGCTACCCGACCGCCTCACCGCGGGGACCTTCCATGTCCTTTCGACGGACAGGGAAAACGTTCGGGTCGTCAGCTACACCGGCACCGACCCGCTCGATCTCGCGCCCGAGATTCTCGAGATCCTGCCGTACTTCGACGGTCGGCCGATCTCGCAGGCCCTCCGCGAGATCGAGAAAAAGCGGGGGGTGCGGGTGGAAGAGGACCTCGTTCGCAAGCTCGCGGATTTCGAGATCCTGCTTCCAGAGCAGTCTCGCGAGGATCCTCGTTAACGGCTCAGGTCGGCGGTTTTAGCGATCTTTCTTCTCGGCAGGCTGCACGCCGCTCGCCGACTCGGCTTTGCCCCGATCAGCCGCTTGTCACCCCCCTTTTCAACGTGATGGGTAACCACTTCGACGCGCCGGGTATTTTGCCGCCCCGGACGCCCTTCGCCTGCTTGGCCGACAGCGACTTGGTGCGCAGAGTTTTGACCTTCTTCGAGGGTTTCTTGTTTCTCTTGGTTGCCATGGTTGTGCTCCTTTGGACTGAGCTGAGTCCTTTCAGGCGAGTGGATGATTCGGTTCACCCCTTTGAGGAGCGCCTCCTCCGCACCCTTCCCCGCGCCGGCGGCGCTGTCCGGTCGTTCTTTTCCTGAGACTCGCCGAAGACTCGCTTGCCGGCTCCGGCCTTGACGTCCTGGCGAGGGGAGAGGTCTTTCAGGAGGACGACGTCCTTGCGCCGAGGATTCTTTTTTTTCATGGAAGCCTAGCGTCTAGTATTTCCAATCATATTTGAAGTGAATGCCCGACTCCTTCGAAGCCGCCGTGGGACCGCCGCCCCGGACGCCCTTCGCCTGTTTGGCCGACAACGGCTTGGCGCGCAGAGTCTTGACCTTCTTCGAGGACTTCTTGGTTCTCTTGGTCGCCATGGTTTGTTCTCCTTCGGACTCCGCTGAGTCCTTTTCTCCCGATCGATGTTTCAACTCATTCGACTCTTCCGCATTCCGTGTCTTCAAGCTTTCGTCGATTGACTCTTTACCGCCTTTCCCTGCGCTGCTCCATGTGTAGTTTGTCAGAACGAAGCGATGCGCCCGCGACGCCAACTCGTTCCGGTCGCCCCGGTAGAATTCTTCCATCTTCTCGGAGAGGGACAGGCCGTCCGGCTGCGGGGATTACGTCCCATAATTTCTCCACTCCCGGATTCCCCACGCCCGAAGACTCGCTACTTCTGATAGAGGACCGGGGTCGACTTGTCGACCTTCTTGGTGATGACGATCTCTCTATGGGTGATCTCGCCTCCTTTGACTGCTCCCGCGTGAGCGGCAGGCAGGTCGAGATTCTTCGGCTTGCGACTCTAGTTCGACTGCTTTGACTTGCCGATTGTCTTCCGCTTCTTCGCGGCCATGGGTGTCTCCTTTCAAATCCTGTCGACTCGCGCTTTTCGCTTCTTCTCATTCTTGTCCGGTTCCGCCCGCTGCGGCTCTTCGTTCTCGACCGAAGCCGCACCGAAGACACGCTTGCCGGCTCCCGCCCTGATCTCCTGGCGCGGTGCCAGGTCTTTCAACAGGATGACATCCCCGCGGCGGCGCTCTCTTTTCTTCATTTGCCAGGCCGCCTCAGCTGAAGCGAAGCGAGCTTGTGTTCGTGCCCGGGCAGGGGCCGCCCTTGACCTGTTTCGCCTTCTCCGAGCTCAGGGTCTTGAGGCTGAGGTTCTTGACGTTCCGGGTCGAACTCGTTCCTGGCTTTCCGGCCATTTTGCTGTCCTTTCTGTGCTCGCTGATCGATTGCTTGACCGGCCATAAGAGCATTCTTCTTGCCAAGGCCGCGAGGGCGGCTGAAGTCTCGCATTCCCAGTATTTGCGACCGTGGGGCGAGCGAGCGCATCGGAAGACTGGGATCGATATAGAACTTTCATTGTCTCGTTTTGATACACGCGCGTGTAATTGCCCCGACGGCTCTCCGTCCTCGAGGTGCGGACGGCAGCGGGGGGCTAGGAAAGCTTCCGATCGAGGGTCGAGCGGGAAATGCCGAGCGCCCGGGCGGCCTGCCGCTTGTTTCCGCCCATTGTGGCGAGCACGTCGCGGACGTGCCGCTGCTCGGCCTCGGCGAGAGTCCAGTGGCCGTCTCGGGGAGCGGACGAGGACCTGGATGCCGGCGGGGAAGCGGCCTCCGGCGAGGATGCCGGCGTTGGTTGAAGAAGCAGGTTCTCCTCCTCGATGAACTCCGTTGTCGTGATCGCGACGGCGGCATCGATCACACGAGAAAGCTCACGGAGGTTGCCGGGCCACGGATACGCGAAGATCCGGTGCGCCGCCGCGCGGGTGAGGCCCAGGATCGACTTCTCCTGCTGGCGGCTCGCCCGCGCGATCTCGGAGGCCAGCAGCAGCGGCAGCGCTCTGCGGCGCAGCCGGAGCGGCGGCACGGTGATCGTCAAGCCGCTCACACGAAAGAAGAGGTCCTGCCGGAAGCGCTGCGTGTCGGTGAACACGGTCAGCGGAAAGTGCGTGGCCGACATCAGCCGCACGTCGGCGACCTGGATCGCCTCCGAGCCGAGCCTCTCGAACTCGCCGTATTCCACGGCGCGCAGAATCTTCGCCTGTCCGGCCGGACTCATGTCGGCGATCTCATCGATGAAGAGCGACCCGCGGTGAGCCAGCTCGAATTTTCCCTTCAGCCGGTTTTGCGCTCCGGTGAAGGCCCCCCTCTCGTGCCCGAAGAGCTGGGAGTCGAGCAGAGTATCCGAGAGAGCGGCCGCGTTGAAGGAAACGAACGGCCCCCGCGAGCGCGAGGACGAGTTGTGGATCGCGCGGGCGAGCAGCGTCTTGCCTGTCCCCGATTCGCCGAGGATCAGGATCGGAAGGTCGGTGCGCGAGGCCAGGCGCGCGCGCTCGAGGCACTCCTCCATCGCGCCGTCCAGGCCGTTGTAGTCATCGAGGGTCAGTGCGAGGACGTCCTGCGGGCGGGTCATGTTCGGAATCCGCTGCTTTTCATTTCGAGGGCGCTCCGGCGAGACTTTCCTTCAACTGGCGAAGCGGTTCGAAGGCGTAGGAGGCCATGGTGCGCCGGCCGACGATCACGCGCGCGCGTCCGGCCATTCCGGGCTCGAAGCGACGGCGCTCTCCCTCGATCAGGACTCCCTCCTCCGCCAGGTCGGCCAGCGCTCGGAAGGATCCGGAGGAATCGGCGGCGCTGGCGGCGGGGCTGACCCAGCGGACCGTCGCGCGGCGCACGCCGTAGCGCTGATAGGGAAACGCGTCATAGAGGAGCTTGACGGGCTGGCCCGGCCGAATCCGAGCCAGGCCCTCCTGGGGGATCATCAACTCCGCCTGGAGTTTCTCACCCTGGCAGGCGATCTCCGCCAACAAATCTCCCTCCCTCACCGAGGCGCCGGCGCCGCGGACCTGAGTTTTCACGACGCTTCCGGTGCAGGGCGCGACCGCGGTGAGCTGGCTTCCCGTCTGTGCGAGCTCCTTTCCGAGCATATCCGTGCGGATCCGGGCTCTGGCCCCTTCCTCGGCCAGTCCGCGCGCGGTTTCGCGAAACTCCGATTGTTTCGCGCGATTCTCGTGCGCCACCTTCGCGATCGACCGCCGGGCCTCATCCCGCTCGGCCTGGGCCTGCTGTGCTTCGACCTGGAGGCGATTGATCTCCAACCGGATGCGCGCCAGGTCCGTCCAGCTGGAGATTCCCTCCTCGAAGGCCTTCTTCTGCCGCTCGGCGAGCTCATTGGCGATGGACAGCTGCTCGGTGTTCATCTGGATTGTTTTCTCCAGGCTCGCCAGACGGATCTTCAGCCGCGACTCTTCCTCGTCGCGCGCCCGTTGCTCGTTTTCGTACCGCGTTTGCGCGTTGGAGAGCCGCGCGTCGGCGCCGCCGAGCTGCGCCCGCAGGCTCGACCACTCGGCCGCGCGATCTCCCACGGGCGGCGAGGCGATCACGAAAAGGGGATCGCCCGAATGCACCGTCTGGGCGTCCGTGACACGGACCTCCGTGACGATTCCGTCCTTGAACGCACGAACCGGATCGATCCCACGCACGGGTACGAGCACGAATCGAGCCGAAACCGCCTCGGGCACATGAACGATCAGCGACGAGATCCCGGCAAAGACGAAGAGGAGCAGCAGGATCGTGGCAAGTCCCCGGGCGGCCCAGTGGGGCGGATCGGCCGCCAGGTAGGGGGACTCGTCGGCGAAGGGAGCGCTGGAAGCCATCGAGCTCGAAGCCATCAGTCCGACACCGCCAGCTGCTGGCTCGACAGGTAATAGTAGAGACCCCGGCGCTCGAACAGCTGGTCGTGCGTGCCCTGCTCGACCAGGTGTCCCTTTTCCAGAACCAGAATCCAATCCGCGTTGGCGACCGTGCTCAATCGATGGGCAATGACGAACGCCGTTCGCCCTTCGAGCAGGCGACCGAGGTTTTCCTGCACGGCCCGCTCCGATTCGGTGTCGAGCGAGCTCGTCGCCTCGTCGAAGATCAGGACCGGAGGTTTCGAGTAGACCGACCGGGCGATCGCGATCCGCTGCTTCTGACCTCCGGATAACGCGAGGCCGCTCTCTCCCACCTTGGTGTCATAGCCCAACGGAAACCGTTCGACGAACTCGTGCGCGTTGGCCACCCGGGATGCCCAGAGAACCCGGTCCATATCCGGCTCATCCTCTCCGAAGGCGATGTTGCGGGCAATCGTGTCTGCAAAGAGGAAGTTCTCCTGCAAGACGAATCCGATCTGCCGGCGCAGGTCGCGATAGTTCAGGGTCTTCAGATCCACGCCATCGTAGGTGATGGAGCCTTCCGTCGGCTCGAGCAGTCCGGCCAGACACTTGACCAGCGTCGTCTTGCCGGAGCCGCTTCGTCCCACGATCGCGGTGACTCGGCCGGGGGCCACCTCGAAGTTGATCCCCTTCAGGATCTCCGGCGATTCCGGGCCCCCGTAGGAGAAACCGACGTTGCGCAGAACGATCCGGCCCTCCAGCGTCCTAACCGGCAGGAGACGGGAATGGTCCACGCCCTGCTCCGGCTCCTGCTCGAAAACGTCGTTCAATCTGTTCAAGAGGACCGCGGAGTGCTGCCAGTTATCCCAGATCGTCAGGAGCGTCAGAATCGGAGCGTTGGCCAGTGCCACGAGCGAGTTGAAGGCCACCAGACCGCCGATGGTCAAGGCTCCCGCCAGGACTTGACGGGCGCCGATCCCGAGAAAGAGCACCGTCGTCAGCAGCGTGACCGCCTGAACGGCGCCGAGATACCCCATCACGGTGAAGTCGGCCTTGAACAGACGCCGAGCCACGCCCAGGAATTGATTGAGCATCAGGTTTCGAAACGAGCCCTCCGCAGCCATGGCCTTCACCGTCTCGATCCCCTTGATCGCGTCAATTTGATACGAGTGGTACTTGCCGAAGGAGTCTTCGACGATGTCGAAGATCGGGCGAAGCCACCGGGACGAAAAAAACATCAGGAGAGCATAGAGAGGAGCCGTCGCGAGGAACACCAGGGTCAACGTCCGGCTGTAAACGAGCATCAGCACGAGGCTCGCGGCCAGCTGCGTCGCGGCGGTCACGCCCGCCACACCGCTCTGAACGAGGAACTCGCGCACCTGGCGGACCCCTTCGAGCCGGCGCTGAATGTCGCCCGTGCGGCGGGCCGAGAAGTAGGCCATCGGCAGCCCCAAGAGTTTGCGTGTGAGGAAGTCGAGGGTGGAGGCGTCGATGCGCACGGCCACGAAGCTCAAGAGGTAGCGCTGAACTCCCAGAGACAGGACGAGAAAGAAGATGACCGCGCCCATCGACAGCATCAGGAGGTTCAGGAGCGAGACATCCCTCTCGACGAGGACCCGGTCGACGATGATTTGCGTGAAGACAGGCAGAACCATCTGGAGGACGGCGACGATGAGGGAAAGGCCGAGCGCCTGCAGCAGGATTCTCGCGAAGGGGCGAAAGAAGGGGCGCAGCCAGGTGAGGTTCGACGCGGCGACGGGCGCCTTTTCGAATTCGCTGGTGTAGTCGAAGAGCGCGGCATAGCCGCTCCACCGCTTCTCGAACTCCGCGCGCGTGAAACGCCGGAGGCCCAGGGCCGGATCGGCCACCCGGCAATGAGTGTCCGTCACGTCGTAGAGCACGACCCAGTGATTCCCCTCCCAGTGGACGATGGCCGGAAGCGGCATGAGCGAGAGATTGCGAGGAGAGGCCTTGACCGACCTCGCCGCGAGGCCCAGCTCCGTCGCGGCCGCGCACAGCCCGCGCAGACTCGTGCCATCCAGCGACGTGTGCACCAATTGCCGGATCCGCGCGAGGCTGACGGCCCGCCCGAAATGGCGGCAGACCATAGCGAGCGCGGCCGCCCCGCAGTCCATCTCGTCGATCTGCCGCACGACCGGGAAGCGCCGGATGCGTGCCTGCTGCTTGACGAAGAGGCCTTCGGAGGCAAAGGGCCCACCGGGCTCTCCGGCGCGATCCTGCGTCTCTTCTTCCCCCTGCTGGACCTGGTCGGGCCCGACCTTCTCCTGCGCCGCCGTTTCTGCCGGGAGGATCTCCCGCGCGAAGTCGAGCGGCACCCGGGCAACTTCCTTGTAGTCGTACTGCGCGACACGCTGTTCGATCTGCGATCGGAAATCCGGAAAACGGTCGAGGAGATTGCGCAATGTCTCCGCGTGCAGAGCGAGCAGGCGGCAGGGAGAGACCGCTTCGACGCTCGCCGTGCGCGGGGATCCCCGGAAGACGGAGAGCTCGCCGAAGAAGTCCCCCTTGCGCAGGTAGGCCACGTACGTTCGCCGTCCCTCTTCGTCCTCGGTGAAGACGCGCAGGTGCCCCTCCTCCACGAAGTACATCGGGCCCGCGGCCTCTCCCTGGCGTACGACGAGATCTCCGCGATCGCAGGTGACGTTCTCGAGATCGCCCAGGAGAAGAGCCAGAGCCGGGGGCGGCAGTCGGGTGAATGGGGTGAAATGGCGGAAGAAATTCGAAAGCTGCCGGTGTCGGATCTGCAGCTCGAGATATTGGCGGATCTCGGGAGTCTGCACCAGCAGCGCTTCGAAGACGGATTTGTCCAGGCGCCAGGCCCGCACGTCGCTCGAGGCGCGCACGGTCGCCGTGCGCGTGGAATGATCGAGCAGGCCCATCTCCCCGAAGCTGTCGCCGGCGCGCAGACTGCTCATGGGGATTTCCTCGCCGGTGTCGGCGTTCTTGACGATCCGTGCCCGGCCGGAGGCGAGCACGTAGAACGCATCGGCAACATCCCCCTCGCGAACGATCGTGTCCCCAAAAGAGTAGGAGACCGGCTCGAAGCTGCCGACAACGAGGGCCCGGGCATCTCCCGGCAAGAGCCTCAGGATCGGCAGATTGTCGAGCAGGTCTCGTTCTTCCAAAGGGCCTCCGGAGGCGGTGATTCTCGGATCGCGCTCAGGTGTCCTTTCTCCGAGGGGCTGCTAGATCTGTTCGTGCCAGTGCACGCGGGCCGCGATTTCGTGCTCGACGACCTTGGCCAGAAGGGCGTTTTCCGCGCGGCTGCGGATCTCGGGATCTTGCTCCGAGGGCGGCGTCTTACCGCGGAGCTCATAGAGATGAAACTCATCTCCCACCGCGACCGGGCCGATCAGATCGCCGGGACGAGCGGAGAGCAGAACCGGGCGCGCGCTCTCTTCGACGTCCGCGAGGTAGGGTCGCGTCTTCGCGATCGGCCGGTGCGCCTCCTGCGCGACGGCTTCGAGCGGCTCGCTGTCCTCGCGCACACACAGCGCGGCCTCGCGGGCGGAGGTCTCGTCGGAAAACCCGAGATCGCGCAAGTCGAGCCGAATCCAATCGAGGCGATGGACGTCGATCAGCGCGCGGATGGCGGCTGGATCCGCGAAGCGGCGACTCCAGGCCTCGTAGAGACGTTCGAGACGGAGCAACTCCAGGATCCGCTTCCGGCTCGCTTGCCGCAGAGCCATCCGCGAAAACGCCTCGGCGCAGTCCCGGCAAGCACGTTCGATCTCCGCCAGGCTTGGTTCCTCTCCCACTCCCACGTCCGCTTCCGCGGCCGCACGCTGCGCGACGGCCGCTCGGCCGGCGAGGGTCTGGGCGAACTGCTCGAGAGCCCCGGAGCAGATGGCCTCCGTCCAAAAACAGTCCGCTAATTCCTCGTTGCTCGGCGCAAACGGGGCCAGCGCTTCTTCTCCTTGTTCGCGGTCGGACTGCCGGACCGTCGCTCGCTCGATGTAATCCATCCAGCCATCGACGGTCAGCCCGCGGCGATCGAGCCAAGCCTCCATCTCCTCGGCCGTGACCAGGTCGCGCCCATATCGAAACTCCTCGGCCGCCTGTTCGAGGACTTCCTCCGACGCGCCGTTCTCCGCCGCTTCCGCCCAGGCAATGAGCGCCAGGCCTCTGCGCGTCTGTGCTTCCAGCGGCGCCCACTCGCCGCGCAGGACAGCCGCCACGACGGCGTCCGACCAGGAATACTGAGCCTCACCGACAGAAAATGCTTGGTTTTCCCAAAAACTGTTCATGTTGCTGCGGCGATCGGGCCGCGTTTCGACGAGGCGAGATTATAGTGGGCCCGCCGGCGCTGGCTTCTGGCAAACGCCTCACCTTCGCGCCGCTGATCGCAATCTTCCCTCGTCTAAGACTTCGGCGCGGAAATTCCGGACTTCGGAGCCTCCACGATCGGAGCCTCCGCGAGGAGCGCTCCCGGTAGCTCCCCGCGGAGCTCGAGGACCTTCGCGCGGGCGGCGAGCAGCTGCTGACTCGCTTTCGTTCGGTCGTCGCGCGCCTCTCCTGCGGCGAGGATCTGTTTGTCCAGCTCGTCCGGCTCGGCGCGCCCCTCGACCGCCAACGCCTTGCCGACGCGGAGAGTCTCTCGGGCGAGGGCCTCGGCGCGTACAGACAGAGCCAAGCGCGCCTGTGCTCGGGTGAGCTCGCCTTGCGCTCGCCGGACGTCCAGCTCCAGATCCCGGTCGCGGAGCAGCCGGTCCGCTCGCGCCTTCCCGAGCCGTGCCTCCGCCGCGACCTGCGCGTGACTCAAGCGCCCGCCCGTCCAGAGCGGGACGACCACCGAGACGCCCAGGGCCCAGTCGTTCGCTTTGAACTTCACGAAGTACTGATCGAAGTTGTTGTAGTTGGAGAGACGCAGATACTGCCCTTCTGCCTGGATCACGGGAAGCCAGGCGCGCTTCTGAAGAAACACGGCTTTTTCCAGCGCGGCCGCCTCGGCTTCGAGCGCGTTCAACTGCGGATCCGCGGCGCGCGCCGCCGCGAGAAAATCTCCTGGCGGAGAAACCGGAAGCACCGCGAGAGGGTCTTCGGCAATCGGGATCGGATCGCTCGAGCTCCAGCCGATCAACCGCGCCAGCTCCAGCCGGTCGAGGTCGGCCTCCGTCTCACGATCGAGAAGAGTCTGCTTGGCCCGGGCCACTTCGAGACCCGCTCGCTCGACCTCGAGCGGAGTCGTCCGCCCTTCTCGGCCGAGCGCCGCCATGCGCCGATGAGCGGCCTCGCGAGTTTCCAGTACCTCCCGGGCGTCCGCGATCGAGATCTGGTCCGCCCAGTTCCTGCCGTAAGCCAGGACGAGCGCGCGCGCCGTGGCCGAGCCGGAAGTGAGCAACCCGGCAGCGACCGCGGTTGCGCGAGCCTCCTCGTCGAACGTCTGCGAGCGCTTGGCCGGATCGTAGATCGTCTGATGAAGCTCGACTCCGAAGACCGAAGGCACCCGTCCCGCGACCGCGACGGGGAGTCCGTTCGAGTAGCCGGGGGTCGTCGTCGCGAACGCCTGCGGCGCGAACGCGGCTTTCGCCGCCCGCACGCCCGCCGCCGCCTCGTCCACCTGGGCTCGTGCGACCGCGATCTCCGGAGCCCGCGCCAGCGCCCGCTCCGCCGCCCGCCTCAACGTCAGCGGCCCCTTGTCCGTCTGCGCCTGGGCAACGGCGACAACGAAGGTCAAGGAGACGAGCAGCCACGCGCTCTTCCCTCCGACTGTTGACTGTTGACTGTTGACTGTCGACTTCTCATCACTCATAACGCAACGCCTCCGTCGGGTTCAGATTTGCGGCACGCGACGCGGGGACGACGCCGAAGAGAACGGTCACCGCGCAGGAGAACAGGAAGGCGAGGACGGCGGAGAGAGGGGAGACGCGGATGTCGACGCTCCGAATGAAGAGGCCGGCGACGAACGGCACGACGAGCCCGACGACGACTCCGAGGAACGATCCGATCGCTCCGAGCAGCAACGCCTCGATCAGGAACTGCCGGAGGATGTCGCGTCGCCGTGCGCCGACCGACAACCGCACGCCGATCTCCCGCGTCCGCTGCTCGACCGAGGCGAGCAAAATGTTCATGATCCCCACCCCGCCGACAACGACCGAAACGGCCGCCGCCAGCACGAACACCACAATCAACCCGACCGAGATCGTGCGAGCGAGGCGGACGACCGTCGTCATGCTCTCGACCTCGTAGACCGAGCCCGGGCGGTGGCGCTCCTTCAGTGTCTCCTCGACGGCGCGCACGCCCGCCGGAAGCTCCGAAAAGTCCCGGACTTCGGCGAAAAGAGTCTTGACCTGACGCGTGGGCAGGAAGGACCAGGCGGCCGTGATGGGAACGAGGATCGTCTCCGGCACGATATCGCCCCGGCCGAGCGTGTCGACGGGCTCCTCGAACTCGCCCACGACCTGGAACGTGGTTCCCAGGGTTCGGATCGTCTTGTCGCCCGGATCGCTCTGGCCGAAAAGCCTCTGGTAGAGATCGCGATTGACGACGCAGACTCGGGCCCTGCTCTGAATGTCGTCCTCGTCCAGGAACCGGCCCTTCAGAATCCGCATGTTCTTGCGAACGGTGCCGTAGTTCGCCATCACGCCGATCACGGTCAGCGTCTTGACCTGCGATTGGACCGTCACGTTACCCCGCAGGAGGACCACGCCCGTCACACCCGAAAAGAGGTCGCCGCGCGATGCGATGGTTTTCACGTCGACGTCGGTCATCGTGTCGTCGAGTGTTCGCGACACGCCGGCGCTCACCGTTCCCCGGTAATTCGCCCAGACCAGGTGAGATCCGACTCCTTCGATCTGGGCCATCACGAACGTGCGCCCCGTCAGTCCGAGAGCGACGATGATGATAATCGCCGCCGTGCCCACGACGAGCCCGGTCAAGGTCAGCGCCGTCTGGACAGGATGCGTGCGGAAGCGGTGGAGGGCGGCCTCGAAGATCTCGCGGAAAAACATGGAATAGCTGTTAGCTGTGAGCTGTCGGCTGACAGCTAAGTCCCTGCCTTTGCCACGTTCACCCGCATGCCCTCCGACAACGCCACCGTTCCCGGAATCAGCACGGTCTCCTTCTCGGAAAGGCCGTTGACGATCTCGACGTCGCTCAATCCGATGAGACCAACGGAGACCGGACGGCGTCGAGCGCGCCCCTTCTCCAGAACATACACGTAGCGCTGATCGCCGTCGCGTTGGAGCGCGGCGCGCGGGATGGAGAGGGCAGAGCGTTTCTCGCCGACGACGATTTGAACGTTGACCGAGGCGTTGGGCGGCAGCGTCAGCCGCGTGTCAGAGATCTCGCCCACGACTTCGCCCACTTGGCGGCCGCCGGTCTCCGTGACGCCGGAGGGAACCGAAAGCACCTTCCCTTCCCAGCGGCGATCCGGAAGACCGTCGAATGTGACGATCATCCGCTGGCCGACCGCGATGCGAGGGAGATCCGGCTCGTCGACGCGCGTGCGAACCCGCAGGTGCTCGGGATCCGCCACGCTCGCGACGACCTGCCCCGCGGCGACGGTCTCCCCGGCCTTGCGGGGCAGGCCGTAAACGATCCCGTCGGCGGGAGCGCGGATCGTCAGCGACGCGACTCGCCGTTGGAGGTCGCGGGCGGCTTCCGCCGAGAGCTCCACGCGTCCCCCTTCCGGGCTCCGGAGGGAATCCAGCAGCGCCTGAGCCTGCCGGAGACGTTCCTGTGCGTCGCGCCACGCGAGCTCATCGGAATCGTGGGTGGCCCTCGAAATGGCCGATTCCTTCAACAGGCGCGTGTCCGATTCGAAGACCTGGCGCCGGTGGTCGGATTCGCGCCGGAGCCGCTCGACCTCCGCGGCCGCGCGCTGCCGCTCTTCCGATCGCTCGAGGGCGCTCGAGCGCGCGGTCAAGGCCGACTGGCTCAAGTCCGGGTTCGACAGCTGCACGAGCGGCGTGCCTTTCTTGACGCGCGCTCCCTCTGCGGCCAGAAGCGCGGCGACCGTGGCCGAGTCTGTGGCGCGCATCTCGCCGCCGGGCGGCGGCTCCAGCGTGCCGTCGCTCGTGATCGGAACGCGCAGGTCCCGGCGCGCCGCCGCCGCCGTCGGCACCGGCGGCGAGGATGGACGGCGAAACGCGAAGGCGGCGAGCAGAAGAGCGAGAACCCCCGCCGCGGCGGCGATCCACCACCGGGAGAGCGGGCGAGGTCCGGGTTCGTTCATCGGTTACGGGTCATTCCGTTCCGGACTTCCGGCGGTCGAGCTCCTCTTCCGCCGCCGGCGCCTCCCCCTCGTAGTAGTCGAGCCCCGAGTGGTCGAGAACTTCCTCACCCACCAGGATCCGCAGCGTGTTGGTCAGCTTCAGGTGCTGGATGAAGAGGTCGTGCTCGGGCTTGAGATCCGCGCGCGACATCGGCGATTTGAAGTAGAAGGAGAGCCACTCCTGAATGCCCGCGAGCCCCGCGCGCTGCGCGAGGTCGAGGAAGAGGATCAAGTCCAGGGCGACCGGGGCCGCCAGGATGGAGTCGCGGCAGAGGAAATTGATCTTGATCTGCATCGGCTGGCCGAGCCATCCCACAATGTCTATATTGTCCCAGCCTTCCTTGGCATCGCCGCGGGGCGGGTAGTACTCGATCCGAATCTTGTGGAAATAGCGTCCGTACAGCTCCTCGTAGATCTCCGGCTGCAGGATCGCGTCGAGCACGGAGGCCTTGGAGACCTCCTTGCTGCGGAAGGAGCCGGGATCGTCGAGCACTTCGCCGTCGCGGTTTCCGAGGATGTTCGTCGAGAACCACCCTTCGAGGCCGAGCATGCGCGCCTTCAGCCCCGGAGCCACGATCGTCTTCATCAGCGTCTGGCCGGTCTTGAAGTCCTTGCCGGCGACGGGGACCTTCTTCTCGTGCGCGAGCTCGATCAGGGCGGGAATGTCGACGCAGAGATTCGGGGCGCCGTTTCCAAACGGGATGCCCTGCGAGATCGCCGCATAGGCGTAGATCATCGAGGGGGTGATCTCGGGCGCGTTCTTCTCGAGCCCCTTCTCGAACGCGGCGAGCGTCTGGTGCGTGGCGGACGGCTGCAGGTAGACCTCGGTCGAGCCGCACCAGAGCATGACGGCGCGATCGACGCGCTGCGCGGAACGGAAACCCTCGATGTCTTCGATCAGGAGGTCAGCCAGATGCCGCTTGGTCGGAGCGCTCTTGACGTGAGTCCCCTCCAGCCGGCGCACGTAAGACCGGTCGAAAACGCCGGGCCACGGCTCGATCGCCGAGAGCTCCTCCTTGACGTTCTCGAGCATTTCGGCGGTGAGGACTCCGGCTGCCCGGGCCGCTTCATAGGCGTTGTCCGGAAAAATGTCCCAGCCGCCGAAGACGAGATCGGTCAGCTTGGCCAGCGGCACGAGCTCGTGGACCGGCACGAACCGCGGGTTCGTTCGCTTGCCCAGGCGGATCCGCTGCATCTGCGTCAGCGATCCGAAGGGACGGGCGAGACCCTTCGCGATCAGGTGGACGCCGGCCACGAGCGTCGTGGAGACGGCGCCGATGCCCGGCAGCAGCACGCCGAGCCGTCCGCGGGCCGGCGCGATGTCCTTGGCGAGCTCGGGATAAAACGAAGTCTGGTCGCTCATGAGTAGCTCCTTCGGGGGTTGCGCTGTCCGAGCGCGAGGCCCACGAGAACGAGAAAAAACAGAGGCGCGCCCACGGCGGCGAGGATCAGGAACCAATGTGCCTTGCCGAAGGCGGCGAGAATGACCACGAGATAGATGAAATCGCGCCGCGCCAGAAAATCCGCCATCCGCGAAAGACGCGAATCTCCCGAGCGCGAGACCGAGGTAAAGAGCGGCCCTTCGCGCCCGTTGGACGCGCTGGACGCGCCGGACGCGTGGGACGCGTTGGACGCGTTAGACATTGTCTGGAAGTAGACGAACCCCGCGGAGAGGAGAGTCCCGGCAATGGCCGCGGCTCCCAGGAGTAGCGGCTGGATCTCCTCCGACCTCCGCCACCAGCCGATCGCGATCGCCGCGAAGACGGCGGAGTGGACGAAGTTATCCCCCCAGAAGTCGAGGATCCCGCCCAGGCGCGAGGTTTGGAACTTCAGGCGCGCGAGCTCGCCGTCGCACCCGTCGAGGATCGAGTGGCCGAGGAAGAGAAGTGCCCCGGCAAATTGCATGGCCGGACGTGACGAGAGAAAGAACGCACTCCCGGCGAGGCCGACCACGACCGACACGATCGTCATCTGGTTGGGCGTCACCTCAGTCGGGGCGAGACAGCGGCTGATCGCGAGCGAAATCTTTCGCTCGACGTGGCGGGACATGAACCCTTCCGTGTCTTTGACGAGTCCGTCCAGGAGCCACCGCTCCGCACGGGGCAGGTCCTGCGCGTCTCGGATTTCGAAGACTCCGGGCCCGGCAGGATCCGCGGAAGGATTTTCGCGGAGTGCGCGCAGCCATTCTACGCTCGGCAGGAGTCGGGCAGAGAGGCGGGCGATCGATTTGCCGGCCGAAGCGGTGTCGCGGCCGGATGCGATTTGGGCCCGCGTACCCGCGAGGTGTCTGGACAGGTCGGCGCCCGCAACCGGCTCGACGTAAATCCGCTCGAAGCCGGCGCGCTCGGCCGCGAGGATTTGGCGCCGCAAGAGGGAGAGCCCCAGCAGGGGAGTTTCGGGTCCGACTCCGGCTGGCCAGTCGCGGGAGATCACGAGGGCGGGCTTCATGACGCTGCTCCGAAAGCCGGTTCGATGGAAGACTCGGTTACCGGTAAACCTTCGCCCCTGCGCCTGCCCGATTCGTAAGCTGTTTCGATCCAGCGCAGGCACCGCTGCGCCTCGGCCAGACTTCGACCGCGGCGGCCCGGGTCCCGGATCTCTCCGAGAAACTCTTCCACGACGCCGCGGAACCAGTCGGGATGGTGTGATCCTTCCGACAGGGATCCGGGCAACACTTCGCGTCGAGGCTCGCCTGCCGCTGAGCGAACCTCCAGAGTTCCCCCGTCAATTGCGAGCTTTCCCTCGCTTCCATCCAGCGTGACGCGATTCGCGCGCTCGCTCGCCGCCCAAGTCAAGAGAATCTCGCAACGGGCGCCTCTGTTTGCCCTCCCGAGCGCTTCTCCGTCTCTGATCGCGGACGCTTGACCCCCATTTGTCATCCCGAGCGCAGCGAGGGATCTGCTCCCGGATTCTCTAGTCGCCGGGGCAGATTCCTCGTCGCTTCGCTCCTCGGAATGACAGGAGGGGTCCGGATACTCCAGGGCGACCTCTGCCGTGTCTTCGAGGTCGGATTTTCCATCTCGCCGGCTTTCGAGCCTCGCCGAGACGCGGTCCGGCTCGCCCTGTATCCACTGCTGGATTGCGTAGAGAGCGTGCCACCCATGGTCGAGCAGAATGCCTCCGCCCGCGACGGCGGGATCCACTCGCCAGTTGTCGGCCTGACCGGACACGGCGGCCGGCCGGTCGCGCAGCGTCTCCCAGCGCACCCTCGAAACCGCCCCGACCGCGCCGGAGCGCACGAGCTCGGTCGCGCGCAGGAGGACCGGAGAGTGCCGCCAGTTGTGGACCGTGGCCAGGACGAGGCCTCGATCCCGTGCGAGCGCGCCGAGACTCGCGAGCTCCGTCGAAGAGAGCACCAACGGCTTTTCGCACAACACGTGCGCGCCGGCCTCGAGCGCCGGCCGGATCGCGGACGCATGGAACGCGGGAGGCGTGCAGATGTCGACGAAATCGAGCTTCTCCGCCGCGAGCAGCGCGTCGACCGAGTCATACCAGCGGGCATCGGGAAGGCGCTCGGCGAGCGCCGCACGCCCTTCCTCGCGCACGTCGGCCGCAGCGACGATCTCGATGTCCCGGCGCTCGCGCCAGCCGGGCAGGTGACCGTTGATCGCGACGTTTCCGACTCCGAGGATGGCTCCTCTCACACGAACACCGCTCTGATCGCCTCGTCGAGAATCTCCAAACCCTCCAGGGCCGTCGCCTCGTCGATGTTCAAGGGGGGATTGATCCGAATGATCGGCGTATACGACATCGCGACGAGCCCGCGGCGCAGGCACTCCTGGAAAAGAGACTTTGTCTTCTCTTTGGAGACGAGCTTCTTGGTCTCCCGGTCCTCCACGAGCTCGAGCCCGAGCAGCAGGCCCTTTCCGCGCACGTCCCCGATGACCCGATAGCGTTCTTGCATCTGGAGGAGACGCGCGAGCATCGCGCGGCCAACGCGCTCCGAATTCTCGACGAGGTTTTCCCGCGTGATGATCTCGAGCGACGCGAGTCCCGCGGCGGCCGCCAGCGGATTGCCTCCGTAGGAGGAGGAGCTGCCGGAGGGATTCGAGAAGGGAGGTTTCTTCGTCAGCTCGTCCGTCGAGGCGACCGCCGAGAGCGGGAAGCCGCCGCCGACCCCCTTGCCGAGCGTCATGATGTCGGGAACGACGCCGTCGTGGTCGACTCCCCACATCCGGCCGGTCCGGCCAAAGCCGGTGATCATCTCGTCGGCGATGAAGAGGGCGCCCTGCTCGCGCGCGATGTCGCGGATGGCCGAAAGAAAACCGGGCGGCGGAATGACGTTGCCGGCGGTTCCCTGCATCGGCTCAACGATGACGGCGGCGATGGCGCCGCTCGTCTGGTCGCGGATCACGTCGCGCGTCTTTTCGGCGCAGGCGATGCCGCAATCGGGATACGTGAGCGACAGAGGACAGCGGTAGCAATACGCGTAGGGGGCGGAGTAGCAGCCCGGCGCGAAGGGCCCGAGGCCGTTCTTGAAGTCCCCCCAGAGCAGAGGCAGCACGCCTCCTGTTTTGCCGTGGAAGGCGCCGGTGTAGCCGACAAACTCGAACTTCTTCGTCGCGGACTTGGCCAGGCGAAATGCCGCCTCGACCGCCTCGGAGCCGCCGGAAAAGAGCTGGATGCGTGTAAGACCCGGCGGAGTCACGCCCGCAAGGAGCTCCAGGAACTTCGCGCGCACTTCCGTCGTGAAGCTTCCGAAAGTGAGCTTCTCGGCCTGCTCCTTGAGTCTTGCCACGTAGTGGGGGTGACAGTGGCCCACGCTCCCGACGGCGATTCCCGCAATGAAATCGACGTAGGAGTTGCCGTCCTCGTCGAACAGGCGGCTGCCTTGTCCCCGCGCCATCGCGAGCCCCGAATAGAGAGCGAAGGACTGGAGGCCGGGAGCCATGTGCCGGCTCTCCTCCTCGAAGATTCGCTTCGATCGAGGACCGACGGAGTTTTGCTT